>JAABUR0100001996.1_pt1 | contig 33330 bp, 36 predicted proteins | sample 5560091 | NCBI WGS metagenome assembly JAABUR01 (sample SAMN10711879, study PRJNA513375) | rock metagenome | isolation source: Antarctica rocks | place: Antarctica: Victoria Land, University Valley sud
GGTACTTCTTGGTCACGGCGGTCCCCTTCTTGAGGTGGTGTCTTGGTCGACGCCCAACACCTACCGCAAGGTCGGTGTCAGGCGGGGGACCGCCACCTCAAGTTCCACGAGATCCGGGACAACCTCCGAATCTTCGTTCCGAACCCGGCCTTGTCCTTCGTGACCCGTGGCAGTCGACCCATCGTGATGCACCCTTCCATCCGTCACCGTCCGAGACGCCCATTGCCTCTCGAACGGTCGACCCGGCCCGGGCCGGCGATGTGACGCGGATGAGTCACTTCCACGGGTTTGACGGCCCCACGCAGCGCGGCTGATGCGTGGCCGATGACGGGGTCGCCGTGACCCAAGCACGCGACGTCGATGTCGAGCGCCGCCTCCCGCTGCAACGCATGCAGGACGGGGTCGACGTTGCCCTACTCAACCCCGTCGGGGCGAGGAAGGTGACGTTCTGGTGACCAGATGCCCGTCAACAGCGCCGGTCACAACGACGAGCGCGGGAGTGTCGTCGTGATAGACGCCTCGAGCAAGGATCGGAAGCGATGACGGACGAGAAAGTGCTGGCCGAGCTGTTCGAAGAACACCGCTCCCATCTCCGCGCTGTCGCCTATCGGATGCTGGGCTCGCTCAACGACGCGGACGATGCCGTCCAGGAGGCCTGGCTACGACTGAGTCGCACCGACTCCGACGCGGTGGACAACCCCGCCGCCTGGCTCACCACCGTCGTGTCGCGGATCTGTTTGAACGTCCTCCGCAGTCGGCAGAACCGTCGCGAGGACCTGCTCGGCGTCCGCTTTCCGGATCCGATCATCACCGTCGGCGACAGCGACGATCCCCAGCACCAGGCCCTCCTCGCTGACTCGGTCGGCTTGGCGCTGCTCGTCGTCCTGGAGGCCCTGACACCGGCAGAGCGTTTGGCTTTCGTGCTGCACGACATGTTCGCCATGCCATTCGACGAGATCGCGCCGCTGGTCGATCGAACACCGGCCGCGACCCGTCAACTCGCGAGCCGGGCCCGTCGGCGGGTGCAGGACAACGCCCCGGCGCCCGACCCCGACTTCGGCCCGCACCAGCGTGCGGTGGTCGAGGCGTTCCTCGCCGCCGCTCGCAACGGCGACATGACCCAGCTGATGCTCGCGCTCGACCCCAACGTCATCCTCTACGCCGACCGCGGCGCGGCTTCCTCCACCGGCCCGGTCGAACTCCACGGCGCGGATGCCGTCGCGGACTCCGCTGTCCTGTTCGCGACCCCTGGGGCCAGCACGGGCTTCGCCCGCGTCAACGGAGCCGTCGGAGCCATCTCGAGGCTCCGCGGCCGAACCTTCGCGTTGCTGACCTTCGTCGTCCGCGACGGACGGATCGCGCGCATCGACGTCCTGGCCGACCCGGACCGGCTCGCCGACCTCGACCTCGACCGCGAATAGAGGGAACGAGAAGCAAATCGGATGGGGCAGCACATCGTCAGTGAGGCCACCATGCGGACTTCGACCGCAGATCGGCGATGTTCAGTCGAAGCCACGCTCGACGACCCAGCGGATCTCACCGAGCCCGGAGCCGTGGGCCACACCCACGGCGGTCGAGGTCGAGCAGCCCCGGCCGCGCTCAGCTAGAGACGCGTCGCAGTCTCGACGAGGCGGGCGACGGCTCCGGAACGGCTGTGCGGAGGGAACACTCGCGCCGACGACTATGCGTCCAGGACCAATGCCAGGGCCTCATCTACTTGCTGCATCTCATGGGGCGACAGGAATCCGACCGGTTCGGTGAGGCGATTGAGGTCGACGGTGTCGAGTTGGTCGCACATGACCAGCGTCTCTTGGTCAGCAATGACGACCGAAGGCCGGAAGCTGGTTTCCCGCGCACTTGTGCTGGTGAAGGCGACGATCCAGGTGCTCACACTGAGCCAGTCCGGCTGCAGGACGACGGCGAACCGGCGTCCCCTCTGCTCGTGGCCTCTGCCTCGAGCCGGCAGTCGATAGACCTCACCCCGCATGCAGCGCGGCCCTGTCTTCCTGGATCGCCCGGATCTCAGCAAGATCGACCGGATCATCCTTGATGACGCGCGCTTGCGCGGCGGCGAGCTTTCGACGTTCGTCACGGCGCATTGCCGCGAGGGCGGCCAGAATGATCTGGTCCGCGCTCTGCCGCCGAGACGCCCCGAGCTCTAGGAGCAGGTCACGGGTACTGGTCTGAACCTTGACAGTAGTGGTGTCGGCCATGTCACCAGTCTACTCCTGGTAGACGTCCAGAGCCTCGGCCGCCCGTAGGGCTCGAGATGGCTGAGAGGCTGGGCGGACCTCCTCGCCACGAGGCTCAACTGCCTCGAGGGCCGCAGAACTTGTGCCGGACAAACGCCAACAGCTTGAGAGGGCTCGCAGCTCAGCCGGGTTCAAGGGAGACATCACTCATGAGCGGGTCACCATCACCCGGTCATAGCCGGCCAGCCGCGATGCCGATCTCGGTCAAGGACCTCGAGTCGCTGGAAGAGAACTTGTTCTGGCAAGCCCAGCCCGGCATCCATGAGGATATGGAAGCTGGCCGCCGCGAGGCAGCAACGAGACAGCTGCATGACGAGGCGGCGGTGCGGCGCCGGTATGGCGTCGGGACCACCAGGAGAGCTGGGCGGTCGGGGAGTCTTCGGCCGCTATCCGCACCTGGACCAACTCCCGCCCAGAGTGGTCCCGACGATCATCGAGTTCCTCTACGGCGCCCTTGCCGAGAACCCCCATCGAGTAGGCACGGTCTTGCGTGATGATTTCTCCGGCATCCACAGCGCTCACCGGGGCGGCTATCGGGTGCTCTACGAGACCAATGAGGCCACCACTCGGTCGCCGTCACCCGGGGTAGGCGCGATGTGGCACGATTTCGTAGGTGACCAGCAGGCCCGCCGCGGCACAGCACCTACGCGACCTGGCGCGGCTGCGCCGCATCCGCGACCGGATCGACCGGGAGTACGCGCAGCCGCTGGACGTCGAGGCACTCGCCCGCGGCGCGCACATCTCGGCCGGGCACCTCAGCCGCGAGTTCCGGCTCGCCTACGGCGAGTCGCCGTACGGCTACCTGATGACGCGGCGCATCGAGCGGGCGATGGCGCTGCTGCGTCGCGGCGACCTCAGTGTCACCGAGGTCTGTTTCGCGGTCGGCTGCTCGTCGCTGGGCACCTTCAGCACTCGCTTCACCGAGTTGGTCGGTGTGCCGCCCAGCATCTACCGGCACCAGGCGGCGCGCGCGACGGCGGGGATGCCGCCGTGCGTGGCGAAGCAGGTGACCAGACCGATCAGGAATCGAGAAGCGCCAGCCCGCGAGCCGCACCTAGCCTGACTGCCATGGACATCACCATTTACCAGACCCTCCTTCCGCACACCGACCCGGACGCCTCCCTGGCCTTCTATCGCGACACCCTGGGCTTCGAAGTCCGCAACGACGTCGAATACGGCGGGATGCACTGGCTCACGGTCGGCCCTCCCGATCAGCCCGGCACGTCCATCGTCCTGCACCCGCCGGCCGCAGACCCCGGCATCACCGACGACGAGCGCCGCACCATCGCCGAGATGATGGCCAAGGGAACCTACGCCAGCATCAACCTGGCCACCACCGACCTCGACGCTACCTTCGAGCGGCTGCAGGTCGGCGACGCCGAGGTCGTCCAGGAGCCGACCGAGCAGCCGTACGGGGTTCGCGACTGCGCCTTCCGCGATCCCGCGGGCAACCTGGTTCGCATCCAGGAGCTGCGCTGAGCCGTCCGGCAATCAGCAAGCCTGACTGACAGCTGAGACGAGTTATCCGGTATGGCTACGCCCTTGCCGTTGACGTTGCCGACGGGTCGTCGAGCTGGACCAAACTCCTGTGGCCGACGCTGTTATCAGGCACTGCTGGGGCTTCCCACTGACGGCCGCCATCGCTGTCGGTGGTGCGTCTTACGGTGATCTCGACCGAGGAGGTTGCGGTGGCGTCGACACAGCGGGTGGGCCCTGGCTGGTGGGGTGACGTGGACGGTCGTTGATGACGATGGTCGCGTCGTAGCGCCGGTCGAGTCATATCTTGAGTCTGTCCGGCAGCCGGACTATTCGTCGAACACGGTGTGGGCCTACGCGAAAAGTTTGGCCTTGTGCTGCAGCTGGACAAGCGCGCCGACCGGGTGCTGCCGAACGGCTGGTGCATGCGGCTCGCTCTGGGGCCAGCTCCCACCCTTCGTCGGGTTGACGGCCGCGTGACCATTGCACCGGTCGATACTCCAGACACACCGCTCACGCCGTCGCAATAGCGGATCCTCCGTTGAGACCAGGCAAGTCGGTGGACCGTGCGGGGTGGGCCATCTGCTTCCAGTGCTCCGGACCTTTCGTTCACCAAGCCATTGCTTGTACAAGTGACTACTTGTGATAGCATCGCTTGAGAGGAGGTCCTATTCGTGAGTGAATCCGCGGGCGCGTTGGATCGAGCGTTTCACGCGCTGTCCGACCCGAACCGTCGCGCGATCCTGACGGTTGTGCGACACGGACATCGCGCGGTGGGTGACATTGCGGATGTGCTCGGGCTGTCCCAGCAGAACGTGTCCCATCACCTCAAGGTGCTTCGCGACGCTGGCTTGGTGACCGGCTCCCGATCGGGTACGCGGCATCTGTACGCCGTGCAAGTTGAAGGGCTGGCCGTCGGCAAGGCCTTCTTCGATGACTTCTGGCCCGAACGGCTGAGCGCTCTCAAGCGGGCGGTCGAGGGATCGTCCAGTGCGGGCATCGATGTCTGAGTACCGGACGTCGATCGACATCGACGCAGTTCCCGAGACTGTGTTCCAGTTTCTGGTGACGGATCAGGGGATGGCGACCTGGATGGGTCAATGGGCGTCTCTGAACCCGGTGCCAGGCGGTCGGTTCGAGGTCAACGTCGCCGGCTATCCCGTTCGCGGCTCGTTCCTCGAGGTCGATCCGCCTCGACGGGTGACGGTCTCATGGGGGTTCGCCGGCCATGACACCCTGCCCGTCGGCGCCTCGACGGTGTCGTTCGAACTGACCGCGATCAGCACCGGAACTCGGGTCGAGGTCGTGCACACCGACCTCCCCGAGACCGAGGTCGCCGGCCACGCCGAAGGCTGGAGTCACTTCCTGCCTCGCCTCAGCCAAGCCGCCGAGGGCCAACAGCCACCACCGGACACCTGGGAACCCACACCCTGATCACCGACCAACCAAAGGAGTTGCTATGCCGAATGACGATGACGCCGCGATCTCGGTCGTGGAGGCCTATCACCAGGCGTGGACCAACGGAGACGTCGACCGCGCGCTGACGTACATCTCGGACGATGTTCGCTGTTTCGCCCCCGATGAGAACGTCACGACCAAGGAGGACTGGCACGAGTACCTCGCCAGATTCACGCCGATGCTGACAGCGGCTCCTGAACACGCCCGCATGACGGCCGGGGATCGGGTGGCTCTGTGGTACTTCCCGCAGACTTCGGTCACGAAGACGACGCTGGCCAGCGAGCTGTTCACCGTCCGCCAGGGCCAGATCGTCGAGATCCGCCTCGCCTTCGACCGACTGGGCTACATTCCTCCGGCCCAGCAGCCGCTGTGAAGCCGGCTCCCGCCGGCGACGCAGCGCGCGAGCTGCTTGACCGCATACGAGCCTCGCTACCAGCCACGCACACCCGTGAGGTGCGCATGTTCGGAGCGTTGGCCGTGATGATCGACAACGCTTTGGCCGTCGCCGTCCACAAGGACGGGAGCCTGCTCGTACGAGTCGACCCGGCCGAGGACTCTCGCCTGCTCGAAGATCCGCATGCGTCCCGCGCGGAAATGGGCGCCGGTCGCTCCATGGGTAAAGGGTGGATCCGCGTCAACGCGAAAGCGCTGTCCAGCGACGCAGCGCTCGCCCAGTGGCTCGAATGCGCCATCCGCTACCTCTCCCAGCTCGAGCGCAAACACGCATGAGTCAGTTCGCCGGGCTGACGCCGGAGTTTTCCGGCGCTTCTTCACCGGCCTCCGCGGTGACAACAGCAACCGAGTTGGGCCCAGTCCGCATCCTGCGCGATCGCCTGGCGAAATTGTGCTCGCTGTGGCGCGAGAGGTGTCGGTCGCGCCGGTCGCCCAACCTTCAGGCACGCGGTTCGAGACCCCAGCGCGATCAACTTCAGGCCGCAGGACATCCGCTATCTGGCGGCATTGAAGAACCTCTCCGCCGCGTCCGCACCGGCCACGACCGGGACACCCGCGAGCAGACCTGCTCCGGTGGAAAGGGGCGGCCATCGTTACCGAACACCCCGCCGGCGACTGGATGGACAGCCGAGACGCCATCGATCGCCAGCCCTGGCGAGCTGGACAGGAACTTCTGCAGTGGCGCACCGACAACATCTCCCCGTCATCGGCCGAACCGGTCAAATGACCGCAGCGCAACGGACGTTCGAGATGGCAAGTCGCCCTGACCCGCGGGGAGTATCAGTGACCGAGGACCAGCAGCGTCGCGGCAGCAAACGAGCGCGGTCGCTGCGACGCATGCCGCGGGCACGATTTCTCGCGGGCTCCCGAGGTGTGCCCGGACATGGTTGCCCGCCGCGAATTCAGATGCAGCATCGTCACCATTGCGGGACGCTGTGTCGCGTGGAAGACCGACCGTTGGCCGCCGCCGGTGGCTCCCGGTTCACGGTGCGCCTGCGGCTTGAACCGGTCGGCCCCGCCAATGCTCCCGATCTGTGGCTTGTGCATGACGACGACGAGGTGTCGTGTTGGTACGACAACGAGAAGCCGAGCCCTGAGCAGGCGGAGCAGCGGGCGAACTTCATGGGCGACTCGTGGCGCTTCCACGGCGTCCACAAGTGGATTGCCTACGATCGCGTGAGCGGCGAGGTTGTCGGTCGCGGCGGATTGTCGCGCACGCCGGTCGACGACGACTGGGGTCAAATCTACGCATTCCTTCCGGCAGAGGCGTGGGTGCGCGTCGCGCATGAGAGTCGCCACCCAATTGTCGCGCACGCGAACTCGCTCGAGATCGGATGGGCGCTACGGCGCGAGTTCTGGGGGCGTGGCTACGCGTCTGAGATCGGCCGCGCCGGGCTGGCGTTTGCATTCGACGTTCTCGGGGTGCACGCCGTCGTGTCGTGCACGGTCCGTCACAATGTACGTTCGCGCGCCGTAATGGAGCGCATCGGTATGCGGTACGCGGGTGAAATCCGGAGCCGCGGCATGGTTGAAAGGGTTGACGGAGAGCAGGACGACGCGCCATTCGCGGTGTGTGTGCTGCTGCGAAGAGACTGGGACCGGTCCTCTGCGATCCACAGCGAGTGAGGCACCCCGCACAAACGCCCGTTGCGCCCTGAGCCGACCACCACCGACATCACGCGTACTGCGCGGGCAAGCACTGACCATCCGCTCGAACGCCAACAACGCCAATCGGGCAGCAGGGCGACGTCCGCGACGCCCGCGTCCGTCAGGTCCGGCGTCGGCTCGGCGGTCCCGGCTTGGTAAGCAGCATCAACGCGAGCACCGCCGCGTGCGCCGGGGAGCCGCCGTCACGGCCCGCCGCCTCCCACAGTGACCCGGGCGCGAATCGAGCGCGTGATAGCGCTGCTGCGTCGCGGCGACCTCAGCGTCACCGAGGTGTGTTTCGCGGTCGGCTGCTCGTCGCTGGGCCCCTTCAGCACTCGCTTCACCGAGTTGATCGGTGCGCCGCCCAGCATCTATCGGCAGACAGCTCGCGCGACGGCGGGGCTGCCGTCGAGTGTGGCGAAACAAGTGACCAGACCGATCAGGAATCGAGAAGCGCCGGCCCCCGAGCCGCACCTAGCGTGACTGCCACATACACACCGGGTCGATGGTGACCCATGATTTCAGGAGTGGCCATGACCAGCTCTTCCACCCAGGGAATCAAGACCGTGCTGCATCCCGTGTCCGACGTGGCGACGGCCAAGGCGGTGTACGCCGCCCTGCTCGGCGTAGCGCCGCGGGCCGACGAGTCCTACTACGTCGGCTTGAAGCCGCGGGCCAGCACATCGGGCTGGTGCCGGGCGGTGGACCGCAGGGCATGAGCTCCCCGGTGGCCTACTGGCACGTGCCGGACATCGAGGCGAAGCTGGCCGAGGTGACCGCCGCCGGCGCCACCGTGAATGAGAAAGCGCACGACGTCGGTGGCGGCCGGCTGGTGGCCACCGTCACCGACCCCGATGGCAACGTCCTCGGGTTGCTTCAGGACCGATGAGTGCCGACCCCTGCTCCCGAGCTCAGCGTCGTCGCGACTCCGAGCATCGGCTCACCCTGATCACGACCGAGCAGTTTCGGAGAAGCCGCCGCCGCGGCGGCTCCCTAGCATGAGGGTCGTCCCCCAAGAAAGACTCGCAGAGGAGGAAACCTGCAATGAAGGACACGCAGAAGTCCGCCAAGAGCACCACCGCCAAGAGCAAGACCTTCTCGGACGAGGAACGAGCCGCGATGAAGGAGCGCGCAAGAGAGCTGAAGGCGGAAGCGCGCGCGAACAAGACCAAGGCGGAAGGGGAAAGCGACGTGCTCGCGAAGATCGCCGAGATGCCGGAACCGGATCGCGCCATTGCCGAGCGGCTCCATGGGATCATCAAAGCCAGCACGCCAGCCCTTTCGCCGAAAACCTGGTACGGGATGCCCGCGTATGCCAAGGACGGCAAGGTCGTCTGCTACTTCACAAGCGCGGATAAGTTCAAGTCGCGGTACGCGACGTTCGGCTTCAACGACCACGCGAAGCTCGACGAAGGCGCCATGTGGCCAACGTCCTTCGCGCTGAAGGAGCTCACTGCCGCCGAAGAGGCAAGGATCGGCGCGCTCGTGAAGAAAGCGGTGAGCTGAGGACTGAGCTCGCGACCGGCAGGCGATGCCGACCGAGACCGCGAAGGCGGCTCCGCCTAACAGATGGAGACACCAATGAGCATGGCCACGAAGACGGACACGCAGTCGCCTGCGCTGCACGATGCCGACCGCCACGATCTGATTCGTGTGCAGGGCGCGCGTGTGAACAACCTCAAGGACGTCGGCATCGAGATCCCGAAGCGCCGGCTGACTGTGTTCACCGGCGTCTCCGGCTCGGGCAAGAGCTCGCTGGTGTTCGGCACGATCGCCGCGGAGTCGCAGCGGATGATCAACGAGACCTACAGCGCCTTCGTGCAGGGCTTCATGCCGACGCTGGCGCGGCCGGACGTCGACCTCCTCGATGGCCTGACCACGGCGATCATCGTGGACCAGGAGCGGATGGGTTCCAACCCCCGCTCCACCGTGGGCACCGCTACCGACGCGAACGCGATGCTGCGGATCGTTTTCAGCCGGCTCGGCCGGCCGCACATCGGATCGCCACAGGCATTCTCCTTCAACGTCGCCTCGATCAGTGGCGCTGGTGCGGTCAAGCTGGAGCGGGGCGGAAAAACCGTGAAGGAGCGGCGCAGCTTCAACATCACCGGCGGCATGTGCCCGCGCTGCGAGGGCATGGGCTCGGTCACCGACATTGATGTGACCGCCCTGTATGACGACTCGTTGTCGCTCAACGAGGACGCACTGACGATTCCCGGCTACAGCATGGACGGCTGGTTCGGCCGCATCTTCCGCGGCTGCGGCTTCTTCGACCCGGACACGCCGATCCGTAAGTTTACCAAGAAGGAACTGCACGATCTGCTCTACAAGGAGCCGACCAAGATCAAGGTCGAGGGGATCAACCTGACGTACGAGGGGCTGATCCCGAAGATCCATAAGTCCTTCCTGTCCAAGGATGTCGACGCACTACAGCCGCACATCCGCGCGTTCGTGGAGCGGGCGGTGACGTTCACGACCTGTTCCGAGTGCCACGGCACCCGCCTCAGCAAGGAAGCCCGGTCATCGAAGATCGACGGGAAGAACATCGCCGACGTGTGCTCGATGCAGATCAGCGACCTGGCCGACTGGGTCCGCGGGCTCGACGAGCCTTCGGTGGCGCCGCTGCTGACGACGCTGGGGGAGACCCTCGATTCGTTCGTCGAGATCGGGCTGGGCTACCTGTCGCTCGACCGACCGTCAGGCACGCTGTCGGGTGGCGAGGCACAGCGCACCAAGATGATCCGACACCTCGGCTCCGCGCTCACCGACGTCACCTACGTCTTCGACGAGCCGACCATCGGGCTGCATCCGCACGACATCCAACGGATGAACGTGCTGCTGTTGCAGTTGCGCGACAAGGGCAACACCGTGCTGGTCGTGGAGCACAAGCCGGAGGCGATCGCGATCGCCGACCACGTCGTCGATCTCGGCCCCGGCGCCGGCGCCGGGGGCGGTGAGGTGGTGTTCGAGGGCACGGTCGAGGGGCTGCGGGACAGCGACACCATCACCGGGCGGCACCTGGACGACCGGGCCTCCTTGAAACCATCGGTGCGGACGCCCACCGGGACCATGGAGATCCGCGGCGCGACGGAACACAACCTGCAGGGCGTCGACGTCGACATCCCACTAGGCGTACTGGTGGTCGTCACCGGGGTGGCGGGCTCGGGCAAGAGCTCGCTGATCCACGGCTCGGTGGCCGGGCGGGACGGGGTGGTGTCGGTCGACCAGGGCGCGATCCGGGGTTCGCGGCGGAGCAACCCGGCGACGTACACCGGACTGCTCGACCCGATACGCACGGCGTTCGCGAAGGCCAACGGCGTGAAGCCGGCACTGTTCAGCGCCAACTCCGATGGTGCCTGCCCGACCTGCAACGGCGCCGGCGTCATCTACACCGACCTGGCCGTCATGGCCGGGGTCGCCACCACCTGCGAGGAGTGCGAGGGGAAGCGGTTCCAGGCCGAGGTGCTCGAGTACACATTCGGCGGCCGCGACATCAGCGAGGTGCTCGCGATGCCGGTGACCGAGGCCGAGGAGTTCTTCGGTGCCGGCGAGGCGAGCACGCCGGCCGCGCACAAGATCCTCGAACGGCTCGCCGACGTCGGGCTCGGCTACCTCAGCCTCGGCCAGCCGCTGACCACCCTATCCGGCGGCGAGCGGCAGCGGCTCAAGCTGGCCACCCACCTGGGGGAGAGGGGCGGCGTGTATGTCCTGGACGAGCCGACCACCGGCCTGCACCTGGCCGACGTCGAGCAGCTGCTCGGCCTGCTCGACCGGCTCGTGGACTCCGGCAAGTCGGTGATCGTCATCGAGCACCACCAAGCGGTCATGGCGCACGCCGACTGGATCATCGACCTCGGGCCCGGCGCCGGCCACGACGGTGGCCGGATCGTCTTCGAGGGCACACCCGCCGACCTCGTCGCGGCCCGCTCCACCCTCACCGGAGAGCACCTCGCGGCGTATGTCGGCACCTGACCGAGGCCCTCGCGGACACCGTGAGAAGAGTTCTGTCATCTTTCGACTCGTCCACTCGACCGGCTGCTGGAACGAATGGCATCCGGCGTCGCTGTTGACCGGGGAGTGGGCTGCCGCCACCCGGCCCACCCTGGCATTCCCGATGGCAGTGTCCTGGAGGCGGACGTTCACGTGTCGGGCTGATCCGGTGATGACAGGCTGTGGCCCGTTTACTGTTGAATACCCCGTACCAGCGGCGGCAGCGGGATTGGGTGATTGCGGCGGCGATAGCGACGGTGGCGGCTGTGGCCGCTGGAGTGTTGTATCTGAACAGCGACATCAAGGCGACCACCGTTGTTACTGGTCCAACTTTCAACCCCGGTCAGCCGCTGCAGCGGGTGCCCAGTCGACTTGCGGTTGACTGGCAGCAGCCGACCGATCCGTCAATCGGTGCTGCAGTGTCAGCCTTTGGGCCGGTGGTCACGGCCGACCAGCACACTGTCTTTGGCCGAGACCCGGACACCGGCGCCATCCGTTGGAGCTACGGTCGCTCCAACAAGCAGCTGTGCAAGGTCGGACGCAACGGCAAGCCCGTTCCTCGGGCGCCAAGTGCGTCAGTTCGATGAGACGGGACAGCGAACGGGACTCGCGCGGGCAGGCGGTGGAGCGGGTCACGCACCGTTCTTGGCTCGCGTTTGTGCCCCCGTCAGGGTCGTGAATCAGTAGACGCGCGTGGCGCTCGCGGCCTTGTCGGGGGTGGGGCGTGGGCGGTGAGGAAGATGCGGACGGCGTCGGCGGCGAGCTCAGTGAGTTCGCGTTTGGTGTAGGTCGCGGTGTCGCCGAGGAAGGACGCGCGGTTGAGTGGGATGGCGGCGACCAGGTAGACGAATTGGTATGCCGCGCGTTCGGCGTCGTTGAGGCACAGCAGCCCGCGCTGGTGCAGCGTGGCGAAGGATTGGGTAAGGAGGGCCTGAGTACGGACCCAGCTGCGCTCGTAGTACTCCCGCCCGAGGGCTGGGAAGCGCTCGGCCTCGGCGATGACGAGCCTGCGCATGCGCAGGATCTCTGGCGTCATGATGCCGGTGAGGGCTAGGCGCGCGTGGGCGACCAGGGCCTCCTCGAGTCGGTCGCCGTCGACCTGGCGCTGACTGATCGATACGGTCAGGGCGCCCGTCAGGCGTCCAGAGACGGAGCCGGTCGTTCGATCACTCCTTGACGCGCCGTGGGGGAGCGTCGTTGGCCGGGGTCAGTAGCCGGGCCGGGATGTGCGGCCTCGGTTCTGGGCTCGGAGGAGGTTCGCCCGCAAGAGGTCAGCTCGCTCGTCTCGGCCGTGGTGCTCGGCCGGCGGTGGTTGAGTGGCCTGGTGTTCCTGGGCCGAGAGGAGCTCGGTGCCGTACCGGTCTGTAAGCAGATGCACGATCGGCGGATCGAGCGGTGCGGGCCAGACCTGGATGAGGTAGAGCTCGATGGGCGTGGATGCGGTGCCGTCGATGTCGGTGTCCCGCCCGCGGGCATGGACCCTGGCCCGGTACTCGCCGCGCCCGGCGGGTGTGAGGACGGGGAACTGCTCGGGAAGGTCGAAGCCGAGCGAGGCGACGGTGACCTGCCCGATCGAGGCGCGGATGCTGATCTCGGCGGCGGAGTCCCAGCCGGCGAGATCCAGTGGTGGTGGGCCGGACAGAGCCTGGCAGGTGACGTCGATGACCCCGGTGTGGATGCCGGTGCGGATGACCGCAGCGTCGGTGGCCGCGTCGACCAGCCCCGTGGTCGTCTCCGGGAGGGGCGGCGAGGGGAATCGTCCGTCGTCTACCAGGTAGAACGTGTGGTGGGAGACGGTGACGACGCCGCGGAAGGTCGCCGTGGCGTCGTCACCGCTGGCCGGCATGGCACTCCTCGGGTCAGGTATCGATCAGGGTCGGCAGTTGCTCTGGATCTGGCTGTCAAGCGGTGATCCAGGTCCTGAACGGGTCGCGGTCCAGCACCCGGTCGCGGTTGTAGAACTGGCCAAGATCGGTGCCGCCTTGGGTGTTCTGTGTGTCGACGATCATGCAGCGGCTGTAGCCGACCGGTCCGGTGCCGGTGCCGCCGGCGATCGAGCACCAGGAGAAGGTCCGTGCTGTTCCGCCTCCGGTCGAGGCCCCCTGGTAGGTGGAAGCGTAGGGGTATTCGTCGCAGCTCTTGCCGGCCGGCCGGGGCAGGCTTGACGGGCAGGCCTTGTTGCGGTTGGCGGTCTGCTGGGTGGGGTTGACCAGGCGGGTCGTCGGCGTGCCGCTGGGGTAGGCACCGGGCAGGCCGGAGCCCTGTGCGGCTCCGATGTGGCGGGCCCAGTCGGGGTAGGGCCGCTGCGGCTGTAGATCTCGCAGCGACTTGATGGCAACTTTCTAAATGACGCCTGCGATGAGATGCATGCGAAGTTGCATGGAGTGATGCGTGTACGCATGTATGCTCGTGGAGTGCCCAAGACAGTTCAGATCCGTGATCTCGACGACGACGTCTATGCGGGCCTGGTTCGTCGCGCCGCCGAGAGGGGGATCAGTGTCCCTGAGCTGCTACGTGGCGAGGCCGTGCGCCTGGCCGCACGGCCAAGCGTTGAGGAATGGCTGAACCGCACCCGGCGACGCTCCTCACCGCTCGGACGTGTCGAGGTCTTGGCGGCCCTCGACGATCAGCGAGGTACGTGGCCCGATGCTGGTAGTTGACGCTTCCTGCCTCTGCGAAGTCGTGATGAACGGCCCGAGCGCCGAAGCGATCCGCAAGAGGCTGGTCACCGACAAGGACCATGCGGCTCCGCACATCGTCGACGTGGAGGTCTTCGGCGTCATCCGTCGCGAGCACCTGCGTGGGCGCCTGGACCGCACGGAGGCAGCCCAGGCGGTCGAAGACCTTGAGGCCTGGCCCGGTGAGCGCTTCGGACACCGGGCCCTGCTCGCCCGGGCCTGGGAGCTGCGCGACACCGTGCGCGGGTGGGACGCCATGTATGTAGCGCTCGCCGAGGCACTGGACGCCGTCCTGCTCACCAGCGATCGTCGGCTGGCCTCGGCGACCGGGCCGACCTGCATGATCGAGGCATTCGACCAGGCGTAGTCGTCCCGCACACCCGTCGCGCTGTTGCGTCAGTTAAGGATCCTGCCGTCGTCGATGCGGTAGAGCAGACGGTAGGGACCGCGGCTCGCACCGAACAAGCCGCTGAGTTCACGCTCAAGGGGCTTGCCGACCCTGTGCGGCTCACGCGCCAGGTCGCCTAACGCGAACTCGATGAGCGAACTCGGCCCGGATCTCGTCCTCGCCGTAAGTACGGCCGGCCACGACGTCAGCCTCAGCTTCGGCGATCGTCTCGCGGATGCCCGGCTGCGACAGCCAGAACAGCGTCTCCTGGATCGACTCCCACTCATCGGTGCCGATCAGCACCGCGGCCGGCGACCCGTTCTTGGTGATCGTCACCTGGTCGTGCGTGATGGCCACCGAGTCGACGTACTCGTTGAGCTTGTCCTTGACCTTCGAGATCGGCAACGTCTGCATGCCTCCCATGCTAGGCCCGAATAACGGCCTAGGTGAGGCTATAGCTAACGCCGATAATGTACATTATGTCCGATCGTCGAGCTATTGATCTCGGGTGCCGGTCGATGACGTGGGTCGGGTGATCGCGTTCGGCAAGGTCCGTTATCTGAACGCCGCGGATCAGGTCGTCGAGGATATGTTGGCGGGTTGGCGGCGGCAGCAGCTGTCCCGGAACCTCTCGTTCATCACGATCGACGGCCGGGAACGGCTGGTGCGCCGGTTCCTGGACTACTCCTCGGCGATGCCCTGGGACTGGACAGTGCAGCACGTCGATGAGTTCTTCGGCGACATGCGGGCGCAGTTTCACCTGCGGCAGTCGACGACCCGGGCCTATCAGAACGCGCTGCGGGTGTTCTGCGGCTATCTCGTGGATCCGGCCTATGCGCTGGGGCAAATCAACCACCGGATCGGCACCGAAACGACGCAGCGTGCTCACGGTGTTCAGCTGGACGCCGAAGGTACTGGCCCAGTGGCTGGCCGAGGGGCTCCCCCGCCTGGATCCGGACGGCGGCCTTGATCTGTTCCCGTCGGAACGGGGCACGTTGGTCTCCGAGGCCGCACTGAGTGCACGGTTCCGCCGCTACCGCGACGATCTGAACCTGCCGGCCGGGTTGGACTTCCACTCGCTGCGACGCTCCTACGTCACGCACCTGCTCGAGGCCGGCATGGATGCCATGTTCGTCCAGCACCAGGTCGGCCACGAGTACGCCTCGACCACCGCGATCTACACCTGCGTGTCTAGTGACTACCGCACCAGGACGCTACGGGCAGCGCTGGACTCGACCATCAAAGAAGCACTGGCAACGGGCGGGGATAACGGATGAAACGAACTGTGGACTACTGCTGGCGCCTGGCCGAGGTGATGGCCAGGCACGGGATGCACAACACCACCGCCCTGACTCCCCTACTCAAGGAACGCGGCATCGACCTGTCCCCCTCGCAGGTCTATCGCCTGGTCACCCAACGTCCGGAACGGGTCTCCCTGCAACTCATCGCCGCGGTCTGCGACATCTTCGGCTGCGGCATCGAAGACCTGGTCACCATCACCGCCACCGACGCCGCCAAAACCCGTGCCGTCGCCGGGGCCGGGAACGTCACCAAGATGACCGACGCGATCAAACCAGTCCGTGCCCAGCTGACCGATGACCACTGAAACCGCCCGCCGCCCCCGCGGCCGGCCTCGCAGCTCCGGTGAACTCCAGTGCGACCGGTGTGGCCGGGCCACCGGCAAGATCCGGGTGCACTGGCCCGACGGCCGGATCTGCGGCATCTGTTTCCACCAGGCCACCCGCACCTTCGGCACCTGCGACCAGTGTGGCCAGCCGCGGCTGCTGCCCGGCCGCTCCGGCGACAAGCAGCTCTGCATTCCCTGCTCCGGGATCACCACCGCCCTGACGTGCACCCGGTGCAGCGCCGAAGGTGAACGCTACCGACAGGGCCTCTGCACCCGCTGCGCCCTACGGGACGACCTCACGAACATGCTGGCACCCCAACGCAAACTGGCAGTCCCAGACCTGCACCGGTTGATCGACGCCCTCTGCGCGGTTGATCGACCCGAAAGCATCATCACCTGGAAAAGGCACCCCGACGTGATCGGCCTGCTCACCGACATCGGCACCGGCAGGGTCAGCCTCGATCACGCCGGCATCGACGCCGCACCAGCGGGAAGAGCCCGGGAGCACCTGCGCCAGATACTCGTCCACACAGGGCTTCTCCCGACTCGCAGCGTCGACCTCGGCTACTTCGAAGACTGGCTGCAGAACCGCCTGGACAGCATTTCCGACCCAGCGGTTAGGCGACCGTTGGAACGCTTCGCGACCTGGCATCACCTGGAACGGATACGCCGCCGCGCCCACCACGGCGACGACGTGCACGGCGCCACCCACACCGCAAAACAAGAGATCACCGAGGTCGGACGATTCCTGACCTGGCTCGCCGACCGACACCAGACCATCGCCGACTGCACTCAAGCCGACCTCGAGGAATGGCTGACCAACGGACCCAGCACCCGAACCACGATCCGTACGTTCATCGTCTGGGCCAGCAACAACCGCACCAGCCGCAAACTCACTATCGCCAGACGCACAGCCCGAACCGCGCCGACGCTGGGCGACGAAGACCGAATCCGGCTGCTAGGTGCATGTCTCACCGGCGCACCCGACACGATCAGCTACCGCGTCGCCGCCGTCCTGCTACTGCTCTACGCGCAGTCAGATTCCGATCTCGAACTCGTAGCAAAGGGCGCTGGGCGAGTCTACGCCTGGTCGCTTGCTAATCGCAACTTGGAGACACTCCAAAATGCGCTCACCTTGCTTTGCAGGGCCCTCGTTGCACAAGATGGCAAGATTCATGACCTGTCTTGCGACGCCGCTGCCGCCGCATCTCAGGCCAGCGCTGATTGGTTCATTGTGCGAGGAGCCAAGCGGCATGCTGCAACCCAACTGACCGCTAAGGCAACTGCCATCGGCGCAAAGCGCGAGTTGTCACAAGACGACATAGAGACCGCACGGGATGCCGTAAGGCTAAGTTTCCAATACAAATCAAAGGACTCCCTGGATTGGCATTACAGCGTATTCGCCGCGGCGACGATCGATCAGCGATCGACGACCAATGCCAAAACTCTGAGCAAATCCCGAAAGCAACTCGCCAGTTCGTTCTCAAGGCTAGCGGATGATGTATCCTCTGACGAGCGAATTGTGGCATTGACTCTATTTGCGAGGATCGAAAGCCGAATATTTGATGTACTCGTCGAAGATCAGGACTGTGAACTATTCGATAGGCACAAGCGATCATTGACGATTCCCTCTGATTTCGAGAACTTCGACCTTCGTGAGCTGCTTCGAAGCAACCCGGCGGTCGTAGGTCAACAAGAAACGCCAAACTGGCTCCCTCAAACACCCGAAACTAGTCAAGTGCGGCTTGCAAGAAGGACCCATGTTCAAGACATTTGCCACCGGCTACATTCTGCGCTCGATGATGCCGCGAATGTAACGCCGGCAACGAAATTGGATGCTCGAGCCGCACTAGCGGGACTTTCCTGGATAAGTTGATCTTGTGATGTCGGCGGAGCCGACCGGGATGGTTTGATCTGCGGAGATACGGCGTGGCGAGTTGATTTTCGACCCCTAAGCGCCTATGACCTAAACATGGCGAGTGTGTATTCGAAGAAGGTCAACGGGAAGACGTACTACTACCTCCGTGAGATGGGCTGGGTCGACGGGAAACCCAAGATGGTCTCCGAGCGGTATCTGGGGTCCGCCGCCGATATCGAAGCGGCGCTGGACCGCGCCGAGGCGGGCACCCTGCCGGATCGCACCCAGCATCTGCGGTTCGGGGACGTCGCCGCGGTCTGGTCGATGCTCACCGAGTTGGACGTCGCCGCGATCATCGATGAGGTGGTCGGTCCGCGGCGGTCCGATGCGGGCGCGTCGGTCGGCACTTACCTGGCGTTGGCCGCGCTGGGCCGGTTGGTGGCGCCGGGTTCCAAGAGCGGCTTCGCCGACTTCTGGGCCGGCACCGCGGGGGACCGGTTCACCAAGATCAGCGGCAAGGTGTTGGATCACCGGAAGTTGTGGAACGCCATGCACATGGTGACACCCGCGGCGCTGCAGGACATCTCGACCAGACTCGCCGCGAAGATGATCAGTAAGTTCGATTTGGACACCAGCAGCGTGGCGTTGGACATGACGAACTTCGCGACCTACATCGACACCACCAACGGCAAAGCCGCGATCGCGCAACGCGGCAAAGCCAAACAGAAGCGCACCGACCTGCGGCTGATCGGATTGGGCATGGTGGTCACCCGCACCGGCGGGATCCCGCTGGTCTGGCACGCCTACCCCGGGAACCGGCCCGACGTCACCCAGTTCACTACCCTGATCGACCACCTGGTGCGGCAGTACGCCCAGGCCACCACCACCCCCTCCGGTCCCGGCGCCCGCGCCGACGATGACGATGACGGTGACGGTGACTTTGAGGGTGACGGTGCCGGTGACTTTGAGGGTGACGGTGACTTTGAGGGTGAGAAACTCGCCGGCGTGGTGGGTGCCGGTGGTGGATCCGGCGGCGGCGGTGACCCGGCGGCGATGACCGTGGTCTTCGACGCCGGGCAGAACTCAGCCGCGAACTTCGATCACCTCACCGCGTCCGGACTGCACTTCGTCGGTTCCGTGCCACCCAGTGACTGCCCGGACCTGCTCGCCCTACCCGCGTCCCGCCGCCGGACCGTCGACGAAGACCGCTACCCCGGCGTCACCGCGATCGACACCCACCGGCAGGTATACGGCGCTGACCGGCGGGTAGTGCTCACCCACTCAACATCCCTGCACGCCGACCAGGCCCGCTCGTTCACCGGCACCACCCTGGCCAAAGTCGGCCGACAACTGGACGAATTGGCCGCCACCCTGCAACGAGGAAAAACCCGCCGCAGCCGCGAACAGGTCACCGCCGAAATCGAGAAGATCACCCACGACGCCTGGGTCCGTGAGGTCATCGACCTCGACCTCACCGGTGATACCCCAACCGATCACCGGCTCACCTGGAGCGTTAACGCCGGGAAGCGGGAAGCGTTAGAACAGCGGGTGTTCGGCAAACGGATCCTGATCACCGACCACCCGAAACCCACCGATCCCACCGGCTGGCCCGTCGTCGAAGTGGTCGCGGCCTATCGATCCCAATCAGAAATCGAATTCGGTTTCCGGCAACTCAAAGACCCCCACCAAGTTGCCTTCTCACCAATGTTCCACTGGACCGACAACAACATCGCCGTACACACCTTCACCTGCGTCCTGGCCCTACAACTCGCCCATCTCATGCGGCTCAAAGCCGGACGCGCCGGCCACCACCTGTCCGTTGCGAAGATCCTTCACACCCTCGCCGGCATCCAAGAAAGTGTGCTGATCTACCCCTCCACCGGCGGCCGACCCAAAGCCCGCCGGATCACCACCGACATGAACCGTGACCACAAAATCCTCTACGACCTGTTCCACCTACACCGATTCGCCGCCCCCACCGCGACTTAGGTCATAGCCGAAACCCACCACACCACCACCCCTGACCAGCCACAACACGACCAAGATCAAACTAGCCCCGAAACTCGCACTAGCGCAGCTCGAGTGGAAGAGTGAGCCGACAAAAGAGACCTACCTGACTGCAGTTCGCGCTTTGGGAGCCTCCGCGAATGCCGCCTACCCGATGGAGTATTTGACTGACGTCATCGATCTCTTCACCCGAGCACGACCTGTCTTAAACGAAGCGCCGCCGTTGGATCTCTTGCGCAATATTTCAAGATGCTACGACCGCATTCGTGCAGATGAACCAGCGGAAGCCCATTTGGAGCGGGTGGGCAGACTGGCGCACCAGCTGAGATTTGCAGCGTGTGAGCTCGCGAGACATGAGCTATGGTCTGAGAGTGCGCATCTGATCAACGCAACCCGGAGAGTACTGGACTACGGGTCAACGGTACAATTTCCGCACAACGGCTGTCGGATGCATGTTACTCACGACCCATTTTCGAGCTTTGTGATAATAGAGCGCCGAGACGGAACAGTGGAAGGGCGACAATGTTCTGTGGACGGCCGTCTGTTGGCGAGACTGTGGTACTCCTTCTCTGAAGACGACCCAGGGGTCGCTGTGCTGGAGGATATGCGTCGCGACCGAACTCGCTTCAGAGTCGCCTTGCAGGCAGCTCTTGATGCCCTCAAGCCAATCATTGATAAAGTACTTGAACTGGCAGGTGGCGTCGAACGCGTTGCCCTTGAGCCAGGCGGGATCTACTACCGCGCACCACTCGCGTCTTTGATTGAAGCGGCAGCGCCCGGGCGGTTCAAATGCATCTCGATTTCGTTTCGTCAGCATCACGCGCTGCAACCTTCTATCGATTCGTCCGCTGCCATTTCTGCCTCTGCGAGCGACGGCCCAGGCGGCCTCCGCAATTCGGACCCAGAGGCACGAAACGTGGCGGCTATAACCAGAGGTAAAGCAGCTCTTGGAGCCACTTCAGATCAAATCTTGGCTTTGCTGAAAGCGCATCGCGTTGTTCACTTTGCAGGACATTCTCAGGCGAATCTACAAGCCTCGTTACTGAACACCATTCTTACGTCTTCAGGTGACATTTCAGCCGGACAGTTGACGGAGCTAGCACCTTACGCCTGTTCGCTAGTGTTTTTGAACTCCTGCCAGTCTAGCCTAAATTCAGGATCTGCTCTTGTAGATGAGCATCTAACATTGGACGGAGTCTTGGTGCGGTGTGGAGTTGAGGTTGTCGTCGGATGCCTCACTCGCGTCTTGGACGTTGCCGCCGGTCTAGTTGCAGCTCGCTTCTACTTGAACCTAGAGGGTCATCCACAGAATCCAGACGCGGATTATCGCGCGCTGGCAGATGCCCAACTCTGGGCGAGAAGGGCCCCTTTAGTGGAGATTGTGGAGTTCAATGCGGGCCTCCCAACGCCGTTCGATATGCCAAATTCCCTCGCATTTGGCGATCCAGATGGTCGGCCCCTATCTCACCCTCAATGCTGGGTTGGCTACCAGCTTTCTGTAGCCGCCAAGAGTGAGTGACAGAGCTTCCCGTCTGTACTTCAGCGCATTTGCCTGTCAGGCGACGATTCGGCAGCTCAGGCTGACATTAATTGCAGATCGAATATCGGCGGCTACCAGTAGTAGTTGGTCAAATCCTCGGTGCGGCCGTGGGTTTCGAGGCACTTCCTCAACCACCGCGCGTGGTCCTAACGTACCCACCGTGGACTTCGCACCTGACTAGGACAGCGTGGCGCACTCTGCGCCGCAGCAGCGACAGACGTGCGCGAACGTGTCCGGATGCCTGCAGCGGCGAGGTTGCGTCCCCCGTGGTGCATGCTGCAGGGTGCGGTTATCCAGTGACGGTGCTGCCCCAGCTCCTGGTGAGCAGCTCGAGGTCGCGCAGTAGTGCGCCGGCGCGCCAATGATTGAGACCTTGCCACTGGCTATTGACAGGTCCCCAACGCACCGCTAGGGTTGCTGAAACGTTACAGCAAACGAGAGAGAGAAGAAGTTCTCGCGTGTTGAAACGATTGAGCAACGACGGAGGGTGAGGATGACGAAGATCAGTGGGCCTGTGACTCTGCGGCACATCGCTGAGCGCGCGAACCTCTCCGTCAGTGCCGTGTCGATGGCCCTGCAGCACCATCCTCGGATCAGTGTGGAGTCCAGGGCACGCGTCCACGAGCTGGCACGGGATCTGGGGTATGTCCCGAATTCGGTTGGTCGTGCCTTACGGGCCAAGCGCGCCAACGCCCTTGCGCTGATCGTGCCGAACACGAACCGGCATGTCTTCGGGCACGCGTATTTCATGCACGTGCTCAGCGGGGTGACCGATGTCGCCAACGAGCAGGATTACCAGCTGTTGGTGTCAACCAACCCCGACGAGCAGCGCGGAAAGGTGGCCTACGAGCGCGTCATGCGCGCCGGCACCGTCGATGGAGTGATCATCACCAGCGCCCCGGTCGATGACCCGAATATCACCCGGCTGGTCGCCAGCGGTCTTCCCGTGGTGCTACTGGGTCGGTTCGACAGCCTGCCTGAGGCGGTCAGCGTGGGCGTCGATGACGTCGCAGCCGCTGTCGCGGTCACCGAGCACCTGATCGTCACGCACGGCCGTACCCGCTTGGCGCACATCAGCGGCCCGCTCGAGCATCAGAGCGCGATCGACCGCCGCGACGGCTTCCTTTCAGCCTGCGAGGCCCATGGGGTGCAGGGGACCGTCGTTGAAGGCGACTACAGCGAGGAAGCCGGCGTTGCGGCGGGCGATGCCTTGGTCGCGGATTTTCCCGATGTCGACGGGGTCTTCGCAGCCAACGACGAGATGGCCCTGTCGGCGATGCGGCGCCTGACCGCCGGCGCCCACAACGTTCCTTCAGACGTGTCCCTCGTCGGGTTCGACGACTTCGGCCTGAGCCGGGTGACCACCCCGTCGATCACCACCATGCACGCCCCGGTGGAGGAGATGGCGCAGTTGGCCACCCGACGCCTACTGCAGATCTTGCGCGGCAGCAGCATTTCCGATGCTGACACCCACACCGTCCTCACCGCGAACCTGGTCGTGCGGGAGTCCTGCGGCTGCGCGTCGGCCGCGTAACCAGCCACTGGCTCCGGCCAATCACCACCTTCTCGATCCACCCTCGGTCGTCTCAGAGTTGCCCAAAGGAGAGCTTCAGATGAGAAAAATCAACGCCTTGGTTGCCGCGGCAGCCGTCGGTGCCATGGTGCTCAGCGGCTGCGGGAGCTCTGCTAAGACCAGTTCGAGCGGGCCGGTCCAACTCACGCTGTGGACTGGTTTCACCGGCGGTGACCGCGCGGCGTACGAAGCGCTGATCACCAAGTTCAACAGCTCGCACAAGGACATCCAGGTGTCGATGGAGGTCCAGCCGTGGGACACCATCGCACAAAAGCTGCCCTCTGCCTGGGCTACCGGGCAGGGACCCGACATCGCCACCCCGAATTTTGACCCGAACGTCCTGAGCAACTACGTGAAGACGAATTCCCTGCTGGCGCTGGACGCTACCGGCGAGGGCGATACCAAGATCAACGCGGATCAGTTGGCTCCGGCGGCGATCAAGGCGTTCACCACCGAGGGCAAGCTGTATGCGGTTCCCGCGAACATCGCGACCCTGCAGCTGTACTACAACAAGACGTTGTTAGCGGCAGCCGGGATCTCCAAGCCCCCGGCGACGGTGGACAATATGCGCGCCGACGCCCAGAAGCTGAAGGCTGACGGTGTGTACGGGCTCTCTGTTGCTGACCACGAGACCATCCAGATGTGGCCGGTGCTGCAGTGGTTGGACGGCGGTGACATCGTCGGCACCGACGGTTGTTCCATGCTGGACTCCCCCGCCAACATCAAGAGCCTCAGCCGCTGGGCCACCCTGGTGCAGGGCAAGGCTGCGCCGGTGGGTCTGACGGGCGCCGAGTCCGATGCGCTGTTCAGCGCGGGAAAGGCAGCCATGCAGCTCAACGGTCCGTGGGCCGCCGCCGGCTACACCAAGGCCGGGATCGACTTCGGGGTGGCGCCGGTACCGGCCGGGGTCGATGGCAAGGTCACCTTGGCCTCGACCGTGCCCTTCGCGGTGTCGGCCAAGTCGAAGCACCCGGCGGAGGCGCAGCAGTTCCTGGCCTGGTGGACCGGCAAGGATGCGCAGCGGTCGTTCGCTCTGGCCAGCGGGTTCCCCCCGGTGCGCACCGACATGGGCAGCGACAAGGAACTCGCCGCGAACGCCGTGGTGGCCGGGTTCGCCGCGGCGCTGCCCGACGCCCGGCTCTACCTGCCCGGGGTAAAGGGCGCACCACAGGTCGACTCCGAGGCCTACATCCCGCTGATCGGCGCGATCACCCGCGGCAAAGACGTTGCCGCGGAGGTGAAGACCGCATCCGACCGCATCAACACCATTACCGGTTGCACCGGCTCATGACCCTGACTCAAACCCCACCCACAACGCTTCGATCGGACACCGCCGGGCGGGCCGCACAGCCGGCCCGCCGCCGAACCTTCCGGTGGCAACCCGCGTGGCTGTTCGCCGCCCCGAGCCTGCTCATCCTGACGGTCTTCATCATCTATCCGCTGACCCAGTCGTTCTGGTACAGCCTGCACGACTGGAAAATCGGCGCGAGCAGCCAGGAGTGGCTCGGGCTGGGCAACTACCAGCGGTTGCTGTCCGACGAGCGGTTCTGGAATGCGCTTCGGGTGACCGCCATCTTCGCGGTCGCCAGCCTGGTGCTGCAGATGACGATCGGTTACGCCGCAGCGGCCGCCCTGCTGCGGGACTCCTGGTTCAACCGGCTGGTTCGGTCGGCGTTCTTCTTCCCCACCATCGTGTCGCTGGCCAGCATCGGTCTGGTCTGGCGGTTCCTGCTCGATCCCAGCATCGGCCTGGTCGCCGGCCTCACCTCCGCCCTGGGCGCCGCACCCGTGTCCTGGCTGCAGGATCCCGACCTGGCTCTGCCCACCGTCATCTTCGTCAGCGTCTGGAAGAACCTCGGCTTCACCATGATCATTCTGCTCGCGGGACTTAAGGGCGTCCCTGCCCACCTGTATGAGGCGGCCAATCTCGACGGCGCGACGGCCCGTCAGCGCACCTGGCACGTCACGCTGCCCAGCATCCGACCAACGTTGCTGTTCACCTCGATGATCCTCATGATCAACTCGCTGCAGGTGTTCGATCTGGTGTATGTGATGACCGATGGAGGCCCGCTTTTCGCCACCGACACCATGGTGACCATGATGTTCCGGGAGGGGTTCGAGAATTTCGACATCGGCTACGCCTCGGCCATCGCCTGGGTCCTGTTCGCGTTGATCCTGCTGTTGTCCGCCCTGCAGCTCCGGCTTTTCAGGTACAACGATGTTGACTAGCCTCCGAGCCGGCCTGCGCTGGCCGGTACTCGCTGTCGGTGCGGTACTCGCCGTGGTCCCCTTCATCTGGATGATCGCGGGCTCGTTCCGCAGCGAGGCGGACCTGTTCGACAACCCCGCCAGCTTGTTCCCCACCACGTGGACATTGCATGGCTACCAGGCGATCTGGCAGCAGCTTCCGTTCACCCGACTGCTGATCAACACGTTCGCCTTCGCCGGCATCACCACCGTGCTGCTCCTGCTGTTCGACTCCATGTGCGCCTACGCGCTGGCCAGGATCCCCTTCCGCGGGTCCACCCTCGCGTTCTGGCTGGTCATCGCCACGCTGATGATCCCGTTCCAGGTGACGCTGATCCCGGTGTTCATCGAACTGTTCCACTTCGGCTGGCTCGACACCTACCAGGGCCTGATCCTGCCCCGGGCGACCAGCGCCTTCGGCATCTTCATGCTCCGGCAGTTCTTCCTGTCCGTTCCCCGCGAACTGGACGAGGCGGCGCGCATGGACGGCGCCGGGCACTTCCGCATCTACTGGCGGATCATCCTGCCGCTCGCCAAACCTGCCCTCGCCACCCTGGCGGTTCTGCACTTCATGAACCTTTGGAACGACCTGCTCTGGCCGCTTGTCGTCACCAGCTCCACGGAGATGCGCACCCTGCCCGCCGGCCTGACACTGTTCGGCGGCCAGCACGTCACCGACCACGCCGTCCTCCTGGCCGGCGCCACCATTTCCTTGCTCCCACTCGCCGCAGCCTTCTTCCTCGCGCAGCGGTACTTCGTTGCGGGCATCGCCACGACAGGACTCAAGTGACCAGCAGCCCGCCCTTCGACGCGGCCTCCTTCACGTGGCTCCTGGGCATCGAAGACACCTGCGTCTACGCCGCTGACGGCGGAGAACCGCTCGACGAGCACGCCCTGACCGACCACAACAACCTGTGGCGCGCAGATCTCACCGCCGCGCGCGACTTGGGAGCCACAGCGATCCGCTACGGCATGAGCTGGCCGCTCATCCACACGGCACCGGGCAAGTTCGACTGGACATTGCTGGACCAGATCATCGCCTACGCCGTCGACGACCTGCGCTTGAACCTCGTCGCCGACCTCGTGCACTACGGCACCCCCACTTGGCTGACCGGCTCCTTCGCCGATCCAGGCTACCCAGCAGCGATCGAAGACTTCGCCGGTGCGCTGGCCGCCCGTTACCGCGGCAAACTGCACGCCTACACCCCGCTCAACGAACCGGTCACCACCGCGTCGTTCTGCGGCCTGCGGGGCGTCTGGCCGCCCAAGCTCACCGGCTGGCGAGGATGGACCACCGTCGTGGTGCCGATCGCCGAAGGCATGGTGCGCGCCGCCCGGGCGATCCGCCGAGCAGACCCCGACGCTCTCATCGTCCACGTCGAAGCAGCCACCCACGTGCACACCACCGACGACCAACACACCGAACATGTCACCCTCCTCCGTGATATCGGTTGGTTGCCAACAGATCTCACCCTCGGGACCGTCGACAACCATCACCCCATGCACGGCTGGCTACTCGAGCACGGTGCTACTGAAGCGCAGCTGGAGTGGCTGGCCAGGCACCCGACACTCCCCGACCTGATCGGTGTGAACTACTACCCCGACCTCACGCCGCGGCGGGTCGCCACCGTGGACGGCACCCCCGTCCAGGTCGCCTACAACGCCGGGGTCGACGGTCTGCGATCCGTCCTCTCCGCATTCTCGAACCGATACGACCTACCCATCGCGGTGACCGAGACGAGCATCGAAGGAGACGACGAAACCCGCTCCTCCTGGCTGGTCGACTCCGCCGCTGCAGTCCTTGACCTACGCGAGCGCGGGACGGACATCCGCGGCTACACCTGGTGGCCCCTGATGGACTTCGTGGACTGGTCCTACGCCGCCGACGGTGCCAACGTCGAAGAGTTCGCAGTCGACTGGGCACAGGCAGGTGGCGCCGCAGTGGGCCACGCACCCTCCCTCGGCAACCCGCGTGACGGGAAGGCACCGTTCCTGCGGCGCATGGGCTTGCTCCGCCTCGAGGAACGTAGGGACGGCGCCCTCGACCGCATCGCCACCCCAGCCGGCGACGCCTACAGGCGGGCCGCCGCCGCCTCGACCTCTCTGGCAGTGACATCGTGATCCCCTGCTACCCGGAGTACTTCGCCGACCCCTTCGTCACCAGAGATACAGACGGCACCTACTACGCATACGGCACCGCACCGAACTCGCCCGGGCCGCGTGCCTTCCAGGTCTTGACCTCGCCCGACCTGCTCACCTGGCGAAGTCACGGGGCCGTGCTGGACAAGCCAGCAGCGACCTTTGGGAACGATTTTTGGGCGCCGGAAGTGGCCCACGCCAACGGGCATTGGTGGATGTACTACTCCGTCGGGCACGACATCACCGGCCACCACATTCGAGTCGCGACCGCCGAGAACCCACTCGGACCCTTCACCGACCTCGGAATCAACCTGACACCGGATGAGACATTTGCGATCGACGCGCACCCATTCCGTGACGATGACGGCCACTGGTACCTCTATTTCGCCCGTGACGTCCTGGACGACCCGCGGCCCGGCACCCACCTAGCCGTCGCGCCGATGGGCCAGGACATGACCTGTCTGACCGGACCGGCGGTCCCCGTTCTATGTCCGACCGCGGACTGGCAGATCTACCAACGCAATCGGTCGATGTACGGCAAGAACCTGGATTGGCACACTCTGGAAGGCCCCGCCGTCCTGCACACCGCCGACCTGTACTGGCTCACCTACTCAGCTGGCAACTGGACCGACGAGAGCTACCGCGTGTCTTGGGCCGTGGCCAACCACCCCCTCGGGCCCTGGACCCCCGCCCCCGACGTCGCGCCCCCACTACTTGCCTCAACCGGTGACCTCATCGGACCCGGCCACAACAGCCTGGTCCGGGCCCCCGACGGAGGCCATCACATCGTTTTCCACGCCTGGAATGCCACCCGCACCCGCAGACAGATGCACACGCTGCCGATCCGCTTCACCCACCCGCACCCGCTCCTTTCCACCGGCCCAGTCGAACACGAGCGCCTCACGCACGTCGGGAACGCCAGGTCGGCGTGACCCGGTCGCAACGTCACACGCCGCGGCCGACCCCGTCACAGCCGTCCACCGGGCCATGCAACGCGAACGGCACCACATCTGCAGCTCGGCCCCCTGCACCCGGCAGGGATCACCGCCGACCGACTGGTCTGGAAAGGACCGGCATGATCACTCGCACCCTTGTTCTGCAACGACGCGGACAAGAATCCCATGGTCGCCCACCGACCCCAGGAGCACGATCACGCATGACCCGCCTGGTACGCACCCTGACCGTAGCCGTCCTCGTGGCCTCCGGCATGCTGGGCGTTTCCCCTGCCGCCACCCAGGCCGCCACCGGCGCCTCGCCCTGCGATGCGTTCGCAGCCGGCGGCACCCCCTGCGCCGCGTCTTTCAGCACCGTCCGCGCGCTGTACGCCTCCTACAACGGGCCGCTGTACCAGGTGACCCGGGCCTCCGACGGGGCTGCCAGCAACATCGGGGTACTCACCACCGGCGGATACGCCAACGCCGCAGCGCAGGACAGCTTCTGCGCCGGCACCGTCTGCACCATCACGAAGGTGTACGACCACAGCCCGAACCACAACGACCTCACCGTTGCCGGAGCCGGCGCTGCCGGCTCGAACGACAAGGGTGCTCGCGCCGACGACCTTCCCGTCACCGTCAACGGCAACAGGGCCTACGGCATCCTAGTAACCCCTCGAGTGGGATACCGGCGGGCATCAGGCACCGGCATGGCCGTGGGCGCTCAACCCGAATCCATGTACGCCGTCATGAGCGGCACCCTGGCCAGTAACGCTTGCTGCTTCGACTTCGGCAACGTGGAGACCACACCGGTAGACCACGGGCCCGGAACCATGGACGCTCTGATCGTCTCCACCTTCTGCGGCGCCCCACCTTGCTCGGGCACCGGACCCTGGATCCAGGCCGACCTCGAGGACGGAGTGTTCATGGGCAACGGGACGGCCAACCCCAACGCTGTCAGCCAAGCCAGCCCCTTCATCACTGCGGTGCTGCGCAACAACGGCCAAACCCAGTACACCCTGGACGGCGGCAACGCCACAGCCTCAACGCTGACGTCCCTGTACAGCGGCGGCTTCCCCGCCGGCTACGGGCCGATGAAGCTGGAAGGCGGCATCACCCTCGGCGCAGGAGGCGACAACAGCAACGCCGCTCCAGGAGCGTTCTTCGAAGGCGCCATCACCTCCGGCTACGCCTCCAACGCCACCATCGCCAACGTCCAGACCAACATCGCCTCGATCACCTACACCGGCACCTCCGGCGGCGGCGCCGGCGTTGGTGTGACCGGGCCTGGCGGCAAGTGCCTGGACGTCCTGGGCGACGACAACGGCACCGCCGGAACCAATGTCACGCTCTTCACGTGCAAGCACGACGCGGCCGACCAGCATTGGCAGTACATCCGAACCACCCCGACCGTTTTCGCCGGGTCGGGTGCCGGCGAGTACGTCAACACCCTCAAAACCCTCGGTCGCTGCCTGGACATCAAGGGCAACAGCACAGCGATCAACACCGAGGTGGAGCTGTGGACCTGCAGCGACATCGGCGGTCAGAAATGGGTCCAACAGCCCAACGGCACACTGCTCAACCCGCAGTCCGGTCTGTGCCTGACCAGCCCCGGCGGAAGCACCGCTGACGGCACCGTGCTGCGAATCGAGACCTGCACCGGCGCCGCGTCCCAGCAGTTCACCATCACCCTTGGGCTGCTGATCCAGGGCCAGACGATCGCCGCACCAGCCGGCAAGTGCGTCGACGTCACCGGTGTCAACACCGGCGGCAACGGCGCGAACGTGGCCATCTCCGACTGCATGCGGGAGGCCAACGACCAGCAGTGGTGGCACAACGCCGACCAATCGCTGACCACCCTGGGTCGCTGTCTGGACGTCAAGGGCAACCTCACCACATCCGGCACGCAGGTGGCCCTGTACGACTGCAACGGCGTCGGCGGTCAGAAATGGGTGCAGCAGACCAACGGCACTCTATTGAACCCGCAGTCCGGGCTGTGCCTGACCACCCCGGCCGGGAACACCGCCAACGGGACCGTGCTGGACATCGAGGTCTGCAAGAACACCGCGGCGCAGAAATTCTTCGTCAACAGCGGCCACCCGGTCAGCACCCCTGCCGCCGGCAAATGCATGGACGTCAGCGGAAACGATCTCTACGGCAACTGGCAGGTCCCCGCAGTCCAGATCTGGGACTGCATCGCCACAGCCGCCGACCAGCACTGGGTCGTCACCTCCAACAACACGGTGGAGACCATGACCCGCTGCCTGGACGTGGCCGGGAACAGCACCGCGGCCGGCAGCAAGGTCGACTTGTTCAACTGCAACGGTGTCGGCGGCCAGCAGTGGATCCAGCGAGCAGACGGCACCCTGTTCAACCCGCCGTCCGGTCTGTGCCTGGCGGCTCCGGCCGGGAACACCGCCAACGGCACACAACTGGTCATCGAGACCTGCACGGGCGCGGCCAGCCAGCAGTTCACCACCATTGCCGCCACGGCGCTTTCCCCTGCCAGCGCGGTCTCGCTACGGTCGACCACCGCCTGCTGCACTGGGTCCTACATGCGGCATCAGCAGGGCGCCGCAGCCCTGAGCTCCATCGCCGCAGGGAGCTCCGTAGGGGACAAGCAGGACGCAACATGGATTGTCAGGGCCGGCCTGTCCAACAGCGCGTGCGTGTCCTTCGAGTCCAAGAACTTTCCCAACGGCTACCTGCGACAGCAGAACCGAACCGTCCTGCAACAGCAGAACGATGGAACAGCGGCATTCGCCGCCGATGCCACCTTCTGCCCCCAGCCAGGCAAGAACGGGCAAGGTGTCTCGCTGTCCTGGGTGAGTAACTCCGCCCTGTTCCTGCGTCACTACAACGGCCAGATCTACCTGGCCAGCAACGGCGGCACGAACGCATGGGACAACGCCACCTCCTGGGCCGCCGACGTCAGCTGGCGGCCCACCCCCGGCTGGGCGCCGTGACCCGCCGGGGTCACAGCAGGACGGGAATCTGACCGCACATGCGCGGCTGACAGGGGTCCCTGACTCGCAACCGAACGACCGTCGACGCCGGCCCACAACTCATGGACCGGCGTCGACGGACGCGACGGTCAAGATGCGAGCCCCGACCTTCGGCGGGTGAACGATCTCGGTGCGGACTTACCACGCCTGCACGGTGCGCGTCACCACGGCCGGCTCACCACTCGGTCGTTCCATCCGGCGATCATGGTCGCGGGGCACCGACATCGACCGGCCACCGGCGGTCATGGCTGCTCCCCGTTCCGCCGGCGGAACGGGAGGACCGTCCCCATCTGCTCCTCGGCAGCGCTACCGCTGGTGTACGGGTCTAGCGAGTTGATGACTTCACGCATCCTGGACCACATCTCATCACACGCCCCGACGTCCGTCGCACACAACAGCCTCTCCCGGCGTCGGCCCGCGTCCACGGTCACCGTCACCGAGCGCGCCGTCACCATCACCCTCGGTAAACACGCGGCGCCGGTGCCGGACCCGTTCGCGGGACTCCTCCGCGAGCACCTGTCGCGAGGCCCGAACCTGCGGACCGGCACCGCCAGCAGCCCGTGGCTGTTCCCCGGCACGCGCGCCGGACAGCATCTGCACCCGAATACGATGATGGTTCGGCTGCGGAGGCTGGGCGTGGACCTCCTCGGCGCAAGAAATCGGGCGCTCTCCGACCTCGTGACCGAGGTCCCTGCCCCACTGGTCGCCGATGCGCTCGGCTACAGCCACCAGGTCACCGTCAAGCACGCCGACGCCGCCGCCGCATCGTGGAGTCGTTACGTCGGTCACCGGGCATGACAACGCTCGGTCGTGCTGAGTTGCGGACGTTCCGTTGCAGCGCCATCCGCCGCTTCAGGACAAAGGCAAGAGCGCCCGGCAAGCCTCGACGTTGTGGAGCCGAATGTTGTCTCTGCGGTGCTGTTCCCAGGCGTGCCTGGTCAGTCGCCACCGGTTCAACGGGGTGGGCTCGCCTTGCCGTGTCGCCCAGTCGGACCCGTTGGGCTCGTAGCCGAGACCTCGCGAGATCGCGTGGGAGCTCTGGTTGTCCACGAAGGCGTCGCTGGTTGCTCCCTTCGCCCCGAGGCCGTCGAACGCGAGGTGCAGGACCGCCTCGCGCATCTCACGCCCGAGCCCACGCCCGCGGTGATCGGAAGACAGCCAGGAGAAGGTTGTGACCGTTCCGAAGGTGGAGAAGCTCATCCCGATGGGGTCCTGCATCCCGACCGGCTCACCATCGACCACGACCACGAAGTGCAGCCGCCAGGCATCAGCCTCGACCTTGCCTCGGCCCCGCCAGATCGCCCGCCGCCACTTGGCCACCCGCAGGCCAGGATCGGGTTCATAGTGGCCAGTGTGGTCAACTCGGGCGGCGGAAGTCGGTGACGTCAGGGAGCTTCTGGAAGCCGGCCGAGACGTACGTCGCCACGCCGCCGACGTTGCTGCTCGGGGTGCACACCGTCGCGGTGGACGACCCCATCTCTTGCAGTGCGGCGGCCGCCGCCACGGTGATGGCGCGGCCGTATCCGTGGCCACGGTGATCCCGATGGACACCCAGTGGTTCGAGCAGACCCGGTCGTCCTTGCCCGGCCGACCACACCGTCACCGTGGCGACCGCATCGCCATCGCGGTCGTAACCGACCAGGCACCGTGCCCGACGGTACGGCGAGGCTGCGGCCATCGCGTGCCAGCGCTCCAGGGTGAACGTCGAGTTGGGGAACATTGTCCGCTGCACCGCGACCCGATCCTCAACGTTGTGCGCGTCGACGACCTCGACTCGGAGGCCGCAGTCCTCCACTGGCGTGGTGAGGTCACGACACAGCGGGGTCCACGGCTCATCGGCCGCCCAACCGCTGCGGCGACACTGCGGAGGGTCTGCATTTCGCATCGGTGCCTTTCCGGGCGCTGTATCGCACCGATCGCGAATTTGCCGCTGAGCCTGGATCCACCGCGGGAATTGGTGTGATTGGGTGTGGCGTTGAGTGGCGGATGGCCTCTGGCCTGGGAAAATGGTGGTGATTGAAGTCGCCAGAACCCCAAACAGAAAGCCATCCGCCAGATGC
>JAABUR0100001998.1_pt1 | contig 33329 bp, 28 predicted proteins | sample 5560091 | NCBI WGS metagenome assembly JAABUR01 (sample SAMN10711879, study PRJNA513375) | rock metagenome | isolation source: Antarctica rocks | place: Antarctica: Victoria Land, University Valley sud
TGAGATCAGCTCCCGCCGGATTCGGGTCGTGGATGTGGAGACCGAGAGCGCGTCTCCCTTCGCCCAGTCTCTGCTGTTCGGCTACGTCGGTGCTTTCATCTACGACGGCGACGCGCCGCTGGCCGAGCGGCGCGCCCAGGCACTGGCGTTGGACAACACCCTCTTGGCCGAACTGCTCGGGCAGGCAGAGCTCCGCGAACTGCTCGACCTGGCCTCGCTGCTGGAGGTCGAAGGAGAAATCCAACGCCTGCCTCCCGACCGGCATCCGCGTGATCTGGACGGCGCGGCGGACCTGTTCCGGTTGGTCGGTGACCTCCGGACCGACGAGGCAGCCGCTAGGGGCGTCTCGACTGGATGGCTCGACGAGTTGGCCGATGCCCGTCGGATCCTGTCCGTACGGATTGCCGGCGAGGATCGCTTCGTCGCCATCGAGGACGCCGGCCGGCTGCGTGATGCACTCGGCGTCGCGCTACCGGTCGGCGTACCCGAGGTGTTCACCGAGCCCGTGGCTGACCCGGTCGGCGATCTGATCTCTCGGTACGCGCGTACGCACGGGCCCTTTCAGGTCGAGGACTGTGCCCGGCGGCTCGGACTCGGTGTCGCCGTCGTCACCGCGACCTTGAGCCGGCTGTCGGTCAGCGGTCGGGTGACCAGCGGTGAATTCCGGCCGGCGGGGGCGGGGCTGGAATGGTGCGACGCCGACGTGCTGCGCTTGATCCGGCGGCGCTCGTTGGCCGCCCTGCGCAAAGAGGTCGAGCCGGTCGATCCTCAGACGTTTGGGCGATTTCTGCCGATCTGGCAGGGCGTCGGTCCGCGACTGTCCGGCGTGCACGGCGTGCTCACGGTCGTAGAACAGTTGGCCGGCGCGCTCGTACCAGCTTCGGCGCTCGAAAGCTTGGTCCTACCCGCGCGGGTACGCGACTACACCCCGGCGATGCTCGACGAGTTGACCAGCGCCGGCGAGGTGCTGTGGACCGGCGCCGGCGGATTGCCCGGTTCCGATGGCTGGCTCGTCCTGACCCCGGCCGATCTGGCACCACTGCTGCTGGCCGACGCTTTGCCGGTCGCCTCCGAACTCGCGCTTGCCGTCCTGGGTGCACTCGAGGACGGGCGGGCGCTGTTCTTCCGCGACCTGGTCACCGCAGTCGGAAGCACCGATGACTCCGAGGTCGTCACCGCGATCTGGGACCTTGTCTGGGCCGGCGAGCTGACCAATGACACGCTGGCGCCGCTGCGCACCACCTTGGCCGGGCGAGGCACCCACCGACAGGCGAGCAGGCCGAGCCCCCGGTACGGCCGCGCTGCTCGGCCGGGTCGGGTCCGGATGCCGTCGCGCTCCGGACCGCCGCAGGTCGGTGGCCGCTGGTCGGCCGTACCGTCGCGGGACTCCGATCCGACCCGCCGGGTCCACGCGCGTGCGGAGAGCCTCGTTGAGCGCCATGGCGTGTTGACCCGTAGTGCGTCAGGAGTCGATGAGATGCAAGGTGCGTTCGCGACTCTGTACCCAGTCCTTCGCGCGATGGAGGAGAGCGGCAGGCTACGCCGCGGGTACTTCATCGAGTCGTTGGGGGCCGCCCAGTTCGGCTCCATCGGCGCGGTGGACCGGCTTCGCGCAATCACCGGCGCCGACGAAGGCAGATCGTCTGGGGCGGTGCTCCTGGCAGCCGCCGATCCGGCCAACCCGTACGGAGCGGCGCTGCCCTGGCCGGCGCGAGAGGGCGGCCATCGCCCAGGTCGCAAGGCTGGTGGGATCGTTGTGCTGATCGACGGGGCACTGGCGCTCTATGTCGAGCGAGGTGGCCGTTCCCTGCTGACCTTCACCGAGGACCCGGATGTTCTCGGGACGGCCGCGCTCTCGCTGGCCAACGGGGCCAGGAGAGGAGCGTTGGGCCGGCTTACGGTGCAGCGCAGTGACGGCGCACCTGCGGTCGAGGACTCGCCGATGACCCGGGCATTGGAGGCCGCAGGCTTCTCGGTGACCCCACGCGGGCTGCGATTGCGCCGGCCCGGCTGACTCCAGCTCAGCGCGAGGGCGGGGCCAGCACCTCGAGTCCGACGAGCATCCGATCGCGGGCGGCAGACCTGACGCCCTGCGCATGGTCGACCTGCTCCCAAAATCTCAGGCGCTCCGCTGACGGACCGTCGTCGGAGGAGGAGGACGAATCGTCACCTTCAGCAGTCGAGGTGACCGTCCTCGGTTGCGAATTCGGGTAGAGCCAACGACGCAAGAGCCGGGTGACCCGCGGCATGATCAGGTAGGTCATCAGCGCGGTCATCGCCACCGACATGATCCCGGCACGGACGACCAGCGGCCAGTGCAGCAGGGTCGAGAGCAGGAAGGCCTGGATCGGAAGTTGCAGGGCAAAGATGACGGTGCTGGTGACGGCCGCCATCTTCCAGCGCGGCGGCTGCTGATCGGGCCGGTCCGGCAGGCTGAACCAGGTCTCCAGACCCGTGACGTGGGCGAACCGCTCGCTCTCGACCATCTCCTCCAGCTTGGCCAGCCACTGGGCCCGCTCCCGCGAGTCCTCCCAGTTGTGCAGCGTCTCGGCGTCTGCGAAGCGGTAGACGATGTGGTACTCGTCCTCCCCTGGCCCCGGGCTCAGCATCGTGGAGCCGAGGTGGCCGGGGTAGTCAGACATCCGCGACTGAATGCCGTGGGCCCAGTCCTCGTACGCCTGCCGGTTGTCCGGCAGCACCGTCCGGGCCACGGTCACCGTGATCGGCTGGTCACTAGGCGGTTCTACGAAAGCGGGTCGCAGGAGCTGGGGCACGTGGCTGAGATTCGGAACATTCATCGCATCAGGAATATCGCTCTAAAGGCCCGATCTCTTCCCGATCCCGGCTGTGCGACTGCCCACACCTCTGTTCCGTCACGGTGCCACGTTCGAGCGCGTGGGAGAGGGCAGCGGGATCAAGGCGAGAGCGTCGGTGTGTCCCCGGTGTCGGTTAGCCCCCCAGTAGGGGGCGGCTCAGTCGTCGTAGGCGGCGGCTCAGTCGTCGTAGGCGGCGGCTCAGTCGTCGTAGGCGGCGGCTCAGTCGTCGTAGGCGGCGGCTCAGTCGTCGTAGGCGGCGGCTCAGTCGTCGTAGGAGGCGGCTCAGTCGTCGTAGGCGGCTCGGTAGTTGGCGTGCTGCCCGGGTCAGGGGGAAGGGGCGCTTGGGGGTGGGCGGGGTTGTCCACCGGGTCTTGTGGAACCGTCGGTGGCGGCCCGACCGGCTGCGGTGGCGGACCGCTCAGCGTGACGCCGACCGCATACGCCTGGGCATGGGCAAGGACGAGATCGACGTAGGACTCGGAATGGTTGTAGCGGAATACCGCCGAGCGCTGGCCGGTCTCCTGCGACAGGTCGCCCGGACCGGAGCACAGGTAACTCGCGGTGGCGAGCGCAGCGTCGTTCAGGTTATGCGGATCCACGATGCCGTTGCCGTCACCGTCGGCGTCCGGGAAGGCCGACCACGTTCCGGGGATGAACTGCATCGGCCCGACCGCCCGGTCATAGGTCGTGTCAAAGTCGAGACGGCCGCCATCGGTGTCGCGGATCAGGGCCACACCCGGACGGCCGTCCAGAGGAATGCCGAGGATGGGTGGCTGGACCGACCCGTCGATTGTTGGCCGACGCCCGCCGTACCGGCCATGGTCGCTCTCGACCCGGCCGATACCGGCAATCAGGGACCAGTCGATCCGGCAACCGGGGTCAGCCTCGTGCATGCTCGCCATGGCCGAGCGGTAGGCCTGCAGGGCGACGGCCGGTATCCCGAGGTCGGTGACCTCGGAGACGGGCACCGTGGTCGTGGTCGGTTCCGTCGGCGATGCTTCTTTGCCGCGGCCGCCGTGGTCGGGCAGCTTCTCCGATGCAAGGTCGAGCCGGTCGAGCTCCAAGCCAGCCCCTACCTCCCGGACGGACCCGTCACTTGAACCAGCCAGGATCCGCTCTGTAGACGCCGAGGCGCCGCTTGCAGATGAACCCGCCACGAGGGAGGACATGGCCAAACCCACGACGACTCCGACGGCGGCGCGCCGCCGGTGCGCACGTCGGAACTGGTGCGCCCTGGGCATGACTGTCAGTAGCTGTTCGATGCGTCGTCGCCCCCGCACATCTAGACGCATGAAGTCGACTCCCGTTTGCCGTTGGCTTGCCGATAATGTAAGCCTCAATCACGTGTTGCGCCAAGTAATGCGAAAAGGCGCCTTACCGTGCATAAGCTCACCTGGGCGGCTTTCAGGAACAATGAGCTGATGCCCGAAGGCGACACCGTCTGGCTTGCTGCACAGCGGATGAACAAGGCGCTGGCCGGCCAGGACCTGATCCGCGGCGAACTCCGGGTCGCACAGCTCGCCGCCCTCGACCTTGCCGGACACACGGTCACCGAGGTGGTCTCCCGCGGCAAACACATGCTCTTCCGGTTCACCGACGGCAACACCCTGCGCAGCCACTTTCGGATGGACGGCAGTTGGCGGATTCACGCCCCCGGCCAGAAGTGGCGGGGTGGTCCGGCCTTCGCCGTACGGGCGGTGCTGTCCACCCAGCTGTGGGAGTGCGTCGGCTACCGGCTGCACGACCTCGCCTACGTTCCGACTGCCGCGGAGGACTCGCTCGTCGGGCATCTGGGGCCAGACCTGCTCGGCCTGGACTGGGATCTGGATGAGGTGGTTGAAAGGCTGAGCCGCGACGGCGCCGCCGAGATCGGGGTGGCCCTGCTCGATCAGCGAAATCTCGCCGGAATCGGGACCCTCTATCGGACCGAAGGGCTCTTCCTTGCCAGGATCCGGCCGCAACGCCGGGTCGCCGACATCGAGCCAGCGGCCCTGACCAGCCTGATCGACCGGATCCGGCGGCTGATGATCAGCAACCGCGATCATCCCGAGCAGTCGACCACCGCAAGCTTGCGGCGCGGCGAGACGCACTGGATCTTCGAGCGCGACCCGCGGCCCTGTCGACGATGTAGGACACCGATCGTGCGCGGCGAGCAGGGACCGGCGCCACACCAACGGTTCACTTACTGGTGCCCGAGCTGCCAGACTTGAACCGAGCTGGCACTGCGTTATCGGCGCCCCGCATCCTCGAGTGCGGCGAAGCCGAGCCTCTTGAGCACGCGGTCGGTGAGCCCGTGTGCTCGGCGACGAGTTTCGGAGTCGCGGACCCGGATCTCGTCCAGCAGTGCGCCCGAATCGATCCCGAGCGCGCCCAGGTGGCTCCCATAGCGCGCCGCCCAGATTTGAGCGGAGGCGATGCTCACCTCGGGATGGAACTGCACGCCGACGCTGCGCCCAGCGGCGAAAGCCTGAGTGCTCCGGCCGGTCCAGGCGAGCGCCACCGCACCTGGGGGCACGGTCATCGCGTCGAGGTGCCAGATCAGCCAAGGACCCGCGTCGATCAGATCCGGATCGTCGGACTGCACTGCGAGCCAACCGATCTCCGGACCCGCAGGCATCGGCGCGACCGAGCCACCAAGGACCCGGCTTAGCAACTGGGCGCCGAAACAGATCCCGAACACCGGTATCTCGGCGCGGATCGCGGTCTCGAGCACTCCCCGCTCCGGGCTGAGATAGGGCACTGCGTCGTCGTGCGCGGAATCATCGGACCCGAGGGAGACGACCAGGTCGTACGCGCGCGGGTCGGGCAGCCGGCCCTGCCGCGCATCGACGACATCGATCTCCGCCCCGAGCTCAGCCAGTCGCTGTCCTACGTACCCGGGCGGGCAGTCGTCCTGATGCTGGACGCACAGCACCGCCCGTGGGACACCCGCCACGTCAGCTCCAGGGGAACGGGGAGTTGCTGACCGGGTGCAGCTTGCCGGTGGCATACCGGGAGAACCGGAACGGCTCCAACAACGGCGAGATCTCCCCCAGCAATTCACCGGCCACCAGGTCGCCCACGCCGATCATCTTGTAGCCATGGTTGGAATCGGCGATGACGTAGGCGTTGTCGCGGAAGGTGTCGAACACTGGAAAGCTGTCCGGCGTGAAGGCGCCGATGCCGCCGGAGGGGTCCTTGCGGTAGAGCGGGCGGGTCCCCTCGAACCGCTTGTGACAGTGCGCGAGTGCCGAGGTCCACATCCGTACAAAATCCTCGCCGACGACGAACTCGGGGCTCTCGGTGCCGTACGGGTCGACGGCGACCTGGCCGGCAGAACCTCCGACGAGCTCCGGGGAGGCGCCACCCTGCACGCCACCGAAGTGGAAGTCGGGCTTGTAGTAGATGCCCCACATCTGGTCGGTGATCAGGCTGCCGTCGATGTCGTCGTAGAGCGGCTGGTCGGAATCCACGTGCACGACCGGCGGGATCCGGCCCTCGTTGTCGACGAACTCGCTCGGATCGACGCCCAACGTGCCTTCTTGCAGCGCCCAATAGGTCCACATCGGGGTGTCCGGGTGGACGGTTCCATCTGTGCCGGTCACCGAGATCTGCTCCGGGAGATCGAGCATCGCCCAGAGGTCGCGGATCCACGGCCCAACGGCGATCACGAGATGCTCGCAGCCGAAGTCGCCCTGGTCGGTCTCGACCGCACGTACGGAGTCGCCCTCCATCCGGAACCCGGTGACCTGTACGCCCGTATGGATAGCCACGCCCTCGGCCTCGGCTTTGGCCGCCAGGCCACGCAGCGACGCGGTGTTGTTGGCGTACCCGCCCCGCTTCTCGTGCAGCACGACCGAGATGCCGGGGGCCTGCCAGTCGGAGAACATGTCGAGCAGGTAGGCCCGGCACTCGTCGACGCCCTCGACCAGCACCGACTCGTACGCGATGGCCTCTTGTTCAGCCGCGATCTGCACGACATCGGCCCGCATGGCCTCGGGAGCAATCTGCAGGTAGCCGACCCCGTGGTAGGCGAATGCCTCAGGGTCGGACTCCCAGACATCCACCGAATGGGCCATCAGCTGTCGCATGGCCGGCTGGAAGTAGTTGTTGCGCACCACACCACAGGCGACGCCGGAAGCCCCGGCGCCGATGCCGGTCTTGTCGAGCACGACGACATCGCTGCCTTCCCCCTGACCGGTGGCCTTGAGCCGCTGCGCCAGATGCCAGGCCGTGGACAGTCCATGGATCCCAGCTCCGACGATGACGTACTTCGCCCAGGTCCTGGTCAGTGGTTGCGATGGCATCTGCGTTCACCCTGCTTCTCTGTGGTTGACTATGAATAATTGCCCATACGGCAACACTATGTCCAAGTTATGAGGAGCTTACTATTGCGCGCACCGGACTACCAGCGACCCGGCAGGTGGGCTCCGTCCAGCGGGCGATCGCGGTCCTCGACGCGCTGGCCGAGGGCGGCGCGGAGTTGGGCACGAACGAGATCGCCAGACGAACCGGGATCAACGCCAGCAGCATCTCCCGGCTGCTCTCGACACTGACCGAAGCGGGCCTCGTTCAGCACCTGGCCGGCACCGGCCGCTACCGGCTGGGCGTCCGGATCCTGCAACTGGCCAGCGCAGCGCGGGAGAATCTGGACCTCCGCGCGGTAGCCCGTCCGCTGCTCGAGGAGCTTGCCCAGGTCAGCGGCGAGACGGTGACCCTGTCCCTGCCGGGTGAGCACGATGTGCTGACCGTCGATTTCGTGCAGAGTTCCCGGTCGGTGCGCAGCGTGGCCGAAATCGGGCGCAACAGCGTCGCGCACGCCACCGCGACCGGAAAGGTGTTCTTGGCCTGCGGGGGCCACTTGGCCGAGGGCGACCTGACGGCATACACCGACCTCACGATCACCGACCGCACGGCTCTGGCGGCCACGATCGAGGAGATCGCCACGCAGGGGTACTCGCTGGCCCTGCGCGAGCGCGACAACGACCTCAGTGCCGTGGCGGTCCCCGTGCTCGACGGAGGTCAGCAGTTGATCGCCATCGTCGGGATCCAGGGACCGGCGACACGTTTCGACGTCGCGACGATGACCGCGCTGGTGCCAGCCATGCGCGACCGGGCCGCGTTGATTGCGGCGGCGTTCTGAGCTGCAACCTCTGGACGCCTCACCGGGACGCCACTAGCATCCACTGCGAGTAAACAGAGTCTCCCCACAGGGAACACACAGCGCGAATTGTCGGGTCAGGACTGGCACGGCATGCGGGACAGGGAGAGAACCAGATGGCAGGTCGCGTCGCGATCATCGGAGCCGGGCCCAGTGGGCTCGGACAACTGCGGGCCTTCGAGCAGGCCCGCAAGGCCGGGGCGGAGGTGCCCGAGGTCGTCTGCTTCGAGAAGCAGAGCGACTGGGGTGGCCTGTGGAACTACACCTGGCGTACCGGCCTGGACGAGTTCGGTGATCCCGTGCACGGCAGCATGTATCGCTACCTGTGGTCCAACGGCCCCAAGGAGTGCCTGGAATTCGCTGATTACACCTTCGACGAGCACTTCGGCAAGCCAATCCCCTCCTTCCCGCCACGGGAGGTGCTGGCCGACTACATTCTCGGCCGGGCGCGGGCCAGCGGCGTACGTCCGCAGGTGCAGTTCCAGACGGCGGTGCGCTGGGTCGCCTTCGACGAGGCCAACGACCGGTTCGAGGTCACTGTCGAGTCGCTGTCCGACAAGAGCACGCGGGTCGAGCATTTCGACTACGTGATCATTGCCACCGGTCATTTCTCGGTACCGAACATGCCCGACTACGAGGGGTTCTCCCGATTCCCCGGACGGGTACTGCACTCTCACGACTTCCGCGACGCGAACGAGTTCGCGGGCAAGGACCTCCTGGTGATGGGCAGCAGTTACTCGGCCGAGGACGTTGCCCTCCAGACGAAGAAGTACGGCGCCAAGTCGGTCACCATCAGCTACCGCAACCGCCCGATGGGCTTCGGCTGGCCCGACGGCATCGAGGAGGTTCCGGGCCTGCTCAGGATGGAGGGGAAGACCGCGCACTTCGCCGACGGGAGCAGTCGTGACGTCGATGCAATCCTGCTGTGCACGGGATACCAGCACAACTTCCCCTTCATCGAGGAAGGCCTGCGGCTGAAGACGTCCAACGTGCTCTATCCGCCGGACCTCTACAAGGGCGTCTTCTGGATCGACAATCCGAGGATGATGTACCTGTCAATGCAGGACCAGTACTACACCTTTACGCTGTTCGATGCACAGGCTTGGTGTGCAAGGGATTTCGTCCTCGGCCGGGCCACCCTCCCGTCGCAGGAGGAGATGCATGCTGACGTCGACAAGTGGCGCGCTCGCCAGGACGGCCTCGAGGACGCGGAGCAAGAAATCGACTTCCAGGCCGATCACATCCGAGCCCTTCTGGAGGGCACCGACTACCCGGACTTCGACATCGAGATGACAAAGGCGGAGTTTCGGGAGTGGGAGCACCACAAGGTGGAGTCGATCACCGGATACCGCGACCGGTCCTTCGTCTCACCGTGCACCGGTTCCAAGGCGCCCGTTCATCACACTCCATGGTGGGAAGCGCACGACGACTCGATGCAGACGTTCCTGGCCACCAAGGAGTAGAGCCGCAGCCGCGCCACCCCCCGCTCGCGGACCGGCCGGTCAGGAGCGGGGTTTCTCCTTGTCCGGGTCATAGAACGGGAACCGCACGACCTGAGCGGGAATCCGCTTCTGCTGGCCGTCCAGTTTGCCGACCTCGACCTCGGTGCCGATCTCGGCGTACTGCACCGAGATCCGGCACAGCGCGATGTTCTTGCGCAGAATCGGCGACCGGGTCGCACTGGTGATCACTCCGACCTGCGAACGGCCGACGTGGACACAGTCGCCATGCAGCGCTGTCTCATTGCCGGCCAGTTCCAGTCCCACCAACTGACGCTGGGGTGAAGCCTTGCGGGACAGCAGCGCCTCGCGCCCGACGAAGTCGTCCTCCTTGCTCTTGAGCGGCACGGTGAAACCGATGCCGGCCTCGTAGGGGTCGGTCTGGTCGGAAAAGTCGTAGCCGGCGAAGACCAGCCCGGCCTCGATCCGCAGGATGTCGAGGGCATCCAGGCCCAACGGCAGCAGCCCGTACGGCTGCCCGGCCTCCCACACCGCGTCCCAGAGCCCCGGGGCACGGTCGGGATGGACCCACAGCTCGTAGCCGAGTTCGCCGGAGTAGCCCGTCCGGGAGACCAGTAACGGGATGCCGTTGTGATCGCCCAACCGGCCGATCGCGAAACGGAACCAGCTCAGCTCGGAGAAGGCGGGCTGGGTCTGCGGGGTCCAGATGAGTTCTTTGAGCAGGTCACGGCTGGCCGGCCCCTGTACCGCGATGTTGTGCAGTTGATCGGTCGAGGACTTGACCCAGACGCGATCCAGCCCGAGTCGCTCGGCCTGCTGCCGCAGCCACACGCCGCTGTAGTCGTCACCGCCCACGAAACGGAAGTTGCTGTCCCCCAATCGGAAGACTGTGCAGTCATCGATCATGCCGCCGGTCTCGTTGCAGACCGCGGAGTAGACCACCTGGCCGTGAGAGAGCTTGCGGATGTTGCGCGTGACGCAGGCCTGCAGCAGTGCCTCGGCATCGGGGCCGAGGACCTCGAACTTGCGCAGCGGCGACAGGTCCATGACCGCGGCGCGCTCCCGGCAGGCCCAGTACTCCTCCTGCGGCCCGTGGTTGTCATAGCTCGCGGGCAACCAGTAGCCGCGGTACTCGGTGAACTGACGGGTCAGTGCGGATGTACGGGAATGGAAGCCGGTCTCCTTGGTCAGCGTGGCGTCGGACTCCGGAGTGACCCGATGGGCGATGGCCATGGAGAACTTCCGTTCTGCGTCGTAGACCCGCACGTGTACGTCGGTGGGGACCCAGGCGTTGGAGGCGTCGATGTCGTCCGGACATGCCGAGGAGGCACACACGAGGTCCTTGGCCGCGCGCATAAGCACGTAGTCACCTGGCCGAGACCATGGCTCGTCGAAGACAAGCATGTTGTGGGCGTCGAAGGCGGTGTTGTAGAACAGGTTCAGCGCCGGCCAGCCCGTACGCGGCTCGATCGCGTAGGCCTTCAACTCGGCATTGAAGTTGTCGCTGCAGTTGACGTGACCCGGATAGCCCATGTCTTCGTAGTACTTCGCGTTGCAGGCCAGCCCGAAAGCGTCGTGTCGGCCGACCGTGTCCCGCACGACCTCCACGAGGGGGTTGGCGTCCTGGTCGTAGAACTTCCCGTACAGGCCGGGCTGGGGATAGGGCTGGCTCATGAAGTACCGCGTGGTGGTCGAGTCCAGCCCACGTTCCACCCCGTCGTCCAACCTGGCACTGTCGAAGGCCAGGAAGTCCGAGCACTGGCGCCCTTCCACATCGATCACCTGGATGAACTGGCCGGCCTTGACCTCGTAGCGCAGTGCCGTGGCCGCATCGATGTGCAGATCCAGTACCGGATCGGCCAGGGGCGGCGGGATCCGAGGCTCGGCTGCTGGGCGCAGCACTGCACGCTGGAGCTCCAGCGAAAGGTCGCTGGGCGGGTTGGCCTCGGCATCGTCCACGCTCATGACAGCGCCCGGGGCGGCGACCAGAACGGTTGCTGCAGAGCTGGCCGTGAAGCTTTCCCGACTTCCGGCCGGGGACCAATTCCCGAACAAGCGCAGCGCCCGCATGTCGCGCGCATCCACCCTGCGGTCGGTCAGCGCCGCTAAAACGGGGTCAGTGCCCGTCCCACGCTCGCGTCCAGTGGGCACACTCGTCGCGAGGGCTCTCACCAACGTGGCCGGAGCATCGGCAATGATGCCCAGTGCCCCGCCGTCGCCGCTGCCACCATCGCCGTTTTCGCTGATCACCGACACCTCGGCGGGCTGTCGGCCCTGCGAGTCGATAACGGTCAGCCGGTCCCCCGGCTCCATCCGCAAAGCGGTGACCCCGCCCGGGCGGACCCGGTAGCTCTCCAGACCCGGGTCACGGGCCACTAACCCCGGAAGCAGCAGCCTCACAGCTTCTTGACAAACAGCCGTGCCATGACCAGAGAGAGGATCGGGAGCACGATGAACAAGATCGTGGCCAGGACTGGTCCCGCATCGTAGGCGAAGAACATGTCATTCATCGGGTGACCTCCAGAAGTCCGGACTGCTGCATACGCTCGCGACCGAAGTCGGTCAGCTGATACCTGAACAAAACCTTCTCCTCACCGCCGGATTTCTCGGGGTCGATCGTCGCCTCGAGCTCCTCTAGCAGCCCGCCGGCATACAGGTCGGTGAGCGTCAGGCGGACCGTGCCGTACCAGTAGTCGCCGGCCAGGTCGTATGCGGTCATAACCCCATCAGCGATCTCGTAGTCCCACATGGCTCCCTGGCGGGCGAGCAGCTCCAGCATGTATCCCTTGATGTGAAGATCAGGCATGGCCATTCCCCTCATCGAACCTGACTCGACGGCTGCTTTTCGATCGTTCGTGTTCGTCCAGCGGGCACGGCCCTGATCACTTCGAGAACATCACGCTTCTCGGTGAACAGGATGAAGCTTCCGACCACCGCGATCAGGCCGCCGACGATGAACTGCCAGCTCGGCGTCACCAGCGTGAAGACCGTGAGCCAGATCAGGGCGAACGGCCCGTAGAGGGAGGCGATCGCCTGGCCGCGACCTACCCCGATCAACGGGAAGGACTTGTACCAGGCGACGTAGCAGTAACCAAAGGTCAGACCGAGGAGGACGAGCAGCAGCAAAACCGCCGGGTTGCTCAGCGCCGCCCCCACCGTGGACCACAATTCGTCGCCGGCCAGGGCCCAGGCGATGGGGACGGCGATGACGATCCAGATCGCAACTTCTGCAGTGAACCGCAGGGTGATCCCGACATCCGGGTCGCTGACGTCGAGCGCGCGACCGGCGATAGCGCCCTCCAGGCCCCACCCGACGATTGCCATGAAGCCGCCGATGTAGCCGAGCAGCGCGCCCGTTCCCGCGCCGGTGAACTCGCCGACCAGACCTGGCGTGAAGATGAACACTCCACCCGTCACGATCACGATGATGCCGACCGCGGCCTGCTTGGTGATCCGCTCGTTGTACCAGAGCTTGGCCACGGCGGCCCCGATGATCGGGTACATCAGTGCTGAAACTGCGGAAAAGGCCGGCCCGACGTACGCGATCGCGACGATCGACCCGAATATCGCGAGCATGCCGGCCAATCCAGCCGGTGCATACCAGCGGGAGATCTTGGTCCGCTTCATGGTGCGTACGTAGTCGCCGGTCTTACCTAGGACGGCGATCCAGACGAACAAAGCGAGCAGGACCGCGATCGCGTTCAGCACGGTGATCACGAAAGCCGCGAGCAGGAAGTTGTCGACCATGTCGACGAAGGGTGCCTCGAAGTAGATCGCGAAGCCAGGTACGTACCAGGCACCCCAGAGCACGGCACAGGTCAGCGCCCAGATGAAGCCCCAGCGAACCTGGCGACTGCGGTGCTCACCTCTGAGTTCACTCACTCTGTCGGTTGCGGTGTCGGTCATGGCCACTCCCTCGGGGACGAATCTTCGCGTGGTGACGGTGCCGTGTGAGGCAGATCATCGCCCTGACCGCGACCGCTGTAAACCCTTTGAGGAAACGATGTTGCAGCAGAGTCAACAACTGGACCTCGCCTGAACGGCCTCGGCTACGCGCCGACGCTGTGCAGACGGAGTCCTTCGGTGCCGGCCAGGGAGGCACCGATGCCCTGAGCTAGTCGGGCGGCCGACACGGTGTTGCGCAGCAGCCAGACGTCGGTGATGGGGCCGACGCCACCTGGGACCGGGGTGATCGCCTCGGCGCACGGAGCGACGTCATCGGTGTCGATGTCCCCCACGAGACGGACCTCGCCGGTCAGAGCATCCCTGATCGCGTTGATCCCGACATCGACGGCGATGACGCCTTCTTTGACGTGCTCGGCTCGGATCAGCCCCGGCACACCGGCGGCCACGACGAGAATGTCAGCCCGGGCGGTGTGTTCGAAGAGCAGACCCGCGGCATGGCTGTGCTCGTCGCAGGAAACAACGGTGGCGCCGCGTTCCATCGCCAGCATCAGGGCGGGCTTGCCCACATTCGCCGAACGACCGACGACGACCAGGTTGCTCTGGGCGTAGGTCCGCGCCGGATCACGCCCGGACTCGCTCAGATACCGGTCCAGCAGGTGGAACACCGATGCCGGGGTGGAGGGTACGTAGCGTGGCCGGCCGAGTGCCAACAGACCGGCGCTGATCGGATGCACGGACTCGATGTCCTTGACCGGATCCAGCGCACGGTAGAGCGAGGCCTCGGACACCTGCGCCGGCAACGGCCGCAGGATCAGGATCCCGGAGATCCGCGGGTCGGCGCCCAGCTTGCCGACGATTGCCAGCGCATCGGCTTCGACGGCATCGCCGGGCAGCGCCTCGCAGACGTAATGGCAGCCGACCTTGTCGGCGAGGCGCCGTACCCGCCGCTCGTAGGCCAGCGCCGGGTAGGAGGTCCCGACCAGCACCGTCGCCAGTCCCGGCCGAACCCCGGTCGTCGCGAGATCCTCGACCTCGTCAGCCAGCAGGGTCGACAAGTCCGCGGCATACCGCCGACCATCAATGACAGTTGCTGTGCTCATTACTCCTCCGCGGAGGCGAGTGCGTCGTCGACGCTCACGAGAGGCCGACGATCTCACCGTTCTCGTCGAGATCGATCGACAGTGCGGCCGGAGCGGTCCCGAGGCCCGGCATCGTCATCATGTCGCCGCAGATCGGGTACACGAAACCGGCGCCCACCGAAGCCCGTACCTCACGCACCGGCAGCCGCCAGCCGGTCGGTGCTCCCTTCAGCGTCGGGTCGGAGGAGATCGACAGGTGGGTCTTGGCGATGCACACCGGCAGGTGACCGAACCCGGCCCGTTCGTAGGTATCAAGTTGCTTGCTCGCGGCTGCCGAGTAGTCCACCCCGTCCGCGCCGTACACCTTGGCTGCCACGATCTCGATCTTCTCCCGCAGCGAGGCTTCGTCGGGGTAGAGGACCGCGAAGTCCGACTTCTCGTTGGCAGCTTCGGCCACGACCTCGGCGAGCTCGGTCGCCCCGGCACCGCCCTTGCCGAAGTGGTTGGCCACGGCGACCCGGGCACCCATCTCCTCGGCGATCTCCATGATCGCCCGGTGCTCGGATTCATGGTCGTCGGGAAAGGCGTTGATAGCCACGACCGGTGAGACACCGTGAATGCGGATGTTCTCGATCTGCTTGCGCAGGTTCGCACCGCCGGCATGCACGTCGTCGGGATTCTCTGCGAGTAGGGCCTCCGGCAGTGCCTTTCCGGCCACGATCTTGAACTTGCCGGAGTGCGCCTTGAGCGCTCGGACCGTGGACACGACCACCGCTGCGTCCGGGGTCAACCCGGACGCGCGGCACTTGATGTTGAAGAAGCGCTCCGCACCCATGTCCGCCCCGAACCCGGCCTCGGTGATCAGGAAGTCACCGCTCCGGATTCCGATCAGGTCGGCCACGATCGAGGAGTTACCGGTGGCGATGTTGCCGAACGGCCCGGCGTGGACCAGAACTGGGGTGTTCTCCAAGGTCTGCAACAGGTTGGGTTTGATCGCCTCACGCATGATCACCGCCATCGCGCCGGCACCGCCGATCTCCTCCGAGGTCACCGGTGTCCCGTCAGGCGTGTAGCCCACCACGATCCGCCCCAGCCGCTCTCGCATGTCGGCCAGCGATATGGACAGCGCGAGGATCGCCATCACCTCGGAGGCGGCGGTGATGTCGAAGCCGGTCTGTCTGGTGACCCCATCCATCCGAGAACCCAGTCCTACCACGATGTTTCGCAGGGAGCGGTCGTTCACGTCGAGCACCCGCCGCCAGGTGACGTTATTCAGGTCCAGCCCGCTGGCGTTGCCTTTGTGCAGATGGTTGTCGACCATCGCCGAGAGCAGGTTGTGCGCCGCGGTCACCGCATGGAAGTCCCCGGTGAGGTGCAGGTTGAGGATCTCCATGGGCACCGCCTGGCTGTAACCGCCCCCGGCGGCTCCGCCCTTGATCCCGAACGTCGGACCCATCGAAGGCTGCCGTACGGCGACCGTCGCCCGCTTCCCGATGTGGCTCATCGCCTGACCCAAGCCCATGAGGGTCGTCGTCTTGCCCTCGCCCAGTGGCGTCGGGGTCACTGCTGAAACCACGACGTACTTCGCCTTCGGCCGGTCGGCCAGCTCCTCGATCGCCTCGAGACGGATCTTCAGGACGTCGCGTCCATAGGGCTCGAGCACCTCCGGACGTAGTCCCATGGACTCCGCGATGCCGACGATCGGCTTCAATGTTGCGCCGCGGGCGATCTCGAGGTCACTCGGAAATGCCATGGGCAGACTCCTTAGTGGGGACTGGGGGTGATGGACTAGCGAACGCTCTCGATCCCGAACTCGGTACCGGCGTCGACCAGGGCCTCGAACAGGTAAGTACCAGAGGAGCGCTCGCAATGCAGGAGATAGCTGAGAACGCCGTCCTGATCGTCACGGATGAGGTCGGTCACCAACTTGGCCACCGAGGTCCGCAAGGCGGACCCGTCAGGGGTGAGATCATCCGAGAAATCGATCCCGCAGACCTTGGCGAGCAGGTCGGCGCTGCGCGGGCCGGCCAACCGGAGCAACGCACGGCCATGAGTGAGGTCGACGACAGAGGCGAACTCACCGGAGGCCGCCATCTCGGTGATCAGACGGGCGCGGACACCTTCAGCGGCACCGGGTTCGACGAGGACCAGCCACTCCCCCGGTCCCGATCCCACCACCAGGCTCCCATCGGCCGCCCGGGTCGTACGAGAGAACGCCGTTCCGAGAGCCTCCGCGACTGCGCCGTCGGGTGCTGCCCGTACACCGAACTTCGCCAGCCCGGACAGGTCGTACATGGCGACCGGTACGCCAGGGGCAGCTCCCGGAGCCGATTCCGCTGCGGCCGCCCGATACGGCGCTATCGCGCTGGCCGGCCAGTCAGGCCGCGCAGTTGCGGCCGGCACTGGGTCCGGCACGTCGGTGATCAGCTGCTGACGATCACCCGATGGATCGACGTGAGCCAGCTGCTCGGTGACCTGTGCAGTGATGTCGCGGCCATCCGGCAAACGGACGGTCAACACGGTGCCGGGCGGGGCCAGCGAAGCGTCGAGCTGCGCGAGGCAGATCGACCGTCCCAGGGTGGGCGACATCCGGCTGGAGGTGATCCGGCCGACGATGTCGAGCACCTTCCCGCGACCGGGTCGCACGATCTGGCTGGCTTCGGGCGGCACGATCGAGCCGTCGACCGGCTGCACTCCGACCAGCCGCATGCCACCGGTCTCCGCGCGCTGCCAGAGCAGTTCGGGCTTGCCGGCGAAGTCGGCCTTGTCGAGCTTGACCGCCCAGTCCAGGCCGGCGCTGTAGGCGCGGGTCAGCCCGTCGGTGTCCTGACCGATGATCAGGTGCCCCTTCTCCAGCCGCAGAACCCGCTGGGCCTCCACCCCGAAGGCACGCACGCCAAGGTCCTCGCCGTGCTCGAGCAACCTCTCCCAGACGTGCAGGCCGTACCCGGCGGGCACATGCAGCTCGTAGGAGAGTTCGCCGGTGAAACCGATCCGCCACAGGACACAGTCGTCGACCCCGGCGATCCGGCCGGTACGAACATTCATGTACGGGAACGCCTCGGCCGAGAGGTCGATCCCCTCGGTCAGCCGCCCGACAAGTTCGCGAGAGCGGGGGCCGGCGACGTTGATGCTGGCGTAGGCGGTAGTGACGGGCTGGACATGGACCTGCCATTCGGGATGCTCTGTCTGCAGCCAATTCTCGACCCATTCCCACACGGTCGCCGCACCCGACGAGGTGGTCGACATCAGGTAGTGGTCCTCGCCGAGCCGCCCGGTCACGCCGTCGTCCATCACGACGCCGTCCTCGGCGCACATGACGCCGTACCGGACCTTTCCGATCGCGAGCTTCGACCACTTGTTGATGTAGAGCTGGTTGAGCAGCTTGGGGACATCCGGGCCACGAAGGTCCAGCTTGCCGATCGGGGTGACGTCGATGATCCCGACGTTCTCCCGGACGGCTCTGACCTCCGCGACCGGGTCGCCGTAGTGATCTGGGCGGATCCACTGCCCAGCGACCAACGGCTTCGCGCCGTTGCTCTCGTGCCAGGGCTGCATCGGTGAGTAGCGGACCGGCTCGAAGATCCGGCCGGCCAGCGCCCCGAGCGTGACCGGGGAATACATCGGTCGCCAGGTGGTCGCCCCGGTCTCGGCAATGGTGGCCCCGTTCGCCTCGGCCATCACCGCCACCGCGTTGACCAGTTCCAACTTGCCCTGGACCGGTCCCATGGTCACGGTCGTGTAGCGCTTGGCCAGCTCGGCGGAGTCATAGCCCTCGCGTACGGCGGAGATGATGTCCTTGCTCGATACATCCTCGGAGAAGTCGACCATGCCGTGCGTACCGGCGCGGAACAGTTCGGGATGCGGATCCAGCTCGAGGTTCGGAATTGCGGTTTTGGCGGAAACCACCAGCTCGTCGGCGTGGCCCAGCGTCGACTGCCGGCTCGTGGGGGTGGCTTGCAGGCGGGCACGGCGTAGCTTCGCGGCCCGTCGAGCGGCCTCTCTCCCGACGGCACTGCCGTGCGCGAGGAGCTCCTCCAGGCTGCCGTCGCCGACGAGTCCACCGGTGGCCAGCACGTCATCCGGCATGGCCGACAGGTCGGGTACGAATCGGGCCGCCGCCGGCGTGTAGATCGGGCGGTTGCCGGCCATATTGAGCAGGGAGGTCATCGCCGTCCAACCCACCGCGGTCACCAGCAGGTCGGCCTCGATCGTGCGACCGTCGGTCAGCTCGACCGCCTGCAGAGCGCCGCGGCGTCCATGGGCTCGGACGATGTCCTGGCCCTGCCGCGGGTCCACGACGGCAGCGACATCTATGCCAACCCGGCGCAGGTCGTCGGCAGCAGCATCCCCGGCGGCATTGGCAGACAGGACCACAGCGCGCTGGCCGGGACGTACGGCATACAGGTTGATCAGGCGGCGTACGGCGGTGGAGAGCATCACACCTGGCAGGTCGTTACCGTCGAAGACGTAGGGCCGCTCCATGAGCCCGGATGCAACCACGAGGACTCGTGCCCGGACCTTGACCAGCCGCTCCGCCACGCCCGGAAGCCCGCGCTGGAGCACACCCAGCCAGTTCTCGTCGTAGCGCCCCAACACCACTGAATCGGTGAGGACCTCGATGTTCTCGCTGACCCTGACCTGCTCGATGAGCTCGCCGAGCGTAGCCAGCTCTTCGGGGCCGCCCCACCGAAGGTGGCCTCCGAGGAGGTGCTCCTCGTCGACGAGCAGGACCCGAGCTCCGGCCTCGGCGGCGGCAAGTGCCGCCTCCAGCCCAGCCGGACCGCCACCGGCGACGAGCACGTCCGGATGGGCGTAGCGCTTGTCGTAGTAACCCTCCGCGGTGTCCGGCGAGGTTGCGCCAGCGTGGGCGAAGCGGGCGAGAATCTTCTCGTAGGTCGGCCACAGTCGCTGCGGCTTGATGAAGGTCTTGTAGTAGAAGCCGGGTGCCAGGAAGCGACCGACGATCTGGTTGGCCGCCTTGACGTCGAAGCGCAGTGATGGCCACGTGTTCTGCGAGCTCACGTCCATCCCGGCCTCGACCAGGCGATGTCCCGCACGGACGTTCGGCTCGTCGTCGACCTGCAGCGTGGTGCCCGGATCGTGAAAGCTTGCCGTCAGTAACCCGCGCGGACGGTGGTACTTGAAGCTGCGGGAGAACACCCGCACACCTGCTGCGGCCAGAGCGGAGACGATCGTGTCGCCCGGATGGGCGACGTGTGCGGCGCCGTTCCAGGTGAAGTCGAGCGTGGATGAGCGATCGATGACCTCACCGGGTTGAGCCGGCAGCCGGTGGCTGATCGTGGTACTGACGGACTTCGTGTCCTGTTGGGTCATCGCGTGTCACCGGCATTCTCGGTAAGCGGGGCCCCGTCGACCTGGCGCTCCGGGACGCGAGTCTCGTGGGTCTCGGTGTGTCGCTCGAGAGAGAAGTACTTGCGGCAGCCCGATCCGTGATACCAGCTCTCCTTGGTCCAGCCGAGCAGATTGCGGTGCATGTACAGGTAGCGCCGCCACTCCTGGGGCGTCGTCGTGTCCGGATCGGGGCGGGTCCCACCTTCACCGGCGTAGCGGAACTCGGAGACGTTGCGGGGGCCGCACCAGGGACAGGGCAACTGGATCATCTTCTCTGCTTTCCTTTCAGCGCGGAGCGGCGGTGGAGCGGCGGTGGTGGGACCGTCAGTGGCCCACGGCGGCCGCGCCCTTCTCGCCGACGAGTTCCCCGTCGGTGAAGCGTTGGAGGCCGAAGGCGGAAATGATCTCGGGGGTCCTCTGGCTGGCGATGCACTCGGCCATGGCTTCGCCCGACACCGGGCCGGCCTTGAAACCGTAGGTTCCCCAGCCGACGTCGACGTAGAAGCCCTTCACTGGCGTCGGTCCCATGATCGGCGAGTAGTCGGGGGTCATGTCGCACAGGCCAGACCATTGACGCAGCAGCCGCATCTTGTGCAAGGGTGGCATCAGTTCCAGAACGTGACCGGCCAGCCCCTCGACGAAGTCGAGCGAACCCCGCATCGAGTACGACGCGAATGGGTCGACGCTGGCACCGAACACCAGCTCGCCGCGATCGGTCTGGCTGACGTAGACGTGCAGGGTCCCCGAGACCACGACGGTGTCCAGGAACGGACGGACCGGCTCCGTGACTGCGGCTTGCAGTGGAAAGGTCTGAATGGGGGTCTGGACACCGGCCATGTCGGTGATCAGAGTGCTCCAGCCGGCGGTGCAGTTCACCACGATGGGCGCGCTGATCGCGCCGCGGTTCGTCTGCACGCCGGTCACCTGGCCGTCGCTGACATCGATGCCGGTGACCTCGGTCTGCTGGTGCATGTGCACGCCATTGGCATCCGCAGCCCGGGCGTACCCCCACACCACGGCGTCGTGCCGGATGATCCCGCCCGGCGGGTGATAGAGCGCGCCGAGGATCGGATAGCGCGCCTCGTCGGAGGTATCCATGTACGGGACGAGCTTCTTGATCGCTGCTGGGTCGATGACGTCGGAGTCAACGCCCTGGATCTTGTTGACCTCCGCCCGCCAGCGCATGGTGCGCAAGGACGCGTCGTTGTGGGCCAGGGTGAGGTGGCCACGCTGGGAGAACATGACATTGAAATTCAGGTCTGCGGCCAGACCCTCGTACAACTTGACCGAACGGTCGTAGAACCGGATGCCCTCGGGGGTCAGATAATTCGAACGCAGGATCGCGGTGTTTCGGCCGGAGCCGCCACCCCCGAGGTAGCCCTTGTCCAGAACGGCGACATCTCGGATGCCGTGGTTCTTGGCGAGGTAGTAGGCGGTGGCCAGGCCGTGGATTCCGCCGCCGATGATCACGACGTCGTAGGTCTTGGCCAGGTCGTGCTTGCGCCATGCGAGTGGCCAGTCCTTCTTGGTCAGCCCGTGCCTGAGCAGGCTGAACGCGGAGTAGTGGCTGCTGCGTTTCCCGTTGAGGGAGACTCTTCCATTGCTCGGCGGTCGTCCGTTGGTTGCTCCGTCACTCACGCCGAGGCCTTTCGGAGAGTCCATCGATCATGGCTGATACCGGCGTCCGCTGAGTGGAGCTGCGAACGACCGGCTGAGGTCAGACTAGGGGGACAAAGGAAACCATGTCCACTGATGTGAAACATCATTTCCGGCCTAGGTACATATTGTCACTGCGGGATGGACAGCGAACGGTCATCCACCAGGCGTGATGGACTTGATCGCCAGGAATTGGATGGGCAACGTGATCAGGTCACCGGGCCCGTGCATGACCTCGCCGACGAACTGGATCGCGTCCCCGGGTTCGAGAAGGTAGCGCTGGTCGCCGTAGCAGTAGTCCATCTTGCCGGTGATCATGAACAGGATTTCGGTGCCCGCATGCTGATAGAGCGGAAAGACGTCGGTGCGCTCGGTCAGGGTCACCAGCATCGGCTCCAGGCTGTCGTACGGGGCCCGCATCGTGCCCAGCATCTGGTACCGATGTCCTGGACCGGAGCCCTTGTGCTGGATGTCGAGGCCGCCGCCGGCCTTGACGTAGACCAGGTCCTGTTCCTCGGACAGGCCCCTGAAGAACGCGGTGACCGGTACGCGGAGCGCCTCGGACAGTCGGGCCAGGGTGGCCAGGCTCGGTGAGGACTGAGCATTCTCGATCTTTGAGAGCATGCCCTTGGACAAACCGCTCTCCGTCGCCAGCATGCCGACCGTCCAGCCGCGGCTGCGCCGGAACTCGCGCACCCGCTCGGCGATGATCGCGCCGAGGGACTCGGCCAGAGCCGAGGACATCCCCTCGGGCCCGGCGTTGTCGCCGGTGTCGCCGATGTCGCCGATGTCGCCGGTGTCGCCGGTGTCGCCGATGTCGCCGGTGTCGCCGATGTCATTTGCATCGCTGGTACCGCTGCTTCGGGGGGTATCGGCGGCGGGCAGTCGGCGCATGCTCAATGTCCTACCCCCTTCGCGTCCTGGATCCCACCGCGGCGAGGAACCCGGCGGCTTGTCGCAGACGCTAGTCCCCAGCCGGGCCGCGGCCTCCAAACAGGCGCGCGATACCGGCTCGCCGGCATACGGCTGTCCTTTGAGATGTAGTTGGCTACAAACTGTTGTCTCCTCAGAGGGGACAGAGTTTACTGACTGTGGATCGTACGACCGATGGGCTCCGCACGGGGCCGACCCAAGGAGGCCCATTGAGCACCGACATCGAAGACTTCGTCGGAGAGGACGGCCGTGCCGAAGCGGTCGAACGCATCCGTCGCGAGATCGACTCGAGCGGAGTGACCTACCTTTACTTCCAGTTCGTCTCGGTTACCGGGCGGATCATGGGCAAGGGGGCACCGGCCGCGCACTGGGAGACTTTCGCTCGTAAAGGCTTCCAGTTGGTGTACGGCGCCACCGCGAACCTGTTCACCGACCGCAATGGCGACTACATCGGGTACGGCGCCGAATCCCGTGAGTTGATCGGGATCCCCGACGTGGACACCTTCTGCGTGCTCCCCTGGGATCCCAAGACCGCACGAGTGTTCTGCACGCTGTTCCGTGGCCGGGAGGAGGAGGTCGATCCCGGCGCCTTCCTCAGCTCGGATTGTCGGGGGAACCTCAAGCGCATCCACGCCGAATTCGAGGCAGAGACCGGATTGCACCTGCGCGTGGGAACCGAGCCGGAGATGATGTGGCTCAAGCTCAACCCGGACGGCACTCCGTCCGTGGAGGGCAAGACCAAGCCGTACTGCTACCACATCGACCAGTTCTCCGAGCTGCAGCCGGTCATCCACCGGGTCATCGAGTACAGCACCGAGATGGGTCTGGACATGATCCAGGGTGATCACGAGGACGCTCCCGGGCAGCTCGAACTCAACTGGCAGTTCGATCGTGCCGAATTCACCGCAGACCGGCTGACCACCTACCGCCAGATCTGCAAGCAGGTCGGCCGCGAGTTCGACCTCTTCCCATGTTTCATGCCCAAGCCGTTCATGGGTGTCTCGGCCAACGGCTGCCACCACAACATCTCCCTCTGGGAGGGCGATCGCAACGCCTTCCTCCCCGAAGGCGACAACCCGCGGCAGCCCAGCGAACTCGGGCTGAACGCGATCGGCGGCGTGCTGGACCACTTGGATGCGCTGACCTGCATCACCTCTCCAACCGTGAACTCCTACCGGCGGCTGTGGGATGCCGGGTTCTGGGCGCCGCTGTATGCCGACTGGGGCTATCAGAACCGCACCACCGCGCTCCGGGTCAGCGCACCTGATCGGTTCGAATACCGCTCGGTGGACTCCTCGGTCAATCCTTACCTCTCGATGGCTGCGTTGATCATCGCCATGGCCGATGGCATCAAGCGCAAGCTCGATCCCGGCCCGCCTGAGGAGCGCAACATTTACGAGGCGATGGCCGAGGGCAAGGACGTGCACAAGATCCCGATGAACCTCGGTGATGCGTTGCACGCGCTGCGCGCCGACGAGGTCGTGCGCTCGGCCATGCCAGGCGAGATGTACAAGGTCTTCGAGCACTACAAGCGCGACGAGTGGGAACGCCATTGCGCCACGGTGACCGACTGGGACATCAAGGAGTACCTAGACATCCTGCCCTGAGCCATCCTGCCCTGAGCCATCCGGCCCAAGGAGTTGCGGACAACCCGGAGATCCGGGAAGGAGAGATCGACATGTGCGGTATCGCAGGGATCATCCACAAGGGACGCGATGGGAACGTCGGCGCCGAGATGACCAGCATGCTCCAGGCGATGAAACACCGCGGACCCGACTCGACCGGCTACGCGCTCTACGGCCAGCCGAGTGACCTGCTTGTGATGCGCTTCAAGTTGGCCAACCCCAACGAGACAAACGACTTCGATTTCGAGGAGCGTCTGGAGGCCAGCCGTCGGGAGGTCGAGGAGCGGCTGAACAAGATCGGTGCCACGGTTGATCGGATGGAGGGCGAGTCGCAGTACGCCTATCGGGCGACGTTTCGCTACGAGGGCGACCTCAAGCCGCTGACCGACTACGTCGAGGACGTGCCGGGAGCCGAGGTCCTCTCCCTCGGCCACTCCCTGGAGATCATCAAGGACCTCGGCGACGCCGAGACGGTGTCCGAGCAATACCGGCTCGGGGATTTCCGCGGTACCCACGCCATCGGCCACGTCCGGATGGCGACGGAGTCCGATGTGGACATCGCCGGAGCGCACCCGTACTGGGCCTACCCGTTCTCCGACGTAGCCGTGGTGCACAACGGACAACTCACCAACTACCACCAGTGGAGGCGACGTCTGGAGCGCAACGGACACCGGTTCCAGTCCGAATGCGACTCGGAGATCATCGCCGTCTACATCGCCGAACGCCTCTCCGACGGACTGTCCCTCGAGACGGCGATGAAGCAGAGCCTGCAGGACCTCGACGGCGTGTTCACCTACCTCGTGGTCACCGACGACAGCCTGGGCGTCGCCAAGGACGAGATGGCCGCAAAGCCACTCGTCCTCTACGAGAGTGACGAGATGGTGGCCCTGGCATCGGAGGAGATGGCGATCCGAGCGATCATCAATCACGAGATCGACACATACGACCCTTACGAGTCCGAAGTGCTGGTGTGGACCCGATGAGGCAGACTCACGAGAGCCGGCGTACGACGGCCTATGACGTCCGCGGCCTGGCCGAACCGGACGCGGTGGCACCCAAGACCGCCAAGGTCACCGGCGACACTGCCGAACTCGACGCAGCCGACCTCACCTCCCGCCAAATCAACCTCGAACTCCGACGGTTGATCTACGGGGAAGGAATCGCTGAAGTCACACTGCTCAACCCCGGCGCCAAGCACTCATTGGCCGTCGGTCTCCTGACGAGATGCCGAATCCGGATCGAGGGCAGCCTCGGCTACTTCGGCTGCGGGCTCATCGACGGTCCGGAGATCCACATCACCGGCCGGGTGGGCTGGTCGGTAGCCGAGAACATGATGGCCGGCGTTGTGGTCATCGACAAGAACGCCGGCTCGCTGACCGGCGCGGCGCTGCGCGGCGGCGACCTCGTCATCCGCGGCCAGGTCGGCGCCCGTACCGGCATCGACCAGAAGGGCGGCACGATCATCGTCGGGGGCACCGCGGGGTCGAACACCGGCTTCATGATGCAACGCGGCCGGCAGATCATCTGCGGTGACGCGGGACATGGCCTGGGTGACTCGATGTATGACGGTGCCATCTATGTCGGCGGCAAGGTTGCCTCCCTCGGCGTCGACTGCGTCGAGGCCGAGATGGGCCCTGAGGACGACGAGCTGATCGACCGCAAGTTCGGTATCTATGACATGGATCGCCCGGACTCCTTCCGAAAGTTCGTGTGCGGCAAGAAGTTGTGGAACTACGACAATCTCGAACCGCACGAGCGCAAGCTCGTCCTCTGACGTTCAGGAGCAGGCAATGAGTTCACAGGTCGACCTCCCCATGCCGACCGGCCGCCCGTTGGGACAAAGCCGAATCTTCACACCCGGCGTCATGGACGACATCCACACCAAGGCCGAACTGGGCCGGTACCGGATGCGCGGTTTCTCCATGTTCAAGCCGATCCCGCACTGGGACGAGCTGATGTTCATGCCGGGAACGCTGACCCGATTCGTCATCGAGGGCTACCGGGAGAAGTGCGAGACCAAGACCGTGCTCGGGGCGCGGTATGCCAAGAACCCGATCGAACTCGACATCCCGATCTACATCACCGGGATGAGTTTCGGAGCGCTGTCCCTGGAGGCCAAGATGGCGCTGGCCAAGGGCGCCTCGATGGCCGGTACGGCGACCTGCTCGGGCGAGGGCGGCATGATCCCGCCCGAACGCGACCTGTCCACCAAGTGGTACTACCAGGTCATCCAGAGCCGGTACGGGTTCAACCCGCACCACCTGATGCTGGCCGATGCCATCGAGTTCTTCATCGGTCAGGGCTGCAAGGTGGGCCTTGGTGGACACCTGATGGGTCAGAAGGTGACCGAGCAGGTGGCCGAGATGCGTTCTTTGCCAGCGGGTATCGATCAGCGCTCCCCTGCACGCCACCCCGACTGGCTGGGTCCGGATGACCTCTCGTTGAAGATCCAGGAGATTCGCGAGGCCACCGACTACCAGGTGCCCATCCAGCTGAAGCTCGGTGCATCCCGGGTCTACGACGATGTGCGGATGGCGGCGAAGTGCGGGCCGGACATCATCTATCTGGACGGCGCCGAGGGCGGTACGGGCGCCGGTCCGCACATCGCCACGGAGGAGACCGGCATCCCGCTGATGGCCGCGATCCCGGAGGCCAGACGTGCCTTGGAGGATGTGGGCCTGGCCGACGAGATCGACCTCGTCGTGGCCGGCGGGATCCGCAACGGCGGCGATGTCGCGAAGGCACTTGCTTTGGGCGCCAACGCGATCGCCATCGGGCACTCAGCGCTGATGGCGCTGAACTGCAACAAGGAACTGCCCGGGATCACCGACTACGAGGGCACTGTCGGCGTACCCGCCGGGTCCTGCTACCACTGCCACACCGGTCGGTGTCCGGTCGGGATCACCACGCAGGACCCGGAACTTCGCAAGCGTCTGGAAGTCGACTCGGCTGCCGAACGGGTCTACAACTTCCTGCACACGCTGACTCTGGAGGTGCAGATGCTGGCCCGGGCATGTGGGAAGACCGACGTGCACAGCCTCGAGCCCGAAGACCTGTGTGCCCTCACGACCGAGGCCGCCGCGATGGCCAAGGTGCCATTGGCCGGGACGAAGTACATCCCGGGCGTCACCGAGGAGCGCACCCTCGCCGAGATCAAGGGATTGCTCGCCAAGCATGTGGCCAACGACGGGAACGGAGCAGCGCGGCATGGCTGACGACTTCGACACTTCGGGGCGCAAGCTCACCACCAGCAAAGGAATCGACACTGAGGAACTGACCGGGCGCACTTTCCCGTACCAGTTCGACCGCACCTTGGTCGAAGACATCGACCTCAACGAGGCGACACCGGGTCAGGACATCAACTGGTTGGAGGACATCCACCTGATGCAAGAAGGTGGCATGAATGCTGTCTTCGACCGGTACACGAACGCATTTCTCAAGATCCACTTTGACATTCCTCAGGGTCGCGAGGACGAGTTGGCCCGCAAGGTGTTGATCAAGCACCTGCAGGAGGGCAACTCCTACGGCATCTGGCTCAAGCACAAGCACGCGAAGTTCGCCCAACCCGAACTCGGCTCGTGGTTGGCCGGTTCGCAGACGGTGGGTGAGAACTGGAAGCCGGCCCAGCTCGCGGGCTGGCAACCAAGTCTGCACTGATCCGAACGGCTGCCGGTACTAACCAAGCCCGCACCGCTTCGCTGGCCAATAACTACGAATCGACGAAGCCAAGATCGCGTCGGTCTGGGAGTTCGAGACCGATAACGTGACGCGCTCTGCGCGTATGCGCCCTCGGAGCTGGCCTTCGCTGCGCTCCTCGCTCGTTCCTCGCGATGCTCCAGGAATCAGGACGCCAGACCGCGAATCAACCCGACCAGTGCATCGGTCGCATCCGCCAGCCGAGGTCCGGCGTCTGTGGCCGCCGGTAGGCCAGGATCCTGACCCGCCAACTCCGCCGCTGTGTCGGTCAGCCGCTCGTACGCCGAGATGCCTTCGCGCAATCTGGACGCCAACCGGTCAAGGGTGTCCTGCCCATCGTCGGCCGGGTGACTGCGGTTCTCAAGCACCGTGATCCGGGCGGCATGCGTGCGCAGCTCCCGCGCAGCCGCGTCCGCGTGCCGCCAGGTATCCGCCGCGACCTCAGCCGGCAACACCGCCACATGTCCGGCGAGTTCGCGCTCTCGAGAAGCAAGTCTTACGAGGGGGGCATACGCCCGGGAGCTCTGCGGGGGCAATTCGCTGGCCGCGACTTTCGGCTTGGCCGGAGAGCCCAAGTTGATCCGAAAGGCCCGTACGCCGGCCTCCACCGCGCCGAAGACCGCCACCAGGGCGGCGAGCCCGGCGGCGATCTCGGTGACCTCCAGTCCCGGCAGGTCGCCGATCTCCGCGGTGAGCGCGATGAGGCCGGCCGCGCCCAGCAGCCGGTAAGCGAACCCGCGACGCGACAAGCTGCGCTTGCGCGCTAGGCGGTGCTGGGCCGAGGCGCCAGACGACCGAGCGCCAGCCACTATCTCCTCGACACCCGGCTCGGAGACGGCCACGGGCGGCGGTTCAGGCGGGTTCGGGCCGGTGCTGAGCTTGGGCCGGATCAGCGTGCTGGTCGCTGGTAGCCCGCGCTGCCTCAACAGCCGGCCCGGTCGGTGCCCCCCCCTCCACGGCGGCCGGTGGTGCCTGATCGGCCCGCTGGCTCGGCGTCTTGTCCGCGCCGCCGTCGATGCTGGCCCGGATCTGCTCCAACCTGGTCGCCGCGGAAACGTCCAACGTGGCCTTCTGGACCTCGAGCATCCGGCCCTCGACCGAACTCTGGGCGAGTTCCTGCTGGCCCAGGGCATGGGCGTAGCGCGCCTCGATCTTGTCGCGGACCTCGCCCAGGCTCGGCGTGGAACCCGGAGCCGACAGGTCGCTCATCTGGCGCAGTGAGGCCGACACCTGCTCCTGCATCCGAGCCTGTTCGAGCTGGCTGAGCAGCTTGGACCGTTCGGCGAGCGTCTGTTGCAGTCGCATCCGACTCTGCTCGACGGCTCCCTTGGCCTGCTCAGCGGCCTGCAGCGCCTCGTCGTGCGAACGCTTGAGGTCCTCGACCGACTGCTCGGCCGAGACCAGTTGGGTGGCGAAGGCCGCAGCGGCCCCCTCGAAGTCGCTGGCCTTCTCGGGATCACCCTTGGCCTTGGTCTGATCGGCGAGCACCAGCGCCTGGCGAGCCGAACTCTGCAGCTTCTCGACCTCGCTGAGCTGCCGGGTCAATCGCATCTCCAGCTGTCGCTGATTGGCGAGCACAGCGGCGGCCTGGTTGGCCAGCGCTTGGTGACGCTGCTGCTCGGCCTCGATCGCCTGCTGGATCTGGATCTTGGGATCGGCCCTTTCCTCGATCTTGGCGCCGAAGGCCGCGAGGAAGTACTTCCATGCCTTCACGAACGGGTTGGCCATGCGAGTCCTCTCCCCGGGCGCTGTCCACGCCACGTCTGTTCGGCCGCGATCTCATCGGCCAGTGCACTCCATCGTGCCATGCGCCGATCGCGTGCAGCCGATGGCGTCTTCGGCGCCGACAGTAGGGTTGTGCAGTGCTCGTCGTGTGCGGTGAAGCCGTGCTCGACCTGATCAGCGACGGCTCCCCTCGCGGTTATCAGGCCCGTGCGGGAGGGAGTCCGCTCAACGTCGCCGTGGGTACGGCCAGACTCGGGCTGCCGACCTCGCTGCTGGCCCGCTTCGGCTCCGGCCTTTCCGGCCGACTGCTCAGATCGCAGGCGGCTGAGTCAGGGGTCGACCTCAGCTTGAGCGTGAATGCGACCGAACCCGCGATGCTGGCTCTGCTGAGCCTGGATTCGGCCGGGGACGCCGACTACGACTTCTACGTCGACGGCACCGCCGAGAGCGGCTGGCAACGTGGCGAGCTGCCCGATCCCCTCGCCGAGAACGTCGAGGCTCTGCACGTCGGGTCGATCGCCTCGTGGCGAGGTTCATCGGCGGACCTGATCGCCGAACTGGTCCGGCGCGAACACCGGCGCGGCGCAGCGCTGGTCAGCTTCGACCCAAACCTGCGTCCGGCGCTGGTCGAGGATCCGGTAGGGACCCGCGCCCGGATCGAGCAGCTGGTAGCGCTGGTGCATCTGGTCAAGGTCAGCGTCGAGGATCTCGACTGGCTATATCCGGGCGAGCAACCGGACGTAGCTGCCCGACGCTGGGCCCGGGCCGGCCCGGTGCTGGTCGTAGTCACCGAGGGCGCGCGCGGCGTACGCGCGTACCGACCGGACCGGCTCGACGGACCGGACCGGCAGGATCGACCTGGCTTATCGGTGCCTGCGCACGAGGTTTCCGTCGTGGACACGGTGGGTGCCGGTGATGCCTTCACCGCCGGGCTGCTGGCCGCGCTCGCCGACCACGGCCAGTTATCGCCGCACGGGCTGGCGGAGCGCAGCGATGCGGAACTGTCGTGCGTACTTGCCAGTGCGGGCATGGTCGCGGCGCTGTGCTGCACCAGGCCGGGCGCCGACCCCCCCAACCGAGCGGAACGCGACGCGGCTCTCGCTCGGTGAACCGAGGTGAACCTTCTGGTTCAGGTGGCAGCGCTGGCGCGGCGGGCGTTCTTGGCGCGTTCGTGCGGATCGAGGTGCACCTTGCGCAGGCGCAGATGCTTGGGGGTCACCTCGACGCACTCCTCGGGGGAGATGAACCCGAGTGCCTGCTCCAGGGATAGCAGCCGCGGCGAGGACAACTTGACCGTCTCGTCGCCGGCCGACTGCCGCATGTTGGTGAGCTTCTTCTCCTTGGCGACGTTGACGTCCATGTCGCCGACCCGGCTGTTCTCGCCGACGATCATTCCCTGGTAGACCTCGGTCCCGGGACTGACCATCATGACGGCGCGGTCCTGCAGGTTCATCATCGCGAACGTCGTGGCCGGACCGCTCCGGTCGCCGACCAGGGAGCCGGTGTTGCGCAGGTTGATCTCACCGAACCACGGCTCGAAGCCCTCGAAGACCTGGCTGAGCACTCCGGTGCCGCGGGTGTTGGTGAGGAACTCGTTGCGGAAGCCGATCAGGCCGCGAGCGGGGACCAGGTAGTCCAGCCGCACCCAACCCAGCCCGTGGTTGACCATGTTGGTCATCCGCCCCTTGCGGCCGGCCAGCAGCTGAGTGACTGCTCCGAGGTGGGCTTCGGGGACATCGATGGTGACCCGCTCTACCGGTTCGTAGCGCTTTCCGTCGATCTCCCGGGTGACCACCTGGGGCTTGCCGACGGTGAGTTCGAAACCTTCACGGCGCATCTGCTCGATCAGGATTGCCAGCTGCAGTTCACCGCGGGCCTGGACCTCCCAGGCGTCTGGGCGGTCGGTGGGCTCGACTCGCAGGCTGACATTGCCGACCAGCTCGGCGTCAAGCCGGTTCTTGACCTGGCGCGCGGTGAGCTTCTTGCCGTCGCGCCCGGCCAGCGGCGAGGTGTTGATCCCGATCGTCATGGACAGCGCGGGCTCGTCGACGGTGATCAACGGCAACGGACGGGGATCCTCCGGGTCGGTCAGGGTCTCACCGATCGTGATCTCGGCGATTCCGGCCACGGCGACGATGTCACCCTGTCGGGCGGTGTCGACCGGGACGCGGGTCAACTGCTGGGTCAGGAACAGTTCGGAGATCTTGACCCGCTCGATGCTGCCGTCGACCCGGCACCAGGCGGCGGACTGACCCTTGTTGATGGTTCCCTCGACGATCCGGCACAGCGCGAGGCGCCCGACGTAGGGGTTGGAGTCGAGGTTGGTCACCCAGGCCTGCAGTGGTGCACCCTCGGTGTAGCTCGGCGGCGGAATGGTGTCGAGGACGGTCTGACACAGCGCCGAGAGGTCAGCGCCGGGCTCGTCCATGTCCAGGGTCGCGGTGCCCGCCCGGCCCGAGCAGTACACGATCGGGAAGTCCAGTTGCTCATCAGTGGCCTCGAGGTCCATGAACAACTCGTAGACGTCGTCCACGATGGCCGTGACCCGAGCGTCCGGCCGGTCGATCTTGTTGACCGCGAGGATCACCGGTAGGTGGCGTTCCAGTGCTTTGCGCAACACGAACCGGGTCTGCGGCAGGGGGCCTTCGGCTGCGTCGACCAGGAGCACGATCCCGTCGACCATCGTCAGGGCCCGCTCGACCTCGCCGCCGAAGTCGGCGTGCCCGGGCGTGTCCACGATGTTGAGGGTGGTGCCGTGCCAGACCAAAGAGGTGTTCTTGGCCAGGATCGTGATGCCTTTTTCCCGCTCCAGGTCACCGGAGTCCATCACCCGATCGGTCAGCTGCTCGTTGGCCCGGAAAGCCCCGGACTGGCGGAGCAGCGCGTCCACGAGGGTGGTCTTTCCATGGTCGACGTGCGCGACGATGGCGAGGTTGCGCAGGTCGGATCGCACTGCCGAGCGGGCAGCGTCAGCGGACGTGTGGGAGTGATCCGTGGCCAGCACGGAAGAGGCAGTGTTCATGGGAGTACCACCCATGGTAGTTGGCCGGGGCCGCAGAGGTCGCTCACAGGCCCTTTCCGGGCCGGATGTTCGCAAGATCACCCCCGCGGGGTTACCTCACCCATCTCGCCCCAGCCGTCCTGAGGGACCTCGACACTGACGATCTCCGGCTTGCTTGCCACCACGTCGGGCATCCACGACATCGCGGTCTTGAAATGCTCGGAAGCCACGTGAGCGCCGCCGGCCTGCGCGTCACGGAATGCCTCGACGAGGACGAACTCATCCGGTTTGTCGACGCTGCGGGACCACTCGAAGAAGAGGTTGCCCTCCTCCGCCCTCGTGGCCTGGGTGAAGTCGTCCACGAGCGTGAGCCAGTCGGCTCTCGCTTCGGGGCGCACGGGAAACTTGACGACGATGAAGATCATTTGGCGAGTGCTAGGCGGCGATGAGCGAGTCGACGGCCTTGAGCAAGGGCGTCTCGGACAGCAAGTCAGCAGGCATGAGGCCGCTGGTGTCCGCTGGTGTGCGCAAGTCGTCGCTGGTCTCGGAGAGCAGGTCGGCGAGTTCGAGGTCGAGGGCGTCGCAGATGCAGGACAGCAATTCCGAGGAGGCCTCCTTCTGACCGCGTTCGATCTCGGACAGGTACCCGAGGCTGACCCGGGCACTGCCGGAGACGTCGCGCAAGGTGCGTCGCTGGCCTTCCCGATGCGAGCGCAACCGACGGCCCAGAGCTGTCCTCATCAACGTCACGACTCGCTTCCCTTCCTCACCCGAGAGTGCGCTCGACCCTACCCCGCTGCATCGGCGGTAATGAGTCGACAACACGGGGTTTGCTCAGGGCGTAACACCGACCGACGAGTCCGGTATTCCGGTCCCAGTGGACCCGCCCAGGACCTCTGACAGCAAGCGCAGTGCGGCGGCCACCGACGCCTCCCGG
>JAABUR0100001999.1_pt1 | contig 33289 bp, 35 predicted proteins | sample 5560091 | NCBI WGS metagenome assembly JAABUR01 (sample SAMN10711879, study PRJNA513375) | rock metagenome | isolation source: Antarctica rocks | place: Antarctica: Victoria Land, University Valley sud
CAAGCGGCGGACCATTCCAATAGTGGTAATCCCGAAGGGATTACCGAAGAGTGTGGGAAGGGTGGGAAGCCGGCTTTATGGCTTTCCATGCTTTCCACACTCTGTCATTTCCATGGCCTGCTTTTCGCGCGCGCGGCCTCATCTGACGGTATTCACCGGTCTGAAGCGCATCGCTTCAACGTCGAACTCGCCGATCTCGATGTCCCAGAAGAAGACTTTGTAGAAGTCCTCGGCGACTAGCTCCATTCCGAGATCCTCGAACCGAAAGACCTCGCTGATGAACACGCGGCCCTTATGCCAGCTGATGTCGCCGCTGTTGTTGACGCGTCGTGTCAGGAAGCCCTTCGGATACACGTACTCTTTGAAACTACGCGGCAGCACGATAGCGCTTGGCTGGTATAAGTTGGCCGGCGTCTCGTTGTTCAGACCTTCGTGCGGGCGCTCATGGTTGAACATCTGACGGAAGCGATCGAACTTCCTTTGCTGGAGTCGGATCGTCATGGCTGGCGGCTTTGTCGTGTCTTCTTTCAGAGTTCTGTGCATCCGCTCGTGACGGCCGTTCTGTTGCGGCCTGCCTGGCTGAATGCGCTCATGTACGATGCCCATCTTCATCCATCCAAGCGACAACTTCGACAGACGCGCAAACCCTGCATCCCGCTTATGCCCAATTTCGCTGCCGTTGACCGTGTCGAGATGGAAAAGGCTGACTTGTGGCCCTGTGTGGAGAAAAGTACGCACTACACCATCACCAAAGACGTAGTAAAGAGAGTTGAGCAACGGAATAGCCGGTTTGTATGGATGATGGCACCATCCCATGTTGCCGACCAGATCCGCGCCGCGAAGAACGTTGTAGCCCGGCTCGCGATCCATGCCGTTTTCGACGGCGAAGTTGGTGATCTGCGGTGTGGAAAATGCCGATACAGTCCGTTCCTGTCCCTCGGAAAGGCAGCCCTTTCGGTCTTTGCCATCCGGGCATCGCAAAGAGGCCGGATCGAACGAGCAGCCCGTGGGGTTGCTGACGATCTTATCTTTCAAGCCATCCTGCGCGTCGCAAACTTCCAGAACGGCATCGCGCAACAGCTTCGTCTTGGAGGGTGGCAACCATCCGGACTGGCCGTCCCTGCCTTTGGCGTACATCGCCTGTGTAACTCGTATGAATTGAAAATCCGCCTCGATCTGGTTCCACGCAGCATACGCCGCCAACACACCGTCGTAGTCCGCAGGCCAACGGTCGACAACTTTCATCGCTTCACGTCCACCCGTCGATCCACCCACGAAGTACATACGCTGAGGCGAGGCACCGTATCGGGCCCCCATCAGCGCGACCGCAACATCGTGCGTCTTCTTCAGACCGTCCGATGCGAAGTTGTTTCGTTCTTCATCGTTCAACGCAAATTTGGATCTGAGGATGTTCAATTCATCAGGCAGGAACAGATAGTGATGGTGGTGCCCGGAGTCGCCAAATGTTGCGTACCCCTGGGCCAGCGGAGTTGGTTGGGTTTTATCTCCAAGGACGGTGTAGCGACGGCCATCAGACTGATGCAGCCATCCATCAAAGCCTCCACCGCCGAACTGAACCGCTTTACCGTTCCAGGTTTCCGGTAAGTTCACCTCAAAACGAATCGGGTCGGCAGCAGGGTCGACCGACACTATCGATCCAAGAACGCGACAGTATCCGGAGCCTGCGCCCTTTACGTGGTGAGCCGAGTGAACGACGGCCCCCCGCGTGGGCAGGCCGATCTGGGCTGATCCGATCTTCTGGGTCTTCAGATCGGAACAAAAGTGTACAGTTCCGCGGCCAACATGCGCGCTCTGGGCAAGACCGGGAAGCGCAAGACTGCTGGTGCACGCCAAGGCGATTGGCAAAGTTTTGACGATAGATTGGCGTAGAGAACGGGAGGATTCAACCGACATGAAAAGAACTCCTACATCGCCCCTTGCCTGCAAGGCTGAAAGCCATATCCGATCTGTTTTGTAGAGCTCATCTGCCAGCGGCTATACACGCAAGCTAACCTGCAGGTTCAGTTCCCCCCGTGGTTCTTTTCAGAAACATCACAACGATCACGCAACCGGCACATAGAACCGCGAGGTACCTGAAGTCATCTATGTACCCTAACAGGGTCGCTTCATTATTCACGATAGTTTGCAATCCGTTGTAGGCGCGTCGTGTAGCGAGCAATGGGCCTGCGTGACGCTGCATAAGCGTGGTCTGCGACGTGATGTATCTTTGCACGACCAAGCTTGTGCCGGTTACTGAGGCTACGAGTTCCTGACGATGCGTCTGGAGATGCCGCGTTGTGACCGTGTTGACAAACGAGATCCCAATGCTCCCGCCTACGTTCCGCATGAGGTTGAACATTGCGCTACCGGTAGCTAACTTCTTTTGGGGAAGCGTTCCCAAAGCTGTCCCGGAAAGCGGAACGAATACGAGCGCAAGGCCGGTACCGCTGATTAGGGTCGGCCAGAACAAACTCCAATAGCCGATTTGCAGCGTGAGATTGCTCGACCAATACGCGGTCAGGCCGAAGATGGTGAAGCCTAAGCCGATTAGTTTGCGTCCATCCATCTTGCTTACGATTACTCCAACTACCACAGAGGCGAACATGGCCCCGACCCCCCGGGGAGCAACCGCGAGGCCGGCCTTCGTTGCGTCGTACCCCAACAGAGTTTGATAGAAGAGTGGCAGGATTGTCGTAACGCCGTAGATACATGCGCCGAAGAGTCCGACCAGCAAGCACCCGATAGCGAAGTTTCTGTCACGGAATATCGTTAGGTCAACGAGGGGCGAGGCGGCACTGCGCTCGCGGAAGAACCATGCGACAAGGCCAGCGACACACAAAAGCGTCATCCATTTGATGAGGCTGCTCCCAAACCAGTCATCCTCTTGTCCCTTATCGCATACGACCTGAAGAGCACCAAGCCCGAGCGCCAGAAATGCAAGCCCGATGGCGTCGAGCCGTCCTGCTTTTGCATTCTTGATAAACGGCGGGTCCTCTAGAAACTTGCTTTGCAGAAGCGCGGCGATGAGGCCGATCGGAACGTTGATGTAGAAAGCCCAGCGCCACGAGACCCTGTCGGTCAGATAGCCGCCAAGCGCGGGTCCGATGACAGGTGCCACCACGACGCCGACCGTGAACATTCCGAGAGCTAAGCCTCGCTTTGCGGCTGGGAAACTCTCAAGAAGAATGGCGAGGGCGAGAGGTTGGAGCGCACCGCCTGCAGCGCCTTGGACAGCACGTGCGATGAGAATGAAGGCGAGGCTGTTCGCCGCTCCGCACGCAAATGAGGCGGCTGTGAAGATCAGCACCGAGGTAATGAGATAACGCTTGCGCCCGAACTTGAGAGAAAGCCAGGTGCTCGCCGGGATGAAAATTGCGTTTGCGACAAGGTAGCTGGTGAGCACCCAGGTGGCCTCAGCGTTCGTCGCTGAGATGCTACCTGCAATATTAGGAAGTGCAACGGACGCAATTGAGGTGTCCATGACCTCCATGAAGGTCGCGAGCATCACCGAAATGGCGATCAGCCAGGGGTTGAACTTCGGTTTCCAATCTGCGCCGGTAGTCGATGCCATATGCCTGCGCCTCTATCTCAACCAGACTTTTGGTTCAACCGACATCCCAGTGCGCAAGAGAGCAAGGCCATCTTGGTCCGGCTTTAGGCGGATCCGAACAGGGAGACGCTGCACTACCTTCACGTAGTTACCAGTTGCGTTGTCCGGCGGCAAGAGACTGTACCGCGCACCCGTCGCGCCAGGCATGTTTTCTATGTACCCCTGGAAGTCGCGGCCCAGAGTGTCAACGTAAACAGTTACCGATTGGCCTGGACGCATCTTGCGCAACTGGGTTTCCTTGTAGTTAGCGGTGATCCAAAGATCCTTGATCGGAGTGACGTCAAATAACTCCTGACCAACCGATACCTGGGCTCCGACCTCCACAGTCTTATTGCCGATCACCCCGTTGACCGGTACGTAGATCTTGCAGTAAGCGAGATTCAGCACAGCCTGATCTACCTGCGCTTTGCTGATGTGAGCCGCGGCCTGCCGTGCAGCAGTTGTAGCCTTTTGCACCGCGTTCTGGCGTGACGAGTTCTGCTTCGCTTGAACTGCAAGTGCGATGGCCTGTTCCAAAGCGGCCTTGCGCTGGTCAACGGTTTTGCTCGCCACATCCGCTGTAGCTGACCGAGATGAGACCAATGCCGCCTGCGCCCGAGAATCGGCTAATTTCTGCTCGTAGGTCTCCCGCGATACTTCGGCCTTTTCGACCAGTTTGCGGTAGCGAACTTCGTCGGCGGCTGCGTTCGCCGCGTTTGCTTCAGCCTGTCTCAGGTCAGCGAGGGAGGAAAGCACTTGTTGCTGTTGAGCGACGTACCCTGCCCGCGCCGTGATCACATCCAGCTCAGTTGAGGTGACGCTTGTCTTTTGAGTGGTTTGCGTGATCGACACACTTGGGTTTTGAACCTGGATATTAGCGTCAGCCTGTTCGAGGTTCGCTTTCTGCTGTGCAAGCGCGACATCGTAGTCTCGTGTGTCCAGTTCAACCGCAAGCTTTCCTTGGTCTACGGTTTGGTCGTTCTCGACGTTGACCGCGATCACCGTCCCGGTGATTCGACTACTCACCGCGTTCAAGTGTCCATCGACCTGGGCGTCGTCGGTTGATTCGTAACTTTGCAGGTATCGCCACAGAAACCAACCACCAATAAGAACAGCGATAAGCAGAATGGGGATTGCCACTGTTGAGATGGGGTGGTCGGCAGCCCACTTTCTTGTGCGCGTCAGGAGCGGCTCCTTGGGAGTGTCCTTCTTCTCGGCATCACCCTCCTTCTTGTCGTCTTTATCCTTGTCCGCACCGTCCGCCTTCTGGTCGGACGCCGGAGCATCCTTCGACTTGGCATCAGGTTGTGAACCCGATTGTTCCCCCTGCCCCGATTTCTCCTTCTCGCTCGCTCCCGTGCGCGCCCGATCCCCTGCCTGGTCACTGCGTAAGCGGTCGAGCTCGGTCTTCATCCGTCCCTGCTCGTAGAAAAGAGAGTCGACGACTGTCGGAGACGCGCCATCAGCGTTGCTCTTACCCGTCCGCACATCCAGAGGCTGATTAATGTCCGTCGCTTCATCTGATGGTGGCATGTCATTTACTCCTGAGAAGCTGCTTTACAGTGATCTCCGCTTGGCCCATCGCCCGTGAAAGAGCAACCTTTGCCATGTTGTGCTCGAAGACTGCACTGATGTAGTCGTTATTCGCCTGGGCGACAGTTTGTTCGGCTTGCACCACTTCTACCGTGTCCGTCACACCTGCCATAAAGCGATCCCGGGCCTGCACGAACGTCTCGTTTGCAAGAGAAACATTGCTTTCGGCCACGCCGACCTGGTCTGCCGCGGCATTCAAGTCGATGAAAGCCTCGCGCACGTCACGATCAATCACTCCGTAAGTGTCCTGAAGTTCCGCTTTGCGCTGGTTCAGCGTTGCGCGCGCCTGCTCAGAGTCACCTTGCACTTTTCCACCCTGGAAAATTGGAACAGTGATCGTCCCAGCAATGGTGAAAGTGCCGTGGGCTTGCGCCGGATTCACACCAAGGGCGCCGTAGTCCCCCGTGAACGAGAGGCTGGGGAGGTATTCGGAATGAGCGGCCTTCAAGGAACTCTCTGCCGCCTGGACACCCTGCTTGGCCGATTGAAGGTCGGCACGATTCTCGTTTGCACGTTTGAGTGCGGCTTCGACACTCAAGTCTTGAAGAGGCGTAAACGGAAATTCTTTCTTAATGCCATAAACGCTGCCATTGGGCAAACCGATGATCCGACTCAGGGTAAGTTTTTGCCTCTCAACGTCCGCCTGGTCAGCCCGTAATCGCTGTACATCCGTCTGATATTGCACTTGACTGCGCGTGACGTCGATACGCGCGTTCGTTCCGGCTTCAAATCGGTCTGCGGCTTGCTGATACGAGGCTCGGGAGCTTTCTACCTGAGCGCGGGCCGCGACCACCCGAGCCTGTGCGGCAACGACCTGTAGGTAGCTACCGGCCACTGCCAGGACGACAAGGTCGCGGGCATCCAGGGCAGATGCCCGGATTGATTTCACATTTTGCGAAGCACTACGCAGGTTCCTTAATTGAACGAAGTCTACCAGCGTTTGATTGAGCTTTACGGCGCGCGCATCGAAGAAGTTGATCGGCCCCACCGTGGCTGGAATCCCTGGGATCGGCACAATCGGGCTTCTGAAACCTTGAGCGGCTAAGTTGATTTTTTCGAGTGTTTCCCCAAGTGTGGAACTGACGTTTGGCAAAAGTGCGCTGCGCGCGACGAGGCGTTGACCCTTTGCTTGAAGGACGCTATTTGATTGACTAACTTGTCCTAGGTTGTTGCGCAGTCCAAGTGCCAGAGCATGATCAAGCGTGAGGGGCTGTATGAGTTCTGCGGCAGTCGCACCAGAGACGCTGCCCGCATATGGACCCGTAAGAGTTACTGTGCTGTTGATCACGTTTACGCTGTTAGTGCCGTTATTTGGAACAGACTGAGTAGTGGAAACGGAGCCACTGGCTGCGCCGCGTCCAGACAGGGGCAACTGTGTGGCTGCACTCGCACCTGCTGTCGAACCCGTTGCCACCGGGGTCGCCTGCCCCAGCAAGCGCGCACCGGTGAACGGAATACACCATACGGCAGCATAAAGGATATATTCTGAAACGCCTCTGTGATTTCGTCTCATAGGCTCCAAATTTGAGGTGAGAGAAGACCCTGTATCATTCCTAAGGGCATTCTCCAAGCATTTGGTGAACCGCTTTCGCGCCTTCACAACAACGAACGGTCGTCAACAGTACGAAAGAACTAAGGATCATTGGACAACGCGTCTTTGCAGTAGGGCCGATCTACTCGCAAGCGAGCACATGGCTTGCTTCTGAGGGCATGATCTCGAATGCATTTCGCCCACGGTCTGTGATTAGACTTCGGAGCTTCGCCCCAACCCGCAAAGCGAACCGCAATCGCCAGTGGAACTTTTGACCTTCGTGAAGTCGTTCCAGAGCTTTGCTCAACGGCGTAAAGACCAGATCATTCTGCACTACCACTGGCCGCTCCAAGGCGAGAGAGATGCCGTGCCTCCCAAAACGGCAACATACCTCTCTACCGTGCGACCCATAAGTCGCGGATTTGGTTCGACCGTGCAAGATGCTTGTAAATGCAAGAGGCATCACGATGAACGACAAAAACCCGGTCTCGTCATGAAGGCGCCTGCAGGTCATGGTTCTTAGATGGTTTTGTCGGACATCAAACATTTGCAAATGCTGCAAACCGCATCGAGAGACTCTGTCAAATTGAATGCTATAGCCTTGCGTATAGCGCAACAAAAGACACGCACCGCTCACAATGCAACGTGACCGCCCCTTACTTGGGGGCTAAGCCCCTTGGGCATATTCACTTTCTGCTTAGGCAGGACATCAAAGATTAATAAACACTGGAGGTTCGCTAATCCAGTGATCAGACAGATCACTGAGGCTTCTAGGAATGTCACCTTCGAGCAAGGAAAAAGCGTTTGGGGTCCTCACCTTGGCATCGAGGATCCTTTGACGTGCCGAGGACCGATGCCAGGAAGTTCACGAACGCACCTTCCTTTGAAGCCCCACGGAGGCCCCCCCGATAGACCGCGCAAAAATCCAACGGCGGAATCGGCCAATCGTTAAGCAAAGTGACGAGCTTGCCCTCTTGCATCGGCGCGCGAGCAAGCCAAAGCGGTAGCACCGCGATCCCGACGGACTTAATAGCTAGGCGGGAAAGCATCTCCGGATCAGGAATGATGGCCGTGAGAGGTGGACTGAGGGTCAAGTGCTCACGGTGACGGACGAAGTTCCACGTGTGCCTCTGGCCGTACCCGACGCAATCGAATTTACTCAGCTCTTGGGGGTGAGTAGGCTCACCGTGCGTAGCGACAAACTTCGGACTTGCGAAGACACCTTGCCGGACCGCCGGAAATAACTTGAAATGGTTGCGGGACTCATTCGGCGATCGTGTTTTTAACAGTACGTCATGCTCCACCTGTGGTCCCTGATCCCAACCGGCGTTGTAGGGAGAGATCTCGATTGTGACTTTCGGAAACGCTGATCGAAACTCATCAAGAACTTCTGTCAGGACAAAGCGGGAGAAGTTGTCAGGCGCACCAACCTGCAATTTGCCTTCTGGTTCTCTCTGATTCGCCACGAGAACCTGGGTCGCCTGCTCATGTGCATGCAACACATCCTGACAAGCAAGCAAATATTCGGAGCCGACGCTTGTGAGGTGCAGTCCGTCCCCATTGCGACGAACCAGAGTCGTTTCCGCTACCTTCTCGATACGCTTCAAGGCTCGGCTCACTGTGTGGAGCGGCAGGTCCAATGACGCTGCGGCTGCCGTCAGGTTGCGCGCGTCCCCGAGAGCGATGAAAATCCGCATTTCTTCCGGACGTATCCTGTTCGATACCTGCTCTTTTCGCAAGTGCCTCGCACCCATTCCGCCGAACGGTCCAGTTCGCGTTCGCACCTCAAGCTGGCCGTTCTCGGATGTCGTCTAGCATACCAAGTGCTGGCTCCGTTCGTTGCCTATACAAGGTGCTCAACATCTACACCGTCCCCAGCGACTTTTTCGTCGAGGCCGCGCGTAAGCTCAACGTCACCGTGCATGTCACCAAGAACGACAAGCAGCGCCGCTCGAACCTGGACCGGAGAACGACGCGGCACACCGGCTACGCCATCAGCCTGAGCAGGCGCTGGCCGGTCGAGAAGGGCTTCGGCTGGCTCAAGCAGACCGGCCCGATCCGTCAGGTAAAGCTCCGCGGACTGCACAAGGTCGACTGGCTATTCGTCTTCAGTTGCCGCGCACAACCTCTGCAGGCTACCCAGGCTGATCGTCCAGAGACAGGTAGCATGACTCGGGCAGAGCTGCGCCTGAAGACCGCCGGAGGCCACGAACAGGTAACCGGAAAGCCCCCAAACTCCCCGTCAATACTCAACAAAACAGAGTTTTTAACGAAAATCAATCCAGACATCTCAACAACACCCAAGAAAGACAAGCCAGTCAGCAGAAGTTCAACAAGTTCCTAGACTAGGGGATATGCGTCAATATTTTGCAGCTTCGCGGCTCTGCTCAAACGACTTTAAAAAGAGTTTGCACGTCATGCAAAACTAGTTAACTGTTTGTGCAAGCACGTTGATAACGAGCTTCGCTTTTCATGGACTAAGGAGAACGGGGCGATTGGATTCTGAATCCGCTCGACTCCCGTTCGCCCTACTGGACCCCGGCGAGTGAGCTGCGCAACCCCGCCGAGGCGCGAACGACCGCGACCTCGCTCTACCAGCCAACCAACGATAAGAAAGGCGAGTTTTTTCCACCGAAACGCCACAGAAGATCTTTGCCCACCTGCCCAAGTACCGTCCGTCCCCGCAGGAGCTTGTGCAATGGATGTCGAACGAGGATGAAATAGACCGGCGCGCTGAAGGAGCGGAACTGGCGCAGATGATCGCCAAGGGCGCTCAGCAGCAGCGCAGTGGCGTCCTCGGCTCTCTTGTCCGTTTCTGACGGGACCTCAACCTCTTCGCTCTGTGCGGAGGGCTGCGCAGATTCTGCAACCTGTAGTAAATGTCTTTATATTTATGGATTGGAGCGTTGTTGTGCCCAAAGCGGGGGCGCAATGCAGCATATAACCCTGACAGCTGTAGACATGCAGTGGAACTGGAGAAGTCAATGTTAAAAACCAAGCTCGATGTTGCTTTTTGGAATTACGACCGGACTCGCGCCCTTGCGGAGGGCAAGGTAAAGATTGCCGATGCCCACGCCACTTTTCATTCGGCACCCATCGTCACCATCATCTTCGAGGGTATGGTTCATGGAAAGTACAATGTATCTGAAATGGGTATGACGTACTTTCTTCGTACCTTCAAAGATGGAGAGTCGCCATTCGTGGCCATCCCCGTCTTCCCAAACCGAGCTTTCCGTCATTCTGCCATTTACATCAACAAGGCGAGCGGAATCACAAAGCCCGAAGACCTCAACGGGAAGAAGATCGGCGAACTCGCTCTGTATAGCCACGATGCCGGCGTTATCCCCAAAGGCATTCTGATGGATGAGTATGGCTTCAAGCCAGAGACCTGCGAATGGATCATTGGTGGTCTGGACTGGCCGATGAAGCCAATCGATTTCGTGCCGGATACGCACCCAGCGAATGTCAGGGTTAGCAACATCGAAAAGGGCAAGGAGCTCGGTGCGATGCTGGAGGACGGCGAGATCGATGTCTTGTTCTCGGCCGACAATCCGAAATGCATTCTGGAGCATTCGCCGAAGGTCGGACGGCTGTTTGACGACTACCAAACGGTGGAGCATGAATATTACAAGCGCACCGGCATCTTCCCGATCATGCATACCGTGGTCATTCGGAAGGACCTCCTTGCTAAGCACCCGGAGCTTGCTTCAAATATTTATCAGGGCTTCTGCGAGTCGAAGAAGGCGGCGGTGGAGGACTACCAGCACGCGAAGATTTTCAACAACATGGGCACAATGTTCCCTTGGTTCAGCAAGCTGATCGATGACGACATTGCGCTGCTTGGCGAGGATTGGTGGCCCTATGGCATGAAGGCAAACCGCAAGGCAGTCGAGCTGATCCTGCGCTACCACTACGAGCAGGGAGTTACCGATCGCTTCTATAAGGTAGAAGACCTGTTCGCCGCTGATCTCTTGAACACCTAAGGAGGCTCTGCACAGGCCGTGTGTTTTTGAACGGGTGAAGTGTTGAGTCTGTTCTGCGAGCGCTATTCGTAAACTGGGGATGTAGATGCGGATTTATCCGCGCCTCCGCTTGTCTCTTGAGGCCGATTTCCGGCCCCCGGAGACACTACGCCTCGAGCAGGGCCAAGCGCTTGCGGTGCTGGTAGAGGTTGACCAGCGCGAAGGCTGCCAGCAGCCACTCGTGATTCTTCTTCAGGCCGCGATAACGCACCTTCGTAAATCCAAAAACGCGCTTCAAAATTCGAAAAGGCCATTCCACCTTGGACCGAACTCGCGCCTTGGTGCGGTTCTTGCGCCGCTCCTGCTCATCGACACCGCCTTTGTATCTGGTTCGGCGCGAAGTCCTATCCTGCGCTTGGGGAGCAGCGGCATGAATAACTTCAGTCTGTCCCTGGTAGCCCGCATCGCCCCACACCTTTTTCTCCTCACCATGTAACAAGTCTGGCAACATGTGTACGTCCGACACCGAGGCCGCCGAGGTGCAGACCGAGTGCACGATGCCTTCCTTCGAGTCCACGCCGATGTGCGCCTTGGCTCCGAAAAACCACTGCTTTCCCTTGCGCGTCTGATGCATCTCCGGATCGCGTTCCTGCTTTGCGTTCTTAGTCGAAGACGCGGCCGCGATGATCGTGGCGTCCACAATGGTGCCGGTCGAGATGCGCAGGCCCTTGCTCGCCAGATACAGGTTCACCGTGTCCAGAATCCGGCCGCATAACTCATGTTCTTCCAGCAGCCGGCGGAAGCGGAGAATCGTCGTCTCGTCGGGCGCCGCGGCGCGGCCAAGATCGACACCTGCAAACCGCCGCAGTACCGGCGACTCGTACAACGCATCCTCAGCGCCTGGATCGGAGAGATTAAACCATTGCTGCAAAAAGTAGACGCGCAGCATGATCGACAAACCAACTGGCTGACGTCCGTTGCCTACCTTGGGATAGTACGGCTCGATCAATGACTCCAACTCCCTCCACGGAACCACCACGTCCATCACGCTCAAAAACTCTTCCCGATGGCTCTTCCGCGCGTACTTCTCAAAGCCCGTTTCACTTGCAAAACTTGCCTGACGCATCGCCTTCTCGACCATGATTCAACTGTACCCCAATCTCTATGCACCTGCGCGACTTGTGCAGAGGTTCCCTAACGCTCAGTCCTCGGCGATGATGGGATTTGTCAGAAAGGAACGACAATGAAGGTTGTTGGATTGGAAGAACACTTTGTGACTCGGGAGTTGATGGAAGCTTGGCAATCCATCCCTCTCCAGCACCAGGATCTCGCGTTAAAGTCCTCGTCTGAAGGCGAGGCGGGGAAGCTGCTACAGGAGCTTGGACCGAAACGAATCGCTGCGATGGGTGAAGCAGGAATCGATGTCCAGGTGCTGTCGCTGACCTCGCCAGGAGTCCAGAATTTGGATGACGCGACAGCGGTCGATCTCGCTCGCTTGTCGAACGATGCGTTGGTCGACCCAATCCGGACAAATCCTGAAAGGTTTCAGGGCTTTGCCTCCCTGCCTACCCCTGCGCCGTATGGCTGCGGCGCGGGAGCTGGACCGGGCTGTGAAGCCTAGGGTCCACTTATTTCCGTGATGGCGCCGGATTGGCATCGCAGAGCTGACTGGACCAGCTCTGCAGCAACCTCCCCTACATCGATTGACTGGAAACGGAGTTCCACCGGCAGCACCGCCACAAGCAGGGGGTTGGCATACTCCCGAATCACCGCGTCCACAAGGGAATGAAACTGCGTCGCCCGAAAAATAGACCAGGACAAACCGCTGTCCCGAACAGATGCTTCACATTGAACCTTCGCACCATAATATGGCAGTGGCACTCTGTCGCTGCCCACAATCGAAACGTAGCAAAAGTGCTTCACGCCGGCAGCATTGGCTTGTCGTAACAACAGTCCTGTCGCACGCACATCGGAGTGTGCTGGATCAACGATGTAATCGCTAGCTGCGTGGATGATGAGATCGATCCCTTGCACTGCGCGGGAAACATCACCCTCATTTCCGAGATCCGCTTGAGCCCATTCTGTGCCTAGGGTGGCATTTTCATGTGGAGCGGTAAGGGTCATTATCCTCACCTGAAGATTGTTTTGTTTCGTCAGCTCAGCGACAATGTGGCTGCCCAGATTCCCTGTCCCACCTGTTACCAGCACTTTCATCGAATCCTCCTAGGATTTCTTAAGAATGCACGTAGAGGCGGAATGCGCTTTTCTTGTCCGAGCAAGGTGATCTCATTGAACAGCGATGCCGGTCGTGTTCAGTGCGTCTGCAGCAAGGCTACAGCAATTCCTCCCGGTTTTTGTACCAAAAACAGCTCTAGTTCAGCGGCATCCTGCACCAAAGCACAGCGTTCCGATCTTTGCTCTCAATGCAACACAGTTCAGCTCAACGTGCAAGAAACAACATACGAGTTCAAGCCATCTCTATAGGCATGGAGGATTCACACTATGCAGTACCTCGTTATCTTCACCCCGAAGAAGCAGTTTGCTTCGGATGGACCGCCTTCTGACTTCATGGACAAAGCGCAACAGGAACAGGCCCAGGTGCGCGAACTGTACGCCTCCGGCGGCTTGCGCCAAGTGTGGGCACTGGTGCCACGGACTCATGGCGGCGTGATTCTGTTTGAGGCAGAGTCACCAGACCATCTGCAACAGATGATCAACAGCTTTCCTTTGATTAAGGCGAACTACGCTGATACCCAGATCGTTCCCCTGCAGGAGCATGCAGCGTTCATGCCGCCAGACAGCCCGAAGCGAAACTCCTGATTATCCTTCTGCTGGTTGCGCAAAGGGGCGCAAGAGTTCAGTTGGCACAGACCAGTTAAGAGGAGCAGGCAACATTATGCTGAAGATGGAGGAGTTGAATTCGCATATTACCTACGAACAACAGTTGCATGAGGACCACCATGGACCGGTGGTCCTCATGATCTTGTTCAGGGTCGAGGCTAATGAAGTTGAGGCATTTCGAGCTGCGTGGGCCAAGGACGCGGCGTTCACCAAAGCTCAACCAGGCTACATTTCCGCACAGCTGCACCAAGGCATTCAGGGAAGCAGCACTTTTCTAGACTACGCAGTGTTTGAAAGTGTGGCTGCCCTTGAAGCAATGACACGGCAGCCGGAGTTTGGTCCGCTCAGGAAACTCTATCCCAACAGCGCCACGGCCAGCCTGCATCTGTTCCGCCAAGTAGCGATCCCTAACATTTGCCTCGGCGCACCTGACATCGGCTAAGCGTCAAAGTCGTCCAACACTCACCACGAAAGAGAGGTTCTATGCCTATTAACGCTGCATCACATTCGATTAATCTCCCCGACGAAATTGCTGAGAAGCATGATGTCCAATTCCTCGTCCACAGCCGCCTTGTGGTTCCAGGCGCGGAACAACTCGATCCTTATCTCAAGGATCACCTGCGCTTCATGAAATCACAAAGCGAAAAGAAGGTTGTCTCGTTTGCCGGGCCGTTCTTCACGCGAGACGGTAAGAATACGGGCGACGGGATGTATGTCCTTCGCGTCGACAACATCGAGGAAGCCCGCCGCGTCACGGAAGAGGATCCGCTTCACAAAGCGGGTGTTCGAGTTCCCAACATCACACCGTGGCTACAGGTCATGGATTGATCGCTGGAATTAGCGGATTACCACCTGCGCCTTGGCCGATAGCGGAACAACGAAGGTCGGATCACGAACTTTGTGGTTCCGTCAAGGCGCTTTGGATGCGCGATTATCACGCGTCCGTCTTAGCATTCAGCTTCACTCGGGGAGGACCCTGCGTGGCGGAGGATTCCAATGCTGCGAGCCGCTCCGCGAAGTGTGCTTTTGCCATCTTAATCAACGCCTCGACCTTTGCGGGCAAGACGCGGTCAGGGGTTACTGCGAAGACCACAACAGGGGTACCTTCCCATTCCGGTAAGACCCGGACCAAATCACCACCATAGGTGGGGTGACAAGCAAGGTGCTGGGGCAGCATGGCAACGCCGAGGTGCTCACGGGCCGCGAGCGCAGAAGCCAACACACTGCTCGACGAACATATGCCGCTCACCGCGACCGTCTCGCGCTTCCTGCCCCGGTACAGGTCCCACTTGCTTTCAACAGAGGCGGCTAGATAGCGGATGCACTGGTGGTTATAGAGTTCCTGTGGAGTTTCCGGAGTTCCTTTCTCTCGGAGGTAGGCATTGGAAGCGAACAGCATCCTGGGAAAAGAACCGATTTTACGCACCGGGAAGGAGGAGTCAGGCATTTTTGCCTGGTGAGCCACTGTGAAGGCTACGTCTAATCTATCTGCCAAAAGATCGGGCGATCCCTGAGTGGCGATAATGTCAACCAACGTCTGGTCATTCGTGCGGCAATACTCCGCTATCATGGGCGCTGCGAGTGTGACCGCGAGGTCAGACGGCGTTCCGACTCGAAGATGGCCGGCGATGATTGAGAAATCGACTCGGAACTCCTCTTTCAAGCGCTCGGCTTGCTCTACCAATTGCCCCGAACGCTCCAGAAGTTTTTCCCCTGACTCAGTAAGAGCAAAGCTTCGGGTCGATCTTCGGATTAGCACGATTCCCAACTCTCGTTCCAGGGCAGCGATCCGGCGGGTCAGTGTGGAAGGTGTGATCCCCAAGGCCTTTGCTGCCCGTCCAAAATTGCGCGATCGTGCGACTTCTACGAATGACTCCATGTTCGCAAGCAGGAGCATCTCTTACCTCCCCGAGCTCCCCTTCACGACCAGCAATCCTTCGGCTTAGCGTTGAGGGAGTGATGTCGTGTATCGCTGCCGCTTGCTAAACTCCTGGACTCCGCCGTTCAAACGAACAGGTCCATATCAGCGAGGATTGGCCGGAACACCCTTTCCTAATTATAACGTCCCGTGCAATACAGAATTGCAGGTTTCGCGTATCTTCCAACCGTGTCGCGAACATCTCAGTTTAGGAAGGGGATAAGCCATGCAGTATGTTGCGAGGAACAACGGGCGCTCCGGCTACATGCGTCAGCTCGCATAGCGGACCACTGCTTTACTACGCAATGCACCGCTCATCAATTTACTACACACAAAGGAAAGAACATGCCGAAGCCGCAAATCGTCGAGATGGACCAATCCGTCACACTACAGCAGCAGGGCAAAGCGGACGTAGGTCCGATTGTCTTCATCAACAAGTTCAATGTAAAGCCTGAACACGTCGAGCACTTCCTTGAAGTGTGGAAGGCCGCTACGCTGTCTGAAAGGAAACAGCCTGGCTTCATTTCTGCTCAGTTCCACAGGGGTATTGCAGGGAGCAATGTCTTCCTCAACTACGCCATCTGGGAGTCTGCAGAACACCACACCAGGGCCCTGGCACAACCGGACTTCCAGAAAGCGCTTGAGATGTACCCTCCAGACGTTGTCGAATCACCGCACATATTCCAAAAAGTGGCGATTCCAGAGGTCTGCGTGGCGTAAGCACTTGCTGGCACTCTGCACAGGCGGTAGAAGCGCTAGTAGATTCTCTTAGTCAGTGTGCCCGCTTCTTAGGCGCGCCAACCATACAGTGACAACGATCCTCAGGAGGTAGCAGTGAGAGTTTTGGTCTTTGGCGCTGCCGGAAAAACCGGCAGCGCCGTCGTAGAAGCAGCGCTGGCAGCCGGTCACCAGGTATCCGCCTTCGTTCAACACGCCGAAGCCTATGGTAAAGCGGGAGTGCGGGTGTTTTCCGGTGACGCTACGCATGGAAACGAGGTACTACAAGCAGTCGAGGGTCAAGACGCTGTCGTCGATACCATCGGCGGAAAGACTCCGTACAAGGGAACTACGCTCGAACAGACTGCAGCCGCGACAATCATTTCAGCGATGCAGCAAGCAGGCGTGCGCCGACTCATTGCGACCTCCATGCTTGGAGTTGGCGAGAGCACGTCAAATGCGCCTCTTTACGAACGCCTGCTGGTGTCAACTTTCTTGCGTGGTGCGGAAAAGGACAAGACCATGATGGAAGATAAAGTCCAGAGCAGCGGACTCGATTGGATCATCTTACGTCCTGCTATCTTGACCGACGATGCCGCCATCGGACAAGTGAAGGTCTACCCGTCCGGAACGAACGAGAAAGCCCACAAAATCGCTCGAAGCGACCTCGCCAATTTCATCGTTGCGCAACTGGTTGACGACACGCATCTTCATCAGGCAATCACGGTAGCAAGCAGTTGACGGCCTTCGCGAGATTACCGCACCCTCCAATCATACGAGGTCATATCCGAGACGTGTAACGGCAGCGTCGATCCACATCTGCAATTCAAATTCGAAACTGCTGGACACCAATATGTGCACAAGGTTGTAACCGTCGCGAACTATCAAGTTAGGCATACGAAGCAAGACCTCTCGCACCCAGATCGCAAACTTGATTGGTAGCGAGGGAACCGTGACCAGATTCACCTCTGACTGCGACGATAGTGAAAAAACAAGGCGACCAAAACGAGCCGCGGCAGCCGTGCCTGAGCACACCAAAGCTCACGGCCGTCCACAGGTGCACACACTGCGGAGCTGTTACAGAACGCGACGCCACCACCGAAGAGGCGATGATCACCGGTGTCTTCGCATGTCCCCAATGCGGTCGTTCAAGTTCACTGCATGTCGTCGTGATCGATCTCTGATCGATCGCGAGCGTTCATGACGCCAGACGTAGGCCCATCTGTCTAGCAGGCCCCTTCTGTTCTATCAAGGTCATGAAAGTACGGACGAAGTCGCGAACGGTTCGGTTCAGGTTATCAGATCTGCAGGTGAGCCTCGTTTTAACTCGCAGACTGTCAGCGATCAGTGGTCTCATGGTTAAACCTGCTCGCGCAATCCGCCATGCTCCAGCTTGGGTCAGAACAGCGACCCCAAAGCCGCGACGAACGAATTGAGCTGCGTCCTCTGCGTTCATGACGTGGTGTAGGGAGGACCCAGATTTCGATGCTGGCCTCATGATTCGCACCACATCGTCGTACAAGAAAGGATGGACATGCCGCTCGAAGAGGACGCAAGATGTATCTTCAAGATCGCTGGTGCCGACCTCGCTCTGAGCAGCGAGTCGATCGTCGTTCAGCATGACCACGAAGAATGTCTGATCCGACACCAACACCGACGTGAGTCGTGCGGTGTCTGGCAGCCCAGTCACGAAGGCTAAATCGAGCGTTCCATTTAGAAGATCCTGCATGAGTTCTACAGCCAATCGGCTGGAAAGCCGGACCTTCATCGTCGGCGTGAGCGGCAAGCGAAGCGACAGCAAATTGGTCAGCAGGGAAGGATCAGTGTACGGCGACTTGCCCACATGCAGGACGACTTCTGCTTGTTGTTTGGTGGCGCGAGCCAAGCGAATTGCGCGCTCCTGATGTTCGAGAGAGAGCTTCGCTTCTGCAAGGAAGATTTCGCCAGCTGGCGTAGGAATGTTTCGTCTACCCTCGCGTGAGAAAACCAGGAATCCAAGAGCGGCTTCCAGAGCTGCTATCTGTTTTGTCAGACCGGATTGGCCGATCCGCAGGACCATTGCCGCCTTTGAGAATGTCCCTGCTTCCAGTACAGCTATAGCCGCGCGCATTAGCTTGATATCGATTTCGACCATGGCCCATCTCCAGTGACAGCCCAGGGAGACGTTCGGAGTCGCGTCTCCGTGTGGAAAACTCTCCTCTTCTGGAGATATGTTTGTCAATGCGCTGAGCGATGCTAAGGGGCAACAACCGAGGGCGGACTTAACCTCTATGCGCTGGTATTCCGGCAAGGAATACCGCCGGGACAATCTGGAATTGGACTTGATTGGTGACTCGCGCAATCCTAAAGATCGAGGTGCCTTATGCCGGACGCTTTTACCTTAGGCAAGAAGCCGCCAATGCGCGTGTCGACCGGCTCTGAGGAACGGCTTCTAGTAGGGCGCCGGGATGCTGCCAGGATGCTGTCGATCAGCGAGAGATCGCTAGATTACCTCTTGGCGAACCAACAGCTCCACGCTAGGCGAATCGGAAGCCGTGTACTGATCGCGGTCACTGAACTCGAACGGTATGCCCGCGGCGACCACCCGCAACGAATTGCGTCCTGACTCACAACGGATGGTTCGGATCTTTGGTGCCGGTTTTGGTGCCGGTTTGTACCGAGATTTGGTGCGACTCCATGCGTTTCCATGCAACGTCTAAATTGCTCATATGTCAAAGTTAATAAGCGAGTTATGCAGCCCTTTGCCAGCACTTGCGACCGTGTGCAACACCGTGGAAAACGGACTCAAAATCCGCCGAGGGCAACCTCGTGGGGGTTCGCCCCCCCTCCCGGCACCAATAAAATCAACGCTTTACCAAATCAACGCATCTTCGGATGCGTTTTTCTGTGCCCAAACTGTGCCCAAAATTGCTTCACTGCTCAGATTTCCTCTCGTGCTCGAACGAGGTGCAATACAGTAGGGATACTAACCGCAATTTCGCAGGAACGGCCAACACTAGAGTGGAGCGAATGAAGCGGGGAGGCCACGCGCGGCTGGTGTCGAAGGGATAAGTTCGATTTGCGAATAACCACGAAGGAATGCTTTAGACGGAGAAGATTCTTGCACCCTTGCGGCTATCAGGATCAAGCCTCAAGAGATCGCGTCTCCGCTTGCCTAAGTTCATTGGAGGTGAAATTCGTTTGGGCTCGGGTCACTCAATGCGTCAGCACCTCAACACCGAATCGACCGGCGGCTACAGACCGGTTGTTGCTGCGCTATCTCCAGATTTCAGCATCATCGTTCAATAGCCGAAATTCAAGAAATGCTTTCATCGCCATTGAAGACTGCGACAAATGCTCGATCTTGTAGTCAAGCCCCAAATGTGGATCATCAACGATTTCGGCGTATGTCCGGCCACTGGCGTTCCCCATCGGATCATCTGGCATGAAGATCGTATCCCAATAAAATTTACGGCTACCCCGGACCTGCTCGGCAATACGCCCTCTTCGCTCCCCGACGAAGGTGAGTATCCGCATCCCGTCACAATATGCGATAACGGCCCGAGCTGTCGCTGTTCGGCCAGCTGAACGTGTCTCTTCGATAAATTGATCCTTGAGCGTATCCCACATTGGTTTGGTCAAACCGCCCGGATAAGATTTCCCGGCATAATCATCGAACACGAGACCAGCGTGCTCTACGATACAAGGCACCTTGAGCAGGGTATATGCAGATAGCACTTCCGCTCTAACCATGGCTTCTAAATTGACATCGAGAATCTCTTGAATTGGAACCTTCGTGATTTCGAATTCAAAGAGATCCGCGACGCGACGCCCATCTGCCATAGAGCATGTGCGAACGAAAATCTCATTCTCCTTCTCTTTGAACGAACTGCTCGTCACATAAACAATCTTCATTTTAGGGATCATCATTAGCTCCGAATGCTGTCGAGAAGCTCTGCGATAGCGCCAGCCCGATCACGACCACTTACTGGAATGACTTCAATGTTTCGCTCCTGGAACAGTCTTCTTTCGAACAACGAAGGATCTTGCACGATGATGTAAGCGCGTCTTCCCGAACTCGAATTAGGCAGCTCAGCAAACTGTTCCTTCACTTGGCGGAATAGATACGCAACATTTGGATCTCTAAAGCTATATCCGATAAAAAGCAGAGATCGATTTAGAAGGTCGCTCCATAGCCTCCTGTCCATCATGGATTTGAATTCCATTCGCCGCTCATAGTCAGACTCCGTTAGGACCATCCGATCTGGGTGATTCCAATCACCGTGAAACTTAACAACCTCAGTTGTATTTACGTTGGGCCTCATGTGAGACTCAATCGCGACGGCCTGGGATTGCCGTCCGTGGAGCTTGAGGCTCCTCTCGAGGAAGTCATCGAAATTCGTGGTGTATAAAGTCATGCACCGAGTCATGGCGGCCAGTTCCTTATGAATCGGGGAGTACCGAATTGCGTCATCGGGAGGTCTCATATTAACGAGAAGCCAATTGGTCAGCTGGGTGTGTCCGCTAAACTTCAGCTTGAAATACTCCAGAATCTGTAGGTCCGTTCCCCTCGCACGTAGCAATTCGGCGGGTTCAAATCCTAGCTCTTTGGCGGCTTGTGTTACTAGCTCGCCCCAGGAGGGCCCTCTCTTGAGTTGGCCGTTCTCCTTCAGCTCCCCTTCAAGATCATCCAGCAAATGTTTGGGCACTGACTTTTGCTCGTGGTTGATCGTGACGAAGAGATTCGCTTCTTCGGTCTTCGAGAGGGTCTCAAATGCCACCACAATCACATTGTGATTTAGATACTTATCGTCGATCGGCGCAAAGCCATACAAGCGGTGTTGTCCGTCGATAATCCACGCGGATCGATACTTGTCGGGAAGATGCAGGCGTCCGAACTGAATGCCTGCATTCTCATCGATGCTGGCCTTCTCGAAGCGAACATTGCGCACGAAATTGACAAGAATATTGTTAGGGAAGTAGCCGCCACCCTTGATGAACTCTCCGATATCGCGCATTCGGGTGCGACTCACTAGCCGCTGGTAGGTGGATGTCATTGTGACCTCGCGTCCATCCTTGTTCTTTGTGGTGCCGGGTTCCAGGCGAATCGTCCGTGCGGCGATATCAATTTGGCTCACCTTGAGGTTGATGAGTTCACTGATTCTCCACCCGTATGTCCGCCCCATCTCGACTATCGTTTGGAACCAGAGATCGGGGCAGTATGCGATCAGCTTCTTGTACTGTGCGTCTTCGAGGAAGCCGGTACGGATGTTGTCCTCAGTGAGCTTGGGGAATTTGGGCAGACGGAACACCTTCGGCGGTGTGGCGAACATGCCGATACGGAACATCCGTTTGAGAGCCGCCATCTCGCGATTGATCGTGGCATTTGAGGCGTGTTCACTCTGGCGATGGTCAACGTACTTCGCTACCAGATCGCTTGTGACTTCCATGACCCGGCGCGACCCGAAGAACGGCTCGATATGCAGCCGCCAACGCGTCTGTACATCATCGGTCGTTTTCCGGCCATTGATGCGGTAATCGCGGAAGAGATCATCGGCCAATTCGCCCACAGTGATGCGTTCATGCGTCGGCCCGACAAAGGTATTGGTGCTGATTTCAGCAAGACGCTTGCCCAGGATTCGAGTCGCGATGCGCTTGTCTTCTGTGCGAGTCGATTCACGGAACGATCTTCCGTTGCGGTGGTACTTGATCCACCACACTGCGCTGTCTTTCCGCTGATAAAGACTTCCGGTTCCGCGAGGACGTGCCATTTGAAATCTCCCTGCATCCGCAATGCGGACGGTCTAGCTGGCGAACAGATCGATGCCAGTGTGTTTGTGGCGGTCGATATAGGCGTCGAGATCGCGAAGGTCAAAGAGAAAGGGCGTACCTTCGCCATCTTGTACGAAGGGCAATCCACCATCTTGAACCAAGCGTCGGAGCTTCCATTCGCTGATGCACAGATAGTCGGCAGCTTGCCTCGTTCGGAGGAGGCGACGGTGATGATGCGTTGGCGATGGCGAAAATCGTTGCATAGGAAAGAGCCTCCAAACTGCCGATATTGACAATTTAGTGCGACGTAAGTATGTTGTCAACTTGTATGACATACACGTTTATTACGACTGACGGTCGGGGGTTGAGCATGGCACGAGAGCGTGAGCTTTCTGAAGAAAAGACGCAGGAAAAGCAGCAAAAGACACTATCTCTTCGCATTTCAGACGTATTACATGACCGTTTGGAGCGAGTGCGTGATGTCTTGTCGGTTAAATCCGGGAATCGGGTAACAACCTCTGAAGTCGCTAAGCATCTGCTGGAGTCGGCTGACGAGGGGCGTCTGGAGTTGGTCGAGTTGATGCAGAAGCCTACTAATGCGCTTCTGATGATTCGAGAAAAGCATGCCCAAGGGCTACAACTCTCGAAAAATGAGTGGACTTGTATCGCGTATTACGTTCACCGTGGCATGGAATGGTTCACCGGTAGCCCGTCGCACGTACTTCCCGAGTCATATGTTGCGGTTGTCAAAGCCTTCCTCGCGGTATACAAGTTGCTTCCCAAGTCTGAGTTTAGACATCAGGATTATTACCTTGGAAACCTGGGCGGACGTGAGCCAGGCGAGACAGGCCCAATCACCAAGGAAGATGTTTTGAAAGCTGCTGCGCGTTGCGTTCACAAGGTAGAGACAGCTACCAAGAAGCCGTACACACCACATCATGTCGGGCGGAATCTCTACGCTGTCATCGATGGCGAACGGATCACTGATACCTCTGCGCTGAATGAAGCTCTCGCCCCGTTCTGGCCAACCCTTTCGCGACTCGCAGCCAAGGGCCATTTCAGAGTCTGCAAGGAGCCGCTTCGCGCTCCCCTAAACGCCGGAGAGGAACTCTATACCGAGGGGGCTTTTTTGCCGCCAGTGTCGGAGCCAGCAACCAGCGGTACGTTTTCACTCTCGTTCTCAACTCTCGACGGCACTGACCTATCCGTTCTCCTCGTCTTTCCGGGAAGTCGCGGAGTTATGTATCCGCTAAGCCGATACCCAATGGTTGCCGGTTTTCGCTCCATGCTCTTTGGACTTTGCACGGATAGGGTGGTTGAGCATTTCAACAGTGATTTGTTCTACGCCTACACCAGTCGGAACGGTGATGAGATCGACGCTTCCTTCCGAGCACACGACAACGGCATCACGTTTGGTTTCTCTCCGCAAGATTGGGCAGCTCTAAAAACTCTGTTTACGAAGGCGTGGAATACGCCCGAGGTCAGCCGCACTTGGGACAAGCTGGTCGAGGAATATGGCGAGTTGTAAGAAGACGCTGCTTCGCACCGGGTGTAAGGGGACACGCCACCCCAGATTGGGTGCTGCAGAGGAACTTTAGTTGCCGTGGGTGAGGGGTACGTTCAATGACCGGGGGCTGCATCGGATCATGAGTGAGGCCGTCTATGACAATGTCGGGAGCTGGGAATTCTATCGGCTTCCGGTCTCCCTCGAAGTGGCATTCTTCGTTCTTGCGTTGATCTTGGCGGTGCCGAAGGACCGGGCGCGGCGGATGATCTGGAAGCATGGCCGGAGGCTACGCGGGCCGGAGCTGGTGACGACGGCGGAGTTCAACGAGAAGTTGGGCAAGTCGAAGCTCTTGACGACTCATCTGCCGGATGGCATCGCGCTCATCAATGAGGAGCGGAGCTGGATCGACAAGGTCATGCGCAATGATTTGAGTCGCTGGGCGCGGGTTCCGCGCGACCGCGAGGCGATGCACTTCCTCATCGTAGGAGACAGCGGCACAGGCAAGAGCGCGGCTATAAGACAGATACTCTCGCAAGTTTGGGAACGCGGCGAAGCGGCCATTGTGTATGACCCGGCGATGGAATATCTGCCGCAGTTTTACAACGAAGCCAGGGGCGACGTGGTGCTGAATCCGCTTGATGCGCGGTGTCCGTTCTGGACTCCCGGCGACGAGGTTCCGCACGAGGCCGAGGCCCTTACGCTGTCCGTCAGCCTGTTCCCAGATCAGGGCCGGGAGAACCGGTTCTTCGTCGAAGCGCCGAGGAAAATCTTCGCGCACCTAATCAATCTGAGGCCGACGCCGGAGGAGTTAACGTACTGGATGGCGAACGCGGATGAGATCGACAAGCGGATCGCCGGGACAGAGATGGCGGCGATGATCGAGAAGGGCGCGGCGAACCAGCGCAGCGGCGTTCTGGGGTCGCTGAATATGGTGGCGGATGCGTTCAAGCTGTTGCCCAGAGAGTCGGAGACGAAGCAGCGTTGGAGCACGGTCGAGTGGGCAAAGGAGCGCAAAGGATGGGTGTTCCTGACATCGAAGCCGACGATGCGGGAGAGGATGCGTCCGCTCATCAGCCTGTGGCTGGACTTACTTGTATTGCGTCTGATGAATGAGGAATCGAGCACCCGCAAGACGTGGTTCGTGCTCGACGAGTTAGCCAGCCTGCAGCATCTACCGCAGCTTAAAACGGCGGTGACGGAGAACAGAAAATCGAATAATCCGATGGTGCTGGGCTTTCAGGGCAAGGCGCAGGTGGAGGCGCTGTACGGCCATGTTGCGGAGGCGATGCTGTCGCAGCCAGCGACGAAGATCTTCCTCAAAACCAGTGAGCCTCATGCGTCCGAATGGATCTCGAAAGCCATCGGTGAGATCGAAATCGAACGCTTCCGTGAGTCGCGGACAGTAGGCCGGTTCGCGAAGATCGCCCGCGAGTATGTGCGTTCGCCGGAGAACACGTTGGTCGTCTCGCCCGACAACGAAAGCCGCCGCGAGATCAACACCAGCATCCATCGAGCGATGCAGAACGCGGGCCAGGTGAAAGACGACGAGCACCGAGTGCATGTGCTCTACGCACGGCAGGACATCACTGGAGTCGACCGGCAATACGCGCAGAACTACGAGCGGGGCGACGTGATCCGCTACTCGAAAGGCTCGAAGCCGCTCGGCATCGAGGCCGGGGAGTATGCGCGTGTGTCCCGTACCGAGCCGGAGAACAACACTGTCACGGTGACGCGGAAAAGCGGCGAGGAGCTGAGCTACGACCCGCGCCGGTTGCAGGGCGTGACGGTCTACCGCGACACCGAACGCACGTTCGCAGAGGGTGACCGTGTGCAGTTGACCGCTCCGTATCACGAGCAAAAGCTAGCCAATCGTGAGCTGGGCACGGTGGAGCAGATCGACGGCGGCGGGAACCTGAAACTGAAGATGGACTCGGGTCGTGAGGTCGAGTTCAATGCGCGCCAGCATCCGCATCTCGACTACGGCTATGCGGTGACGAGTCACAGCAGCCAGGGCCAGACCGCCGACCGGGTGCTGATTCACGTTGACTCTGAACAGGCGCACGGCGAACTGCTGAATAGCCGCATGGCGTATGTCTCCATCTCTCGGGCGCAGTACGACGCACAGATTTACACGAACGACGCTGCAACGTTGGGCCAGGAACTGAGTCGTGACGTATCAAAGTCCATTGCTCTTGAGGGTATGACCATCGCGAAGAGCCTTGACCCACAGCCGGTTCAGCAGATCGTAGAACAGCTTGGATTGGGCTTGAGCCTGTAGAAGTGTTGCAATACGTCATCCTTTATAATCAACTAATGACGTTTTGAGACAATAAGCGATGACAAACAACATGACGAAGACAATGCGTTATGTCGGCAAGCACGGGATCGTCAGACCCCGCGATCTTGAAACGCTTGGCATTCCGCGCGAATATCTCCTGCGTCTGTACCGGCGAGGCAAACTCAGCCGAACTGGTCGCGGCGTCTACACTCTACCCGACTCCGCGATTACCGAGAGACATTCCTATGCAGAGGTGACGAAGCGAGTTCCGGGAGCTGTTCTATGCCTTCTGACGGCGCTCGCCTTCCATGAGATCACGACTCAGAACCCATCGTCGATATGGATTGCCCTGGGGAAGGGAGCCAGAACACCCGCTCTGGAGTCGCATTCGCTCAGGATTGCTCGGCTGTCCGGGCCATCCCTTACAGAAGGCATTGAGACCCATCGTGTCGAGGGCGTTTCTGTCCGTGTTTACTCCGCTGCAAAGACCGTCGCGGATTGCTTTAAGTTTCGTAACAAGATTGGCCTGGACATCGCAATCGAGGCTCTAAGAGATTGCCTTTCGCAGAGGAAGGCGAGCATCAGTGACATTTACCGCAACGCTAAGATTTGCCGCGTCAGCAATGTCATTCGCCCTTACATGGAGGCCCTATGACGCGAGAACCCAACAAGAATCCAGCGGCATCCATACGAGCCAAGCTTCTCTCCCTCTCCCGCGAGAAAGGCGAGGATTATCAGAGAGTGCTCGGCAGGTTCGCCATCGAAAGATTTCTGTATCGGCTGGGGATTTCGGCCTACAGAGATCGCTTTGTGCTCAAAGGCGCAACGCTCTTTACGCTGTGGACCGGGAAAACCCACCGACCAACGAAGGACTTGGATTTGCTTGGCTGGGGCTCCTCTGCCATCGCTGACGTAGAACAGGTCTTCCGTGAGATCTGCGAAATCGCGGAGGACGACGGCATTGTCTTTGATAGCCAATCTGTCGAAGGGACGACGATCAAACAGAACGACGAATACAACGGAGTTCACATCAGATTCCGCGCTGAACTTGCTGGGGCAGAGATCACTTTGCAGGTCGATATCGGATTTGGTGATGCAGTTTTCCCAGAGCCTGAGCTGGCGACGTTCCCTGTACTCCTGCCAATGTCAGCGCCGATCATTCGCGCCTACCCACGGGAGGCGTCGATTGCGGAAAAGTTGCACGCGATGATTCAACTCGACATCCGCAACAGCCGCATGAAGGACTTTTACGACATCTGGTTTATGGCGAACACCTGGATATTCAGGTTGGAATCATTGCGTAATGCAATCGCGTTGTCCTTCCAGCGGCGCGGTTCGGCGATGCCGAATGGCGTCCCATTCGCGCTGACCGACGAGTTCTTAACCGATGCCCAAAAGGTGCAGCTATGGAAAGCTTTTGCGGGACGCCTGGATGCTGGTGATAAAGCCCTTACTCTAGTCGAAGTGGGGGCCGTTCTCCGTGCTTTCCTTGTGCCGTGTCTTTCATCCGAAACCGATACCGCTCAAGTGTGGACACCGACTATCGGCTGGCGTGAGTCCAAGAGCTAATCCCCGCTTCGATCGGGCCGCTGGCGCGGCGTACTCTCCGCTCCGGCGTCTGTAAAGGCTCTGCGCTCCTCTTCGACCGCTGGCGCGGCGCTTCGCGGCCTTGACAGACGCCTCCGCTGCGGGTGATTTCCAGTTATGAGAAGAATGTATTCTTCTCATGTGTTCAAGAACACATGAAAACGCAACCGTGCCAGAAGCACCGCACTACTGCTCAACGAGCGCATCGGCCTGTTCTCGTCAGTTGAGAATGTTTAAGCGGATTGCTTCCGAGAAGCCGACTTTCACGTTACCGATCCACCAGCAAGCCGTAGTCTCCTAAGTTCTTAGTTGACACACTTGCCATATAAGCGCATAGTCCTAATTAGTTAGGAGAGCGTGAGTGAAACGGCATAGGGCGCATGTGGGTAGTTTGGAACTTGAGTTGATGCAGGTAATCTGGCGTAGCGGAGCCGGAACAGTGGCAGGAATACGGGCTGCCCTTTCCCGCCCTTTGGCCTACACAACGGTTCAAACGGTGCTCAACATCCTGCATCGCAAAGGAAAGCTCCAACGCAATCTGAAAGGACGAGCCTACACCTACAGCGCGAAGGTAAGTGAAAAGCAAAGCGCTATTGAAGTCTTGCGGGACCTCATTGACAGGAGGTGTTACGGCTCAGGTGAAGAACTCATGATGAGGCTTATTGAAATTAACTACGTAGACCAGAAACAGATCGGTAAATTGCAGCAGCTTATTCGACAAGAGTCCACTACGTGCCCCTGCAAAGAACAACAGACTAGTCTTCCTCACTCTTGATCTCAGAATGAACGGTGCGACATGAGACTATCCCGGCTCCTGTCTTTGTGCGGCTACGTTATCAGCGCGTCAACTTGTCCTTGCTTACGTCTGGGCGCGTCCGCCAAGCATTTCGGAGTTAAACCTATTTTTCTATCAGAACGTCCAGCTTTCCGGAGATGAAGATCGCTGTAGAACAGCAGAGGTTAGGCAAATGATCATGAATGCAAGCAAATGTGCACGTGTCTCTAGGCTGATGCTGAGGCTCTGTGCCTTTGGTTTGAGCGGTCTGCTCCTGCTCACACCAAGCACCACGTACCTTTCGGCACAAGGAGCAGGCACGCCCAGTCAAGGAGATATTAAGCTTGATCCCTGTGCGCTGCCTGACATTCCTAGTGGTGCAAAGTGCGGAACATACAGCGTCTACGAAGACCGGCTCGCAAAAGCAGGCAGAAGAATAGGGCTTCACGTCGTAGTAGTTCCAGCTCTTGATGCGTCCCCGCAACCAGATCCAGTGTTCTGGCTCGATGGTGGTCCAGGAGCTGCCGCGTCGCAAGCGGCGGGGTATGTGAGTCTCAACTGGTTACGCGGACTCCATAAAGATCATGATTTGGTGTTTATTGACCAACGAGGAACAGGACAGTCCGCCGCACTACGATGCGCCGACATCGGAGAAACACCGACAGACCTGGACGCATACTTCGGCAAACTCTTCCCTCCAGACCGCATCGGCGCCTGCCGCGATGAATTAGAGAAGACCGCAAATCTGAGGCTCTACACGACAGATATTGCTATGGACGACCTGGAAGATATTAGACGAGCACTGGGGTATCAGCAGATCGACATCGCGGGCCTTTCGTATGGAACTTTGGCAGCCCAGGTTTACATGCGTAAATACCCCGCATATGTTCGTGCAGCAGTGTTGGTGGGAGCGACACCACTCGACTTTAGGGGCCCTCTTCCATTCCCGCAAGCGACGCAACGCGCTTTTGACCTTCTTGTGCGAGACTGTCGCGCAGATGACACCTGTAGCAAAACTTTTCCAAACCTGAGACAAGATTTCTACAGTGTCCTTGCCCGCTTCGGTGATGGATCTCTGCCGGTTACGATTATGAACCCTGCCACGCAACAGGAGAGAGTCGTCTTACTTCAACGAGAGAACTATGTAGAACACCTTCGCGCCATGCTCTATTCAACATGGAATGCTCGCTATGTACCCTTCGTGGTTCATCAGGCAGCACTGGGGGATTTCATCCCATTTGGGACGATAGCGCTTCGCACGAATCTAGGTGGATCCCAAACAGCTAGAGGGTTGTACTTCTCGGTGACCTGCGCAGAGTCAATTCCCTTCATTACCAAGAATGAGATCGTTCAACAGTCCCAGGACAGCTACCTTGGTGACCGCCGCATCAAGGCAACGATGATCGCGTGCAAGGAGTGGCCCAAAGGCAAGGTACCGAAGGACTTTATAAAGCCGCTAAGAACAACCGTGCCCATTCTGGTTTTGTCAGGCGAAGTAGATGGTGCGGTGCAACCATCGGTTGCAGGTAAGGCAATGAGGTACTGGCCAAATAGCCTCCAAGTGATGCTTCTGAACACTGGTCATCAATTCGGCGGCCCCTGTATGTTGGGCATGACCGAAAGTTTCATTCGAAGAGCCTCCACACAATCGCTGAACACTTCTTGCGCGAAGGAGGAGAAACGTCCCGCCTTTGTAACCAAGCTATCAAGAGACCAATGAACCTGCCCAGTCCTATGGATCGGTACTGATAAACGCGTTTCCCGGAAGTAACGGCTCTCATTTGCCGACATATCGTCTGTGCGCTCGCCGAGTCGTTGGTTCGGGCACCGGACGCGTAGGCGCATACAGTGTTGGGCATGTCTGCGGCAGAGGAGGCCGCTCGTATGCCCAAGAGGGTCAAGAAGCCAATTACCTGGAAGATCGTTCTCCGCTTGCCGGATCTGGATCATGCAAAATCTTGTGTACTGAGCAGCTTGAGTTCCCCACGTTCGAGGCGCACCTATCAGTTCGCGATGGAGCAGTTCATCACTTGGTACTGTTCGGAACCGAGACTGGCGCTAAACCGCACAGTCGTTTTGCGGTTCCGACTCCATCTAGAGTCGCTTGGACTGGCGGCAGGTACGATCAATCAGAGGCTGGCGGCAGTCAGGCGACTCGCCTATGAAGCGGCCGATTCAGGTCTTCTCAGTCCGGAACTTGCTGCTGGAATCAGGCGAGTCAAAGGCGTGAAGCAGCTCGGATCCCGGTCAGGAAACTGGCTCAACCGAGAACAGGCTCAACTGCTCCTTGAGAAAGCGGATGGCAAGGACCTTCGCCACATCCGAGACGTCGCCATGATATCGATCCTGCTCGGCTGTGGTTTGCGCCGAGCAGAGCTGGCAGCCTTGAAAAAGGAGGACATTCAAATCCGACAGGGCCATTGGGCTATCGTAGACCTCGTTGGCAAGGGCAACCACGTACGCACGGTTCCAATGCCGGTCTGGGTAAAAGGTGCCGTGGACAGATGGTTGACAGCTGCAATGGTGACGGCGGGCCCCGTCTTTAGGGCGGTCAGTCGTCACGGGACACCATGGGGAAGCGGCATTTCGGAGAACGTCGTTTGGTACGTGGTCCGTAGCTGTGCTCAGCGTCTGGAGCTCGATCACCTCGCACCTCATGATCTTCGGCGCACCTGTGCGAAGCTTTGCCATGTAAATGGAGGTGAACTGGAGCAGATTCAATTCCTCCTTGGTCATGCCTCTGTACTGACAACCGAGCGTTACCTGGGTTGCAAGCAGAACCTGGAAGAGCCGGTGAACGACCGCTTTGGTTGCCTGTTCTCCGCAGATGTCAATTCGCGATAGGCCTGTTATCACCACTCTACATTGGGATTGGAAACACAACCTGAAGCCACAGCCCGTCGCAAGCGATTTTATGGACTTCTAAGCGAATCGTTCCGCGTCAGCAAACGTGAGTCGAGGACCACGCGGGTGAACTGCTTGCGAATCTGCATATCCCAGCCCGCGAACACAACGCGCTCAAGGGGCGCAGATCACCAACGGTGTGCGTCTACACCGAAATTCGCAAGCCGCGGATTAGGCCTGGGCGTTCTGCTTTTTTGCGGCTCGCTTCTCCTTGCGAGCTTGGTCCGTCATCTGAATCTCGTGCGCCCTCGCAATCGCGACCAGCAACCCCGGGTAGTGCGCATCCACCTCCGCGGCGCGGGAGGTATTGTGCATCTCAACCCCATGGCGCTCGCTGCGGATCAGGCCGGCTTCACGCAGGATTCTGAAGTGTTGCGAAAGCGTCGATTTCGGGATCGGCTTCTCGGCTACGTTCACAAACGCTGTACAGTTTTGGGGACAACCTTGCTGCGCAATATCCGCGAAAATCTTCACGCGCACCGAATCGGCCAGCGCATGGAGGATCGCCTCCAAGGGAACGTCTTCGATTTCGGGATGATGAAGCGGCCGCATGGATCCTCGATACCACATCAGATGCATGGCGCCGTCGCTTAGTTCACATTTTCCGAACTTTTGAATCCCATGACGGTTAGCTTCCATCCACTAGGGCAGAACGCGCCTCGACACAAGGAGGCAGCGAAGGAGAGAAACGATGGGTAAGCTCGATGGCAAGGTAGCGGTAATCACGGCGGCGACCTCCGGCATGGCACTGGCGACGGCAAAGCTGTTCGTGGAAGAGGGCGCGTACGTATTCATCACCGGTCGTCGCAAGGAGAAGCTCGACGAAGCCGTGAAGCTAATCGGCCGCAACGTCACCGGCGTGCAGGGTGACGCGGCGAACCTCGCCGATCTCGACCGGCTTTATGACACGGTCAAACGCGAGAAGGGCCACATCGACGTACTTTTCGCAAGCGCAGGCACGGGCGAGTTCAAGCTTCTCGAAGAGGCGACCGAAGAGCACTTCGACACCACTTTCGACTTGAACGTTCGAGGTACGATGTTTACGGTTCAAAAGGCTTTGCCGCTCTTCCGCAAGGGCGGCGCGATCATCCTGAACGGCTCGATCGTCAGCATCAAAGGCACCGCGCAGTTCGGTGTGTACAGCGCCAGCAAGGCGGCGGTGCGCTCACTCGCCCGCACGTGGCTGCTGGAATTGAAGGATCGCAACATCCGCATCAACGTGCTGAGCCCGGGGCCGATCGACACCAACGCACTCGCGCCGCTGGGCGACGAGTTCAAGGCGGGCATGGCTGCGATGGTTCCGCGTGGCACGCTCGGCAAGTCCGAGGAGATTGCTACCGTGGCACTGTTCCTCGGTTCCAGCGACTCGAGTTTCGTGAATGGTGTGGAGTTGTTCGTCGACGGCGGCATGGCGCAGGTGTAAACGATGACCTATGCAATCGAGCGGGTCAGCCCTCAGTGACTGGCCCGCTTTGGTGCACGTATGGCTCTCTCTCAGTAACCGGGAAGAATGATAGTAACGGCAAATGCCTTCTCGTCATCTGTGATTCTTGATGAGCGCGAATCGCCGAGTCACTCTCCGAATGTTTGCCGGCCTCGAAGCGCGCATTGGCCTGTTATCGTCAGGTGAGAGCGCCTAGCCAGCTTGCTTCCGAGAAGCCGACTTACCGTTATTGATTGGTCGCTGTCCGATCCAGCGGCATACGGTACCTGATGGACCGCTCCACTTCCTCAAATCCAACTCGAATGTGAGCAATACTGGCAGTCACATCCTCCAGGAGCGAGTCGGACGCCAGTTCATGGACGCCGCTCTTGGTCGCCCAGCCTACCGCTGCTTGCACAAGAGATTTACCGACATTCCTTCGGCGATGAAGAGGACAGACGTACCAGCCCTCCAAGAATGCGACCGGGCTTGTATCGCACCCATCGGCATAAGGCCTGAGACCGACTTCAGCGAAGCCGATGATACCCTCCTGAGGGTCTTCCGCGATGAGAGTCATGGCGTCTTCTCGAGAAGCCCACGTCATGGCGTCGACTTCATCTGAGTCCGGCCATAGCTGTTGCCGGAGATGAAGCCAACGGCTGCGATCCCCAGCACAAAGTTCCCGAACCACAACTCCTGAGGTGGTCTGCATAGCCAAAGATGACATAAGGCGTTGACCTTGGGAAAGACGCATCTCGCCGGTGCTAGCCTTCACTGACGAAAAGCCGACTTCACAGGACTACTCGGCCTGTGAAGTCGCGAATTGCAGACTCATCAAATCTGTGTTTGGCCACCGTCAACAGAGAGCTCTATGCCATTGACAAAGCTTGAGTCATCCGAAGCCAGGAATGTG
>JAABUR0100002000.1_pt1 | contig 33288 bp, 31 predicted proteins | sample 5560091 | NCBI WGS metagenome assembly JAABUR01 (sample SAMN10711879, study PRJNA513375) | rock metagenome | isolation source: Antarctica rocks | place: Antarctica: Victoria Land, University Valley sud
ACAACAGCACTGAGAGCGCCGAGCCCATCCCTAGCTGGAACTGCTCGATCACTTGTCGGTAGGTCAGGAACGAAGAGGACTCCGTTCCTTCGGCGCCCTTTGTCATCACGAAGATGTTGTCGAAGATGCGGAACGCGTCGAGCGCCCGGAACAGCACTGCCACCATGATCGCCGCCCGCATGTTCGGCAGGATCACCTTGAAGAGCCGCTGCCACCAGGTCGCACCGTCGACCTTCGCCGCCTCCAGCATGTCTTCGGAGACTTGGGACAGGCCAGCGAGCAGCAACAGCGACATGAACGGCGTGGTCTTCCAGATCTCGGATGCCATGATGGCGAACATGGCCGGCCAGTGTGAGCCAAACCAGTTGAAGTCAGTGTCGACGCCCGGCAGCCAGCCGTTGACGAAACCGTTGTTGAGACTGAACGCGAACTGCCAAGCAAAAGCTGAAACCACGGTGATGATGCCGTAGGGGATCAAAATGGAGGTGCGCATGACGCCGCGCGCGAAGATGATCCGGTGCATCACCATGGCGAACGCGAACCCGATCACGAGCTCCACTGCGACCGTGACAACCATGATGATCACTGTGTTGAGCAAGTCCGACCAAAAGAGCGAGTCCGACAAAGCGGTGACGTAGTTGCTGAGGCCGATGAACTCCTTGTCGCTGGCCGAGGTGAGGCGGTAGCGGAAAAGCGACAGGTAGAGCGCCTGCAGCATCGGGTATGCCGTGACGATCAGCATCAGGATGACCGCCGGTGCAACGAGCTTCAGACCCAGCCTGTTCTCCGCGACCGCCCGGTCGCTGGCATGTGGTGGCGGCTTCGCCGCCTTCGTGGCCGGCGTCGCGATGACGGTAGTCATGAGCCATTCCTTTCCGTCATAGCAGCGCGTCTCCCTTGAGGACGGCCTCGATGAACGTCGCTGAGTCCTCCGGCGTGTTCTCATCGACGCTGGTCGGGGAGTGCCAGGTGCTCTGGATGGCGCTGGAGATGTCGCTCCAGTAGGGGGTCACCGATCGCGGCGCCGCATCGTCAACGCTCTGCTGGAACAGCGCAAGCAGGTCGGGAGGGTAGAGCTTCTTCAGCGGTGCGTAGTCGTAACCCCCCGGGCTGGCCGGCATGTTGCCTGTCAGCTCTGCATTGATGCCCTGACTCTCGGCGGAGGTCATGCACTCGACGGCTTGCATCGCTTGGTCGATGTATCGGGAGCTCGCGCTGACGCCAATGCCGATTCCGCCGTACGGCGGCCGCGCCTCCTTGCCGGCCACGGTCTCGGGGTACTTGGTGTAACCGATGTCCTTGGCGACGGCAGGGTCGGACTCGTCGTAGTTGTGGAAGATGTACGTCCAGTTGACCAAGAACGCACCTTCGGCAGACCCGAACGTCGTGCCGGCCGTGCCTTCGTCAGAGACCGACAGGTCGGCGGGGGCGGCGTTGGAGTTGGCGAGGTCACTGATCACCTTGGCGGCCTCCTCACCCGCAGCCGAGTTGACGGTGACTGGGGCATCAACACCCGCTTCGGCGTTCTCGATGATGCTGCCACCGGCGCCTTCGATGAGCGCGTTGATCCAGACGACGTAGCCCTCGTACTTGTCGGCCTGGACTGCCACGGTGCCGCCGTTCTCGGAGGCTGCCGTAATGATCTGGTCCCAGCTGACCGGCTTGTTCATGTCGATGCCGACTTTGTCGACGAACGACTTGCGGTACCACAGGACCTGCGTGTTCGACCAGAACGGCGCCACGACCAGCTCGTCTTCCCAGGTAGCCGCCGTGGTGGCTCCTTGGAAGGACTGCTCCTCGAGCTTGGTGGCGAGCTCGGCAGGAATCGGCGCCAGGTATCCCGCGTTGGCGAACTCGGCGGTGAATGGAGGGTCGATGCTCATCAGGTCGATGCTGTCGTCGCCGGCGGCCAGCCGGCGGGCCAGTTGGATGCGCTGCTGGCTGGCGTCCTGCGGCAGCACCTGCGTCTCGATGGTGTAGGCGTCGGTGCTGCACTTCTTGGCGACTGCGTCCTGTCCGCCGGCGTCGGGGTTGATGTACCACGTGAGCGTCGGCTTCCCCGAGTCGCCGCCGCACGCCGCGAGAAGCGACGAGGCGAGAACCGCGACAACGGCAAGCGCCAGCGGCCGTCGGCCCCTGACCTTGCGACTGCCCGGGGAAAGAAGTCCGTGCCGTCCCATGCTGTGCCTCCTGCGATTGTGATTGTGCCCATCCTGCTCTTCCTGGCTAAAAGCGCAACCCCACCCGCCGTGGGCTCGCGGTAGGTTCGTCGCTGACAAAGTAGGTTCGTCGCTGAAGTCGGATGCGAGGAGCTCGAGTGGACCTGCTCACGCTAGGTGTGATGGGGAAATCGCGCAAGGAGAACGAGCGCCGGCTGCCGATCCATCCCCGCCATCTCGAGCGCGTCGACAGCGACCTGCGGCAATTCATCTACCTCGAAGGCGGGTACGGCGAGCTGTTCGGCATTCCCGACGAGCAGCTGCGGCCCCACGTGGCCGGGCTGCTCTCCCGAGAGGAGCTCATCACCGACTGCGACATCGTCCTGCTACCCAAGCCGCTGCTGCAGGACGTCCAGGAGCTCCGAGAAGGGCAGGTGCTGTGGGGGTGGCCGCACTGTGTCCAAGACGACGAGCTGACCCAGGCCGCGATCGACCGGCGACTCACGATGATCGCCTGGGAGGCCATGAACCTGTGGGCAGCTGATGGCTCGTTCGAGCGGCATGTGTTCGCCCTCAACAACCAGCTCGCCGGATACGCATCCGTGCTGCACGGCATGGAGCTGGTCGGGCTGACGGGTCAGTACGGTCGTGCCCTGCGCGCCGCCGTGATGGGATCGGGCGCCTCCGGTCTTGGCGCGGTCACGGCGCTCAACGCGTTGGGCGTCGGTGACGTCGACCTCTTCACCCATCGCGACGTCGACACCATCGCGACCCCCGAGCATTCGGTCGAGATGGTGCAGATCGACCGCAACGCCGATGACCCCAGCCGCGTGGACGCGTTGTTCGACACCGGGAGGACGCCGTTGGGGCCAGCGCTGGCGGCGTACGACATCGTTGTCAACTGCGTCCTGCAGGACACCGACTCGCCGCTGATGTTCGTGACCGACGAGGAGGTGACCGAGTTCGCCGCGGGCAGCCTGATCGTTGACGTGTCCTGCGACGCCGGCATGGCGTTCAGCTGGGCGCGTCCGACGTCTTTTCGCGAGCCTGTCTTCACCGTCGGCAACGCTGTCACCTACTACGCCGTAGACCACAGTCCGTCGCTGCTATGGGACTCCGCGACCTGGGACATCAGTGAGGCGCTGTTGCCGTACCTGCACACGGTGATGAGCGGACCTGCGGCGTGGGAGGACGATGAGACCGTACGGCGGGCGGTCGAGCTGCGTGACGGTGTGATCCAGAATCCCCGCATCCTGTCGTTCCAGCACCGGTCACCGGACTACCCGCACGCACGTCAGCGGAGGGGCACGAAGGCGTAGTGGCCGACGCGGCGCACGTCGACTGTGCCGTCGGCGTCGCGATCGACAACCGAGAGCCGTCCAGCGACCGGGATCACCATCCGGCCGCCTCCACCTAGCTGGTCGACCAAGGCTGGTGGGAGCTTCCGCGCTTCTGCTGACACGAGTATCCGGTCAAACGGCGCGTGCTCCGGCAGTCCGAGGACGCCGTCGCCGGCCGGTTGGCCAGCCGGTGGGCCAGCCGGTTGAATCGACGTCCAGGGCATGCCAAGGGATGCGAGGTTCCGCCCTCCCCACTCAGCCAGATCTGGGACGAGCTCGACGCCGTACACGCGGCCGGCCGGACCTGTCAGGTGGCCGAGGAGCGCAGTGGTCCAGCCGGACCCGCTGCCCACGTCGAGCACTCGGTGCCCAGACCGCACATCCAGAAGCGTCAGCATGTTACGCACCGTCGTCGGCTGGGAGTTGGTCTGGCCGTGTCCGATCGGAAGTGGACGATCCTTGTCGGCGTACCGACGCTCGGAGTCGGTGAGGAAGCCTTTGCGGGGTATAGCGGCGAAGGCGGCGCTAACCCGCGGATCTGTGGCCCGTTGGCTCTTCATGCCCGAGTCTAAAACCGTCGGGCGCGCGGTTGGTGACTGCTGGCCCCAGACCCCCAGGGTCCGAGTTTGCGGCTCGAACTGAGGTGAGAACGTCCAGCGCGCTAAGGGACAGGCACCTACCAAGTCGTCAACCTTGTGCACTAGGTGGGTAGTGGGTCAGTTTGAACTTGACGGATCGAGAAGGCCGACGATCTCAATCAGGGTCCAGACGTGATCGGCGACGCCAGCGGCCATGGCAGGGGTCGTCGGGTAACCGCCGTTGGCCTTGGTGAGCGTCTTGTGCGGCCGAGCGAAGTTGTAGTGCATGTAGTGCAGCGACACGGCGTGCGCCAGGTTCTCGACCTTCTTGGAGAAGCCGTTGGTCAGGCGGGTGAAGCGGCGCATCCCCATCCGCATGGTGAGGTTCTGGCGCTCGACGTAGGACGTGGACACGAGCGACCTGACCGGGCGCCCGGTGACGTGTCGTTTCTCGATGCCGGTGCAGACGGCCGGGCTGTAGCGTCGCTCGTCGTCCGTGCCGCTGGGAGCCCCATAGATCTTGTGAATCACGGCGTAGTCGATGTCGGAGCCGAAGGCGTCCTCAACGGCGGTCAGGTAAGCTCCGTGGCCGTCTGTGGACAGTTGCACACGGTGGGAGAGCCGGTCGGCGAGGTCACGCATGAACACGACCGCGTCGTCGGCGTGACGCTCTCCCACGAGCCATGACGGTACGAGCTTTGTGTCGGCGCAGATCGCGGTCCACGTCCACACGTCGCCGTAGCCAAACGTGCCCCTGTGTTCCTCGGGGACGTTCTTCTGCTTGGCGTAGCAGAAGGACCAAATCTCGTCGCACTCGATTCGCTTGCACGGCAGGTTCGTAAGGGCGGCGTCTTGGTACTCGGCGCACGCCTCCCCGAGGTCGGCCAGTAGTTTGACGATGGTGTTCTTCGCTGCGCCGGTCACGCGGACCGTGCCGCGGATACTCATGCCTTCGACCAGGCAACCGACGATCTTTGCCCGCTGTTCCGTGCTCAACCTGTTCATACTGACCATTATGCTTGAGCGGTCAGGCATAGTCAAGCACTATCGGAGATCAATGCGCGGAGGGTGAAGGCTGGCATGCCGACACGAGCGGATCGCTCAACCCAGGAACCTTCGCCCGCCAGTACGCGAAGAAGTCGCCCCAAGAGGCTCGTATCCTCTTGCACGACCTCTACAGGCTCGTGCTTCGTCCATTTTCGTGCCGACAGTTGCTTTCTGAGCGAGACGTAGTGACTTTGGTCAATGATTTCCAGATCGCGGGCTCGCTTTGCGAGCACTCCGATAGACGCTCCTGTAAATGCCTTCACCGGCATCAACGTACCCAATGTTACTGGGGCTTTGATTATGTTGAGTGCCATCTTCTTCGGGACCAGAAGCGCGCCCGCGAAGCGGTTCGCTTCCGACTCGGCGGTTTTCTTGTCGAGCACCATACGGTTAGTGTGCAGCAAGAGATGTCCGAGCTCGTGGGCCAGGGTGAAGCGCGCTCTGTCACCGCTGTCCTCGCGGGCGAAGGCAATTAGAGGCCGTCCCCCGATGCCGAAATCCGGCCAGACAGAAAAGCCGTAGTGATCGACAATGGGCACCGGCATCTTGATAACAATCACGCCTGCGCGCTCGATAGCGCGAGTCAGATTGGGGATCGGATCTGACTCGCCAACGCGCATGAAGGCGCGAACAGTTACCGCCATGCGCTCGATGGCGGTCGCGTCGGGCCGTTCTCCTGGCCGCTCAGGACGCCACAGAGTGTCACTCGGTATCGGGCTCATGTTGATCGGGGGCAAGACGTAGTGCTTCTCAGCCCTCTGCACGACCTCTGCCACGTTTCGCGTTTGAGCGCGCACCTGGTCGGCTGACCTGCTGGTGCCACGACTGAGACGCCGGAAGCTGCCCTCCGGGAAATCTGGTAGCGCACCTAGTGAAAAGAAGGAGATGGGAAAGCCAGTGGCCGCCGCTATTGCTTCGATTGTTACCTGTGCGGGGTTAAGAGTCTTAACCGTCTCGATAGCGGATATCGTACCTTGCGCCACTCCGCTTCGGGCTGACAACTCTAACTGAGTCAGCCCGGCCGCTTCTCTAGCGAGAAGGACGCGTTCGCCGATGAATGGCCCGGACATCAGGCATCATCAGAGGCGATCTCGGTCCGATCAATTTGCCCGCCAAAATCCCAGCCGCTCCCGTCATCCTCGGAGGGCGTCCAGCGCAATCCGCTGTCGTCGTCACCGCCTCCAAAGCGGATGGTGTGCCGCCACTCCAACTGCGGCTTGCCCCTGTACCTCCAAGTACCAACAGGTTTTGAGAGAGCGATAACCGGGTCGCGCTCGTCGTCCACCGCCCAGTCGAGCAGCAGGTTGGCGCCTTGCGGAGCGGAGGCATCGCCAAAGAGGCGGCCCTGCTCAAAGTCATGCCGGTCAGCCTGGCGCCAATACCTGTCTTTCACCTGGCTTGTACCTGGGGCCGGCGGGCCAGCGTCGATGGACTTGAAAGGCCGGACCAGATACGGACCGCAAGTCATCTCCATGCCGTTGCAGGCGAGTCGTCGCGCACTCCACCCCAGGTCGGGGAGTGCCTGTCGCTGCTTCATCTCTTGCCAAGCCCAGTAGCGCACCAGCGTCGCCCAGGTATACGGGTCTCTCGGCAACTCGCGCATGAGCGTGTCGGCAAACGACAGCGAGCTGATGAGACTGCGCCGGTAGTCGACGAGCAAGCGGCGCACCGACGCTAGGACGGCCTCAGCGTCAGAGGGGGGGTATGTGTCCATAGCGTCGATAATATCGACGTCAATGTCACTCGGTCAAGTGTTCGACCGGTGCCAGCGTGTCGTGGCAGCCTTTCGGGCGATTTCTGACCGCTGGTCGGCCGTCAGCTTCTCTGCTCTGGCCTTCCCGCCCTTCAATCCACCTCTACGACCCAGCGACACGGCTGCCGGGTCTTTGCCGTCGTCGACTGCCTTGGGCTTGTCCTCGTCTGTGGCGTCGGCCACGATGGATGCCGCGAGCGAGTTGATGTCCGTTGGGCGTTTGCGTGAGCGGTCAGGCATATGCACACCATACCTCAGTCCCCGAGGCGAACTGATCTATCCACTTACTCGCTGCTGCGGCCATACTTGGCCTCATGGTGTTGGCTGCGGTGGCGGGTTGCGCGTTCGTGCCACTCTTCGTGCTGACCGCTATAGGTGCCAGGCGCCGCGGCCAACCGTTTCCCGTCGCGGTTCTAGTGGGCCTGTTCTTCCCTGTCACATGGCTGGTGTGGTATGTGCGAGACATGTCCCCCTACCCATGGCCAAGACGGCGTAGTCAAGTCTGACTGTTTTCAAACTGACCCACTACCCACTAGGTGCACCCGGTTGACGGTGGGCAGCCGGGGTAAGGGAGCAGCGGAAGCTCAAACATCTTCGATGAAGGGAGTCCGCCATGTCCCGAGGGTTCCAGGTGACTCTTGACTGCGCAGACCCGGCGAAAGTCGGTGAGTTCTGGGCCCAGGTGCTGGGATATGTCATGGAAGCTCCGCCTGAGGGGTTCAAGACGTGGCCTGAGGCGCTGCAGGCGTGGGGTGTGCCCGAGGAGCTGTGGGACAGCGCCTACGCCGTCGTCGATCCGGAGGGCGCTGGCTCTCGGCTGTTCTTTCAGCGGGTGCCGGAGGGCAAGCAGGTCAAGAACCGGGTGCACCTCGACGTCCGCGTCAGTGACCGCAGCAGACCGGCCGAAGAGAAAGAGGCGGCGATCCTCGCCGAGGTCGAGCGCTTGGAGGGGCTCGGAGCGCGACGACTCGAATGGGTTGAGGAGTTCGGGTCGCACTTTCAGGTGATGCAGGACGTCGAGGGCAACGAGTTCTGCCTCACCTGAGCGGTCAGCTCAGCCAGGTCGGACGCAGCGGGAACGACGCATCTCCATGGGGCGACACCTTGACCGCCAGCACCTGGTGAAGCTGCACCTCGTTGATCTCGAAGCCGCGTCGTGAACCCGCCATGTAGAGGCCCCAGACGCGCGCCGTCGGCTCGCCGACGTCCGCCACGCACGCCTCCCAGTTGCGCACGAGGTTGGAGCACCAAGCGGTGAGTGTCAGCGCATAGTGCTCCCGCAAGTTCTCCTCGTGACGCACCTCCAGGCCGGCGTCCTGGGCGGCGGTGATGATGCGCCCGGACCCCGTCAGTTCGCCGTCGGGGAAGACATACCTGTCGATGAAGGCGCCAGTCTCCCGCTCACTGTTGCTCGGCCTGGTGATGCAGTGGTTGAGCAACCGGCCACCGTCGCGCAGCTTGTCGCCGATGAACGCGAAGTACGCCGGGTAGTTCTGCACGCCGACGTGCTCCAACAGCCCGATGGAGCTGACCGCGTCATAGCCGGTGCCCGGTGCGTCCCGGTAGTCGCCATGGGTGATCTTGACGCGGTCACTCAGTCCGTCGGCGGCTACTGCGGCCGCGGCCCAGTCGGCCTGGGCAGCTGACAACGTGATGCCCAGCGCGGTGACTCCGTAGTGCGCAGCCGCGTGGCGCACCATCCCGCCCCAACCGCAACCGATGTCGAGCAGTCGCATACCGGGGTGTAGCGCGAGCTTGCGTGCGACGAGGTCGAACTTCTCCTCCTGAGCCTCCTCAAGGCTCGCGTCGGGCTTGGGAAACACCGCGCAGGTGTACGCCATCGAGGGGCCGAGCACCTTCTCGTAGAACGAGTTGGAGACGTCGTAGTGGTGGCCGATCGACTCGGCGTCGCGGTCACGGGAGTGCCGCAAGCCCTCGGCGATGCGGCGCCAACGGGGCAGGGCCTCCTGGCGTGGAGGCTCGGGGGGCACGATCCGTCGCCAGCCAAGCTCCCTGACCAGGGCCGCAAACTCCTTCGGGGTGGGAGGACGAAAGCGCCACTGACCGAGCAGCCTCAGCGCGTCGTAGGGGTCCCCAGGGTGTGTCCCTTCTAGGTCGAGGTCGCCCGACACGTAGGCCCTGACCATGCCGAGGTCGCCGGGTGCGGTGGCGAGGAAACGCAGTCCGCGCTCGGTTTTGAGCCGCATCGTGATCGGCGAAGCTGGCCCGAAACCGCTGCCGTCGTACGCCTCGAACCTCAGCGGTGGGGAGTCGACGGTGAGCTTCGACACCATGTCAGCAATCGTCATCTGCGTCCGACCGCCTTCTCGTACAGACCCGTTAGCCGGGAGTCGGGGTCGTAGACATCCTTGACGGCTCGGTAAGCGGCGCCACCGTAGATCGAGTCGAACGTCGCCTCATCGTAGTAAGCATCGGAGTACAGCGACTTGTGGCCGCCGAGATCGGCGACGGCGGCCTCGACGCGCTTGTTGAGGTCTCCGTCGCGCCGGCCCTCGGTGATCGGGACGGTCCCCCAGAAGCCGACGTTGACGTACAGTCGGTCGGCGACCAGTGGGTACAGCGGCCAGTGCCGGCCGGACCCAGCTCCGGCTGGCTCCCGGAGTCGCAGTGGGCACAACCACACGGGTGACATGCCGACCTCGTCGGCGAACCAGCGCAGGAAGTCAGCGACGCGATCCGCCGGGACCTCCACGTCCTGGACTACCCGCTCGCGGGGCGGCCGGCCCCTGAGCCGGTCGACCTTGGCCATCACGCCCCACCGGTTCTCCAGGCCCACGAGCCGGTGGAAGACGTCGCTTCGCCGGTAGCGCGCCGGCCAGAGCCGGCGGCCGACCGGGTGCTGGGCACCGAACGGCGCTGAGCACCAGAACCAGTCGGTGTCCCACCGCCACAGGTAGTCACGCACTGTTAGGACGTCCGAAGGGCGCTTCCGGATCGACCTGTAGTAGATCTCCTTGCCGGTGTAGTCGCTGGATTGGAGCAAGCCGGCGCTGCGCGGATCGGCTGCCCACCTGCCGAGCGTCAGGTAGGACTCGTCAGGCGCGAACATGACCCCGTCGATGAAGTCGACGGGGGTTCCGCCCTCTTCACGGGTGGCGCGGAGAGATTCCGCCGCCGCGGCCAGTTCGTCGAGGGAGCCGAAGCGTAGGTGACGCAGGGCAACGAACGGCTGCACCGGCTCGAGCTCGATGCGCAGCCGGACGGCGTACCCCAGGCTGCCGTAGGAGTTGGGAAGGGCGGCGAACAGATCGGGATGCTGCGACGCGGAGGCGGTGACCACCTGTCCGTCTCCAGTCAGCACGTCGAGCTCTAACACCGACTCGTGGGGAAGCCCGTTGCGGAACGATGTCGACTCGATGCCGAGTCCGGCGACGGCGCCGCCAAGGGTGATCGTCTTCAGCTGGGGCACGACCAGCGGCATCAACCCGTAAGCCAAGGTGGCGTCAACGAGCCGCTCGTAGGTGCACATCCCTTGAACGTCAGCTGTGCGCGCCACCGGGTCGACCTCGAGGACACCGCCGAGCCCACTGACATCGAGGCCCGCCCCTGCGCTCGGCGTGCGGGGTCGGAACAGGTTGGAGGTGCGCTTGGTCAGGCGCACCGGCTGGTTGGGGGGAACCGCGGCGTACGACGCCTGGAGCGCATCAACGGCCCGAGCGTGCGCCTGGTGGGTTGCCGCGACGGCCACCATGATCCGTCACTCTAACCCCCCTTAGCCCTCCTGGTGGGTGACCGTGTCGAGGTCAGACTGCAGGTCTGCGAGCGAGTCATAGACCTTGGCCGCGCCGGCGTCTTCGAGCTCGCCGATCGAGAACCCGCCGGTGCGCACGGCGTACGTCGGCAGACCGGCGCGCAGCGCAGCCTTCGCGTCCCAGGTGGAGTCCCCGATCATCACCGCGTTGACACCGTCGACCTTGGCCATGGCCGTCTCGACCAGGTCAGGCGCGGGTTTTGTCTGCTCGGCGTCGTCGGACGTCGTCCAGGGCCTGCGCCAGCTCGCGACCGTTGAGCAGGTCGAGGTAGTGGTCGACGTGCTTGCTCTCACCGGAGCTGGCGAGCACCAGCCGCAAACCTCGCTCCCGCACCTCTTCGAGGAGCGGTTGTGCGCCGGCGAACGGTTGGACTTCCGGCAGGAACTTGTCGAACTCCTCGATCCAGGCTGACCGCACGTCGTCGCCGTGCTGGTCCTCGGGCGTCTTGACCAGCGGTATGCCCCGAAAGAGGCAGGTTGGGAAGCGCAACGTCGGCCCATCCAAGTCGCGACCCTGGCATACTCCCGAGCATGGGCAACGACCCAGTACTCATCGTCGACTTTGATGGCGTCAATTCCGTACACGTGAGCGACGCCTTCAATCGAATAGAGGTCGCCAACACTGTCGTCGCTCACGACAGCCTCTCGGAGAGCGATGTCTTCGACAGTACCCCAGTTGCCATCGTCCTCAGTCCGACCAACCTCGGTACCAGCTACCAGCTGAATCCCGCTCTCCTATGCGTTGACACGCCGGTTCTGGGAATTTGCAACGGCGCCCAACTGATCGTGAGCACTCTTGGGGGCACGGTTACCCCTGGCACAGCGCTCGAAGCGGGACTTGTAGAACTTACCCGCCGCGGCTATAGCCTTCTCGCGACGGGCACTCCACGGCGCCAGTACGTCTATATGAACCACGAACACTACATTACTTCACTCCCAAAGCGGGGACGTGCAATAGCGCGGACTGAACTCACACAGATTGCCGCATTCGAGATCATCCGCTGCCCGCCTCTCTTTGGTCTGCAGTTCCATCCTGAGTCTGCTGGCTCGAGATATGGACCACAAATGTTGCGGCAGTTCGTTAGGTGTGCGAGAGCCTATCGCTTTAAGGGGGGAGACGGACGCTACTCCCCGCGGTCTACCCCCGGCGCCGCTCGATAGTAGTCGAGAACCACTAGCGGAGCCAAGATCTCGGACAACGCGTCGTATCGCGGGTGAATCCGGCGGCGAAGCTTTCGTCGTTCCGCCACTATCGCGATGGCAAGTGCGGTGAGAAATAGAAGAACTACTGGCGCGGCCACAAGTACGTTGAGCAGGATGCCCATTTCGCCGTCGCGAGCCACATGGATTGCACCTGCACAAAACAGCGTGTTGCGTATAGCCTGACCCACTGGAGCCAGGATGTCTTTTGTATGCTCCGACGGCTCCTGCGGTTCGACACGATCGTTGACAGGTGAGACATGACTCCCACTCCATAGGGCCGCCCAGCATTCGCAACGTGTTGGCCCACGGCGAAGATACTGCGTGGCAAGAAACGCGCTGAAGCCGTAGATGAGAACCACTGCGGCAGCAGCGGAGTATGTCGCCGCGATGCCAGTCGCAAGTGCCGCCGCGATGACAATCTCGGACCCAATGACCGCGGCGCCAATAATGATAGGATTAACTATTGTGGCCATCCGGTCGCCGAAAGCTGACTTTGACAGATAGTCGGAGAATCTCCGAAACTTCCGAATCTTTGCCAGGGCTGCACTAGCGAGTAGTGCGGCAAGCAATATCCGTACAAAGTCAGGTAGCCAGTCCACGACCGTCATCGATCAAGTCTCTGGCGACTCGAACAACTCGCGGCTTGCCGCCCTCGTCCTCAGGGCTTCGCGTACCTCGCGGTCGATAATGCCCACTGCAGTACCCATGACTGCCTCGAGTGTTGAACCAGCTTCCACCGATGCTCGGAACAACTTAGGATCGGGCATAGCCAGCTCTACCTCGGCATCTTGGTGTCGGAAGCCGTGAAGATAAAGATGCATTTCCAACGCGGGCGGCGGTTCCGTGTCCCGTATAGGTCCTGACTTCTGCAGATCACCTGTGCTGAGCACGAGGATTTCTATCGCTTCCGATGCCGATGAGCGGATCACGTCGGCGACGTTCTCGACCGTCTCTGGCCGCGATTCGGCTGTCGTGCGCAGAGTTGAACTGACGGGTACTTCAAAGCGGACATCACATCCTCCAGGGTCAAGGCTGAAGAGCTGGACGTGTGCCTCAAGCAACAGGTCCTTTCGGGCCAGTATCCTCTCCTGCTCATTGCGGGGAAGCTCGCTGAGAGAGAACGGTGTTGGGTCGGGAGTCTGCGACATATTCACTCCGTCCTACTTGCCGCAATACCGGCAGCAAGTGTAGCAGCCCGTCTTGGTCCGGTAGACCACAACGCGGATGGGCCGCGAGAAGTTGTCCGCGTTACAACACTTGTAGCAATCGATAATCTTGCTGGTACAGTGCCTACAGCATGAGAAATCGTTGTCAGTGCACCGGCCAATGCATGATGTGTAATCAGGTCCGCAAGTGATTTGTCGGCTTGTATCATCGCACAGAGTTGTTGTTGTAGCATTGGTCGCCGCGGCACTTGGCTTGTAGCGCACCAGCCCACCAAGCAACCCCGTGACGCCAGCACTCGCAAGCCCCACATAATGCAGGAACCGGCGTCGTGGGACGGGATGACTCGCTCCACATTCCGCGCAGGGAGCAATGTTCGGACCTTCTCCAGTCCCCGGAGCGGCTAGGACTTGTTTCCGCTGACTTGGGGTTGGATTGACTCTATTATCCATCGAACATCTCCTCCGAATGAATAGTCGATCACCTTCCCAAGGTTGGTGTCGATGATGACTATCATTGGGGTTCCGCGCACGTCGCACGCCTTGAAAAGTCTTCTGTCTCTATCTGCGATGACTGTCACGTTGTGTGCCCGCAAGGGAGACTCGGGCACTCGGCCGTGGGGGGACGTTGTCACGACAGCTGTTAGGTCCTCGGGCGTGATTAGAGTGTCCGCTAGGGCAGAATCAAGCTCTTCCACGAGACTTTCGCAGCCCCCACACCCAGGGCTGAGGAAGATCACGGCATGGTGCGTGTGACCGTGTGCCTCACCATGGGCAAGGGAGCTCGCCATGATGGTCGACAGGATTTCTTGCGGCAGCCGTTGACCGACAATTGCAGGGGTAGGCGGGATGGTGATGACTTGGGTTAGGCCGGCAACCTCCCCCCGCAAGAGCACAATCTCTCGCATCAGGGAAAGGGTGATCAAGAACAGAATGGCTACACCAAGGCAGAGCATGGCTGTGATGACTACACTCACCATGGCACCCCCTACCGCTAACGGTGTACGCCACTCGACTCGGAGACGGGTCGGTGACCAGTCTCAGAACATAAGGCCTGCAAGACCATGCCCTTTGAGCGTCACAACACGCTACTCCTCGGTGGGCTAGTGTCAACCCCCGGTCCTTCGTGAAGCCAGAGAGATCATCGTTCGCTGAACTCAACCGTCTGCTGGCTATCGAGGCGGCCGCCCGCGGCAATGCATCGTCATCCGCGACGGTCTGAGCGCGGGTTGCCGGGCGGTTTGCCGCGGGTGACACGACTTTTCCGACACCCCAACAAGCCGAGCTCTTTTCAACTCCGAGGAAAGGTGGGTATGCCGAGGCTGACGACACCCAGGCGGGTGGCGCGGCGGGCCTGGTCTCGTTTGCTGCGTAGGAATCTCAGCGTCAGCTCCAAGCCCTCGACCTCGCCGCGCCACCCTTCGTCGATGGCGCGTTGTCGGCGGTTGAGCAGATCGTCCTCGAGTTCGTCGAGCCGTGGCAGCATCTCCTCCTTTCCGGCCACCGCTTCGACGAGCTGGTCCCCGCCCATCCCGATGGCGCGATGGATGCGCCACAGGGGTGGGGTGATGTCGAACCGTTGAAAGGCGCGAAACCACGACACGGCGTGCTGGTAGTTGGTGTCGACGAGGGTGCCGTCGACGTCGAAGACGAACGTGTCGATCATGGTGGACCGCTTGTACCCAGCGAGCCGCCCGCCATGCTCGACGTCGCCCCGACGACCGAGGGATTGGAGGCCGACGAAGTACCGTGTGATGGTGGAAACGGACGAGGCGGGTGGGCGAGCCGGATGTCCCTGACCGAGCGTCTCGACCGGTTCCAACAGCGCCATCCGCAGGCTGGTTTCCCGCTGGCCGTGATCTACAAGTTCGTCGACGACCAAGGCAGCTACCTGGCCGCGCTGATCACCTACTACGGGTTTCTCGCCGCGTTTCCGCTGCTGCTCCTCGCGTCGTCGATCCTCGGCTTCGTGCTCCAAGGCAATAAGGACCTCCAGCAGCAGATCCTGGACTCGGCACTGCGCCAGTTCCCCATCATCGGAGACCAGCTAGGTTCGGCCGAGGGTCTCACCGGCAGCCCGACCGCCATCGCCATCGGCATTGCCGCCTCGATGTACGGCGCCTTAGGTGTCGCCCAAGCGACTCAGAACGCCATGAACGTCGCCTGGGCGGTTCCACGAAACCGGCGCCCCAACCCATTGACCGGCAGGCTGCGCGGCGCGGTACTGCTCGTGACGGCAGGGACAGGGATCCTCGCGACCACCGTGCTGTCGGGTCTGGCCGGCGGGGCCGACGCCTTCGGCGCCGAGATCGGCGCCGGTGTGCGCGTGCTAGTGACGCTACTTTCGGTCGTAGTCAACGCTGCGGTGTTTATCATGATCTTCTGGCTGGCCACCGTTCGCCGGCACAGCGTGCGCGACGCGGTCCCCGGCGCCGTCACCGCCGCGGTGCTCTGGCAGGTGCTGCAGCTGGTCGGAGCGGCGTATGTCGGCAGCGTCGTTCGGGAGGCAAACGCCACGAACGGCGTCTTCGCGCTGGTGCTAGGCATGATCGCGTGGGTCTACCTCGGCGCCCTGACCATCGTCTTCGGTGTCGAGATCAACGTCGTGCGCGCCCGGCACCTGTATCCGCGCGCATTGATGTCGCCGTTCACCGACGACGTCGACCTCACCGACGCCGACCGGGAGGCGTACACCAACTACGCCGAGGCCCAGCGGACAAAGGAATTCGAGTCGGTCGACGTCAGCTTCGACAATGACGGCCAGAACGCCAGCCGCGGAAGCGGGAACGGGTGACGTAGGATGCGGACATGACTCGAGTCGTTGTCACTGTGTGGTGGCTGTCCTAGCGGACGGCCTTGCTTGGAGTTTTCTCTTTCGCCGTCCCGCAGGGGCGGCTTTGCTTTGCCTAGGTGCGCCTCCGGGACTTTCCAACAGGAGCGTGCATCGTGATCCAGACTGTTACCGCTTCGACTTCCCCTGGTGTCTCGCCTGGCCGGCCCGAGTCGTCACATCCGGCCCAGCGAAGCCGGTTGCTCTCTGGCGTCACCCCGAGCGGCTCGCTGACGCTAGGCAACTACCTCGGGGCGTTGCGACGCTTCGCCGAGAGCCAGTCGGCATCCCAGGGGTTCTTCTTCGTTGCCGACCTCCACGCGATGACCACCGCGCACGACCCGCAGCGCCTTCGTGACCTGAGCGCCGAGACCGCTGCGTTGTTCTTCGCCGCTGGGCTCGACCCGGCGTACTCGACGGTCTTCGTCCAGTCCCAGGTTTCGGCCCATGTCGAGCTTGGCTACCTGCTCGAATGCACCGCTCATGTCGGCGAGCTCGGCCGGATGATCCAGTTCAAGGAGAAGGGCGGTCGGCCACGGACCCGAGCGAGCCTGTTCACCTATCCCTGCCTCATGGCGGCGGATATTTTGCTCTATGACACCGACAGCGTGCCCGTCGGAGGCGACCAGGACCAGCACGTCGAGCTGTGTCGAGATCTCGCGGTCCGCTTCAACCGCACCTACGGCGACACGTTCGTCGTCCCGAGACTGGCCCGGGCCGCACGGGCGTCGCGGATCGCCGACCTCGCTGATCCAGCAGTCAAGATGAGCAAGTCGGCAGACCAGCGCGCTGCTGGGGTGATCCGGATGCTCGACAGCTCAGACGTCATAACCCGCAAGATCAGCCGGGCGGTGACCGACTCGGGTTCGGAGGTCAGCTACGACCCTGAGCGCAAGCCGGGCGTCTCCAACCTGCTCGACATCGTCGCCGTCGTCACTGGAGAGCGCCCCGAGGTGGTGGCGGCTGGCTTATCGTCCTACGGCCAGCTCAAGCGCACCTGCGCAGAGGCAGTTGTCGACACGCTGACGCCAATCCAACGCCGGTACGCCGATCTGGTCGGCTCACCTCAAGAGCTCGACGCGTTGCTGGCGGTTGGGGCGCGTCGTGCTCGCGAGCAGGCGGAGCCGGTTCTCGCCCGAGCTAAGCGCGCCGTGGGACTGCCCGGCTGACCACCACGGCAAAGACGCAGACATAATGCTCGTCGTCAAACCTGATGGCCCGGAGGGTCCACTGAAGCAGTACATCGCGGCGATCGACCAGGGAACCACGAGCACTCGCTGCATGATCTTCGACAGGTCGGGCTCCGGCGTCTCCGCAGACCAGCTGGAGCACCAGCAGCTCTTGCCACGCGCCGGGTGGGTCGAGCACGACGGCATCGAGCTCTGGACCAACACCTGCGAGGTGGTCACAGCCGCGCTGGCCAAGGCCCATCTCAGCGGCGAAGACATCGCCGCTGTCGGGATCGCCAACCAGCGCGAGACAACGATCGTCTGGGACAAGACCACCGGAGAGCCGGTCCATCACGCGATCGGCTGGCAGGACACCCGCACCCAATCGATCTGCGACAAGCTCGCCGCACGGGGCGGCGGGGCGCAGCGCTACAGGGCGGCGACCGGTCTGCCCCTGGCGACGTACTTCTCCGGGCCGAAGGTGCGGTGGATCCTCGACCGGGTCGAGGGTGCGCGGGAGCGGGCAGCGGACGGTAACCTGCTGTTCGGCACGGTGGACACCTGGCTGCTGTGGAACCTCACCGGTGGTGCCGAAGGCGGCGTTCACCGCACCGACGTGACGAACGCCAGCCGCACCATGCTGATGGACCTGGCGACGCTGCAGTGGGACGAGCAGATCGCCGCCGACCTGGCGATCCCGATGGCGATGCTGCCGGAGATCTGCTCGTCGTCACAGCTGTACGGCGAGTGCCGGCTCGGTGGGCTGGAGGGCGTCGCAGTCGCGGGCATCCTCGGTGACCAGCAGGCGGCGATGTTCGGGCAGGTGTGCTTCGACGTTGGCTCGGCGAAGAACACCTACGGCACCGGCAACTTCATGCTCCTCAACACCGGGACCGAGCCGGTGGTGAGTGAGAACGGCCTGTTGACCACGCTCTGCTACCGGATCGGCGAGCAGTCACCCGTATATGCACTCGAGGGGTCGATCGCGGTCACCGGCTCGCTGGTGCATTGGATGCGTGACAACCTGGGGCTGGTGGCCAGCGCCTCGGAGATCGAGGCATTGGCCAACACTGTCGACGACAACGGCGGGGCTTACTTCGTCCCAGCGTTCTCCGGGCTGTTCGCACCACACTGGCGAGCCGATGCCCGCGGCGCACTTGTCGGCCTCACCCGGTACGTCAACAAGGGCCACCTCGCTCGAGCGGTCCTGGAGGCAACCGCGTTTCAGACGCGCGAGGTCCTCGACGCGATGCATGCCGACTCGGGAACTCGCCTGCGGGAGCTCAAGGTCGACGGTGGCATGGTGGTCAACGAGATGCTCATGCAGTTCCAGGCCGACCTGCTCGACGTGGACGTCGTACGCCCCAAAGTCGCCGAGACCACCGCGCTCGGCGCGGCGTACGCGGCCGGGCTGGCAGTGGGCTACTGGGCCGACCAGGAGGAGCTGCGCTCCCACTGGCGCGAGGACAAGCGCTGGACGCCGCAGCTCGGCGACGCCGAACGGGCCCGGATCTATCGCAACTGGAACAAGGCGGTCACCAAAACCCTGGGCTGGGCCGACGACGACGTGAGGTGACGCGAGTCTCCCTTCCTCGATTCGTCCGGTTGGAGCGGGCGTACATTGTCCGCACTGAGTCAGACGATTCGCACAGCGGGGAAGGTGGAGCGAGATGCCGCAGGCAGTCCAAGGGGTCATCGCCCCGGCCAAGGGCGCCGCAGTCGAGCTGACGACGATCGTGGTGCCCGACCCGGGTCCGGGAGAGGCAGTGGTGCAGGTCCAGGCCTGCGGTGTGTGCCACACCGACCTGCACTACCGCGAAGGAGGCATCGGCGAAGACTTCCCGTACCTGCTCGGGCATGAGGCGGCGGGAGTCGTGGAGGCGGTTGGCGACGGGGTCACGGAGGTTGTGCCGGGAGACTTCGTCATCTTGAACTGGCGGGCGGTGTGCGGCCAGTGCCGCGCCTGCCGTCGGGGCCGGCCCTGGTACTGCTTCGACACGCTCAACGCGGCGCAGCCGATGACTCTCGAGGACGGCACCCAGTTGTCGGCTGCGCTGGGCATCGGCGCGTTCGCCGAGAAGACGCTCGTCCATGCCGGTCAGTGCACCAAGGTGGATCCCGCCGCGCCGGCTACGGCGGCCGGTCTGCTCGGCTGCGGGGTCATGGCGGGACTCGGAGCCGCAGTGAACACCGGTGGCCTGAGCCGAGGCGACTCGATCGCGGTGATCGGCTGCGGAGGCGTCGGCGCGGCCGCGATCGCGGGAGCACACCTGGCCGGCGCTGCAAAGGTGATCGCAGTCGACATCGACGCTCGCAAGCTCGAGACGGCTCGCTCGCTCGGCGCAACTCACACGATCGACGCCTCCAGCTCAGACGTGGTCAAAGAGATCAAGGCAGCGACAGGCGGCTTCGGCGCCGACGTGGTTGTCGACGCAGTGGGGCGCCCCGAGACCTACAAGCAGGCGTTCTACGCCCGCGACCTGGCGGGCACGGTGGTGCTGGTCGGCGTACCCACCCCTGAGATGACTCTCGAGCTTCCGCTGCAACACGTCTTCGGCAAGGGCGGGTCGCTGAAGTCCTCGTGGTACGGCGACTGCCTCCCGAGCCGAGACTTTCCGCTGCTGATCGACCTGTATCTGCAGGGGCGGCTGCCGTTGGACGAGTTCGTCTCGGAGACGATCGGCATCGGTGACGTCGAGGCCGCCTTCGACAAGATGCACTCCGGCGACGTGCTGCGGTCAGTCGTGGTGCTGTGAGCGACGTACGCATCGACACGGGGGTGAGCAGCGGCACGTTCTCGTTGGACGGGGAGACGTTCGACGTCGACAACAACCTGTGGGTGATCGGTGACGACGAGGAGTGCCTCGTCATCGATGCGCCGCACAGCGTGTCCGACATCGAGGCGGTGATCGGGAGGCGCCGTGTCCTGGCGATCGTGTGCACGCACGCCCACGACGACCATGTGCGCGTGGCTCCAGATCTGGCGGACGCCGTCGACGCACCGGTGCTGCTGCACCCGGCGGACCTGCCGTTGTGGCGGCTGACGCATCCGGAGCTGTCTCCCGACGGTGACCTTGCCGACGGTCAGCGGCTCGTGGTGGGCGGCACCGGCGTCGTGGTGCTCCACACCCCCGGCCATGCGCCTGGGGCTGTCTGCCTGTACGTCGGGGACCTCGGCGTGGTGTTCACCGGTGACACGCTGTTCAAGGGCGGCCCTGGTGCAACCGGGCGCAGCTTCTCCGACGCCGATGTGCTGATCGCCAGCATCCGCACCAGTGTGCTCACCCTGCCTCCGGAAACTGTCGTGCATGCCGGACACGGCGAGTCCACCACTGTCGCCGCCGAGTCCGATGCGTTGGGGATTACTGGCCGAGAGTGATGTCGCACTCCGACTTCGCGTTCTCCTTGATCGCCTGCTGCGCCTCCGTGAGGCTTGGGTCGGTCACGAACTCCTGCAGCTTGGGAGCCAGTTCCTGCAACTTGGCGAGGTCGGCCCCTTTGGGCAGGTTGCCCTGCTGCAGCGATTCGATGTCGCCGAGCCCGATTCCGGCGTCGTCCAGCAAGGTCTTGAACCCGTCGAGCTTGTCACCCAGGGTTCCCCAGTCGTCTGAAGCGTCGCTGGGCGCTTGGTCTTCCAGGGTTCCGACCCGGTCGCGGAGATCGTTGAACTCATCATCGCTGAGCGTGGAGAAGTTGAGGTCAGCGAACTGTGTCTGCGAGTCCTTCAACGTGTCGCAGTAGTCGCCGCTGCTGTCGGAGCAGGATGCCAACGAAACGGCCATCAGCACGGCCGACATCAGGCCGAGTGTCTTCTTCATCGAATCTCTTCTCTCCCCGCGCGGCGAAGTGCCACCTTGTGCACCCGAGAACCTTCTCACACCTTGGTGACGGGAGATACGTCATGACCACTCGGGTCCTGAGAGCAAACTTCAGGTCAGAGCCGCGACGGAACCGTCGAAGCGGTCACGATCGCCGAAGCTGGTCCACGGCTGGCTGCGCAGCCACAGAAGCAGGTCGCGCGCCTCCCAGGTCCGCCCTACGGCTACCAGCCACGCTGCCTTGGACTCCGCGGCGAACCCGCGCATCCACCGGCGCTCCAGCTCGACTGCGGTGTCGTACGCCGCCTCCACCTCCGCCTCGGACGCACCTAGTGCGGTCAGCACGGTTGCGAGATTGACCCCGATCACGCTGCGATCAAGGTCGGGCACCTCGCTGTCGTCGACGATGCGCTCGAACAGGTCACGGGCGGTGGTGACGTCACCGGCCTCGTAGCGCTCTGCGGCCTGTATCGCAGCGGCAGCGAACTGCTGGCTGTCCACGGGCACAGGTTAGCGTCGGCCGCCTCCGCGCGGAGATAGGGTAGGCGTTCCAAGACGCGCTGCTGAGGGGGTGTCCGAGTGGGGACTGGCGCGCGGAGCCGGATCGGCCTAGCGACGCTGGGTGGCGTGGTGCTGCTGGCCGCGTGCACGGGGAACTCGGCGGACCCGACTCCGGGCGGCGAGACAACCGCCGGCACAGCCGGTGTGAGAGTCATCGAGGAGTTCGCCGCCGCCTGGCCGAGGGCAGACGCCGACACCCTGCGCGGCATCGTCAAGCAGCCCGCGGTGGCCGCCTCCGACATCGCCGCCCATATGGCGGAGCTGGGCATAACCCAGACCCAAGTCACCCCCGACGGTGAGCCTGAGTGTGGCGACGACTCGTGCCGCGAGCAGGCCAAGGTGACCCACCAGCTCGAAGGTGCGGGCACCTGGAGCTACGAGACGCAGATCAAGTCCCACCTCGACCAGGGCCAGTGGCTCGTCGAGTGGACAGCCGGCACCTTCCACCCCGACCTCACCGAGCTCACCACCCTGGTCCGGCACCGAACAGCGCCGCCCCGCGCACCGATCCTCGACCGGAACGGAGTCGCGCTGACCCCCGAGCGGGAGATCCTTCGCGTCGGCGTCGTGCCACGCGACGTGCGGCCGATGACGTACACCCGCCTGGCCGACCTGCTCCGGGTCGACGTCGTGCCACTGAGAGATCGAGTCACTGCTGCCCCACCTGACTGGTTCGTAGCTGTGATCGACCTGCGCCAGAAGGACTATCAGCCGCTGCGCGCCGACCTGTTGCGGGTGCCGGGCATCGCGATCGACACGGCCAAGCGGGCGCTGGCCCCGACCGCGGAGTGGGGGCGGGCCGTCCTCGGCACGGTCGGGCCGGCCACCAGCGACGCGCTGAAGAACGCCGGACCCTACGCTCTGCCCACCGACGAGGTTGGCACGGCCGGCCTGCAGCTGGCCTACCAGCAGCGGCTCGCCGGAACTCCAGGTGTCACGATCGACTTGGTCGAGGAAGGGCGACGAGCAGAAGTGGTCAACCACCTGCTCGTACGGCGGCCGGTGCCCGGCCAGCCGCTGGAGACCACGCTCGACCTGGCGGCGCAGGATGCCGCCGAGCGCGCGGTGGCGGGCGCCACCGACGTGACTGCGGCAGTGGCCGTGAAGGCCAGTACTGGCGAGATCCTGGCCGCCGCCAATGCCCCAGGGCCGACGACGTACAACACGGCTTTCGTCGGTCGCTATGCACCGGGTTCGACGTTCAAGGTGGTCAGCTCGGCCACCCTGCTCATGAAGGGCGTGGTGACCCCGGATGCCCCGGTCGCCTGCCCCGACAGCACGGTGGTCGGCGGGAAGATCTTCAAGAACTACGATCCCGGCATCGTGAGCGGCGACACCTCCTTCGCCCAGGCGTTCGCTGCGTCGTGCAACACGACGATCGTCGGCTTCGCCGACCGCATCACCGGCGACGACCTGGCTGACACGGGGACGCAGTTCGGTATCGGCGCGCAGTGGGACACCGGTCTGGACAGTTTCAGCGGGTCCGTTCCGGCCGACGACGACCTGGTGACGCGAGCCGCCGACATGATCGGGCAGGGCCAGGTCGAGACGAGTCCGCTGGGGATGGCGATGGTCGCCGCGGCTGTCGACTCCGGTGTCTCTCGCACACCGACGCTTCTCCCGGGCGTGCTGCCTGGCACCCGGCTCACCGAGCTCGATGCCGCGACGGTCGGCCAGCTGCAGGAGATGATGCGGCTGACGGTCACCTCGGGCACCGCCACTGCGGTCGATCTACCGGGGGTGCCGGTGTACGCGAAGACTGGTACGGCGGAGTTCGACCTAGCCAGCGGCGGCACCGGAACCAACGCCTGGATGATCGGCTACCGCGGTGACGTCGCGTTCGCCGTCCTGGTGGAGAACGGCGAGTCAGGAGCGCATGACGCGGCCCCCGTCGTCGCGGCTTTGCTCGACGGCCTGCCTGACGCGCTCTACCGCTGAAGCCTCGACCAGGCAGCTGGGTCTCCAGGTGCCACCGGGTTGCGGATGAGTGCCCACGAGGCGGCTCCGCCGACCAGCAGCAAACCGGCGCAGATCCACATCGCGACGAAGTAGCCGGCGCCAAACGCGCTGGGACTCTCGTAGTCAGCCCCGCTGAGCCCCACCAGGCCGGGCAGGGCGGCGACGGCGAGCAACGACCCGGTGCGAGCCACGGCGTTGTTGACGCCGCTGGCGATTCCAGCGTTGCGGTCAGGTACGGCGGCCAGCACCGTCGCCGTGAGGGGTGCCACCAGCGCAGCCAGGCCGAGCGCGAAGACGGTAAGGCCAGGCAAGACTCCCGTCCAGTAGTCCGCGGCCTCGTCGACTCCCGTCAGCAGAGCCACGCCTACAGCGCAGAGCACCGGCCCCACCGTCATCGGCAGGCGCGGCCCGATCCGACCGGCTAACGCACCGCCACGGGCGGCGAGCAGCAGCATCACCACGGTGATAGGCAGCGTCGCCAACCCTGCCTGCAGCGGCTCGTAGCCGGCGACCGTCTGCAGCTGCAGCACCAGGAAGAACAGGACGGCACCCAGAGCGGCGTACACCAGGAGTGTCATCAGGTTGGCGGCATTGAACTGGCGGGAGCCGAAGAGCCGGGGAGGCATCATCGGGTGCCGACTGGTGCGTTCGACCTGGACGAAGGCGGCGCACGCACCGGCTCCGAGCACCACACAGGCCACCACGACCTGCGTACTGAGGGCTCCCGCCTCGATCAGCGCGAACGTCAGGCCGGCCAGGCCGGTTGCGCCAAGGACAGCACCCGTGATGTCGAAGCCGGCCACGGCGGTGGGGTCGGAGGTCTCCGGCGAGCGCCGGGCGATGACCACGGTGACGGCGGCGAGCGGCAGGTTGAGCAAGAACACCCATCGCCAGCTTGCGTACTGCACGAGCCAGCCACCGACGAACGGACCGACGGCAGCTGCGATCCCACCAAGCCCCGACCAGGCGCCGATCGCGCGTGACCTGTCCTCGTGCCGGAACGCGCCCTGGATCATCGCGAGACTGCCCGGCGTCAATAGCGCAGCGGCCAGACCCTGCACGAGCCGGGCTGCGATCAGCTGACCCGGAGTCACCGCGAGAGCGCACAGCAGCGACGCCGCCGCGAAGCCCATCACCCCGACCACGAAGATCCGGCGGCGACCGTAGCGGTCCCCCAGCGAGCCGCCGAGCAAGATGAACGCCGCCAGCGCCAGCAGGTACCCGTTGGTGATCCACTGCAGCTGAGCGAGGCTCGCATCGAGGTCCTGGCCGATCCGGCGTAGGGCAACGTTCACGACGGTCCCGTCTAGCAGGGCCATCCCGGACCCCAGCACCGCCGCAGTCAGCACTCGTCGGCCCTCGGGCGAGCCGTAGTGGAGCAGCGTGGTCACCCGCGCTAGTGCAGCACAGCGACGCGGGCCGACGTACCTTTGGGTGTCGACGGGCCGACGCGACGAAGGTGGAGCACCGGATGGATCTGGCACTGCGCGAGGAAGAGCTAGCGATCCGCGACTGGGTGAGAACCTTCGTCGAGCGGGAGATCGTTCCGCTAGAGCCGGAGGTGCTCCGGCGCGAACGAGCCGGTGAGCCTGGACTTACCGGGGCGACGCTGCGGTCCCTGCAGGACAAGGCCCGCCAGTCTGGTTTCTGGGGGCCGCTGACCCCCGAGGAGTACGGCGGTATGGGCTTGAGTGCCGTGCTGGCGGCGTTGGTCGAACGCGAGCTGGGTCGGTCGTTCGTGCCGTTCGTATTCGGCGGGCATGCCGACAACATCTTGTACGACGCCAACGCGGCCCAGCGTGAGGAGTACCTGCTGCCGACGATCGCGGGGGAGCGGCGTAGCTGCTTCGCCATCACCGAGCCGGGGGCAGGGTCTGATGCGAAGGCTATCCGCACCTCGGCGTACCTCGACGGTGACGAGTGGGTGATCACCGGGGAGAAGACGTTCATCACCCGCGGCAACGAGGCCGACTTCTCCATGGTGTTCGCGGTCACCGACAAGCAGCGCGGCGCCGACGGAGGGGTGACGTGCTTCCTCGTCGACCGCGACAGGGGATGGACGTCTGCGCTCATTGACACGATGGGCGAGTGGGGTCCGGCCTCCTTGTCGTTCGAGGGGGTGCGGGTGCCGCGGTCGGCGGTGCTCGGCGAGGTGGGGCAGGGGTTCGCGCTGGCGATGCGGTGGATCGGACAGGGCCGCTATCTGCTTCCTGCCCGAGCCCTCGGGTCGTGTGAGCGGATGGTCGAGATGGCGATGGAGCACGCTCGCAATCGGGTCACATTCGGTCAGCCGATCGCCGAGCGGCAGGCGATCCAGTGGATGATCGCCGACTCAGCAGTCGAGATCGAGGCGCTGCGGTGGCTCGTGATGAGCGCTGCCTGGCAGGTCGACCAGGGCTTGGACTCTCGGCACGCCCAGTCGATAGCTAAGCTGTACGGCGGCATCAAGGCCAACGAGATAGTCGACCGGGTGCTGCAGATCCACGGCGGTATGGGCTACACCCGCGAACTGCCCATTGAACGGTGGTACCGCGAGCTGCGGCTGCTGCGCATCTACGAGGGCACCGACGAGATCCAGCGGCGCACGATAGCGCGCAACCTGCTGAGAGGACACGTCTCCATCCGCGGCACCCTCTAGGCCGCTCTCGGCCCCCCGGCGGTCACTGTGGACCGCGCCCGATGTGGGAGGATTGGACGTTCACCAGTTGCCGGAAGGGACCAGCAGGAGTGCTCAACCGTCAGCGGCAACGGAGCTCCGATCCCGCCGTGGAGCAAGAGATCAAGCACGAGCAAGCTGTCGTCGACCGCGTCTACGCTCGACTCGAAGCTGCCTCGGCCGCCGCCAAGTCGTTGGCCGCCGACGGTCATGCCAGGGCGCGGCTCGGCAACGAGGGCGGTCTGGTGGAGCGAGACGCGATCGTCTTCTCGGCCAACCGGCGACTCGCCACGCTCGACGCGGCGTACGACGGCCTCGTCTTCGGTCGTCTCGACATGCGCGGAGGCGACGCACGTTACATCGGCCGCCTCGGTCTGCGCGACGAGCACCGTGACGTGCTGCTGATCGACTGGCGAGCCCCCGCCGCGTCGGTCTTCTACCAGGCAACAGCTCAGCAGCCGGCCGGTGTCGTACGCCGGCGGGTCCTGCAGGCGCGCGATGACCAGGTCGTCGGTCTTGAAGACGACCTGCTCGACGCCTCGCACGCGCCTGACGACATGGTGGTCGTCGGCGAGGGCGCGCTGATCGCCGCCTTGTCGCGATCACGGGACCGGTCGATGCACTCGGTCGTGGCGACGATCCAGAAGGAGCAGGACGAGGCGATCCGCTCGCCCCACCGAGGCGTCACCACGATCAGCGGAGGCCCAGGGACGGGCAAGACGGTGGTGGCGCTGCACCGGGTGGCGTACCTGCTCTACACAGACCGCCGGCGCTATCAGGGCGGTGGTGTGCTCGTGGTCGGCCCCAACGCTGGCTTCATGGCCTACATCGAGCGCGTCCTGCCGTCGCTGGGAGAAACCAGTGTGTCGCTGCGGGCGCTCAGCGAGGTGGCCGACGGCATCGAGGCGACTCGGCACGACGTGGCCGCGGTGGCAGCGATCAAGGGGTCAGCCCGGATGCGGTCCGTGCTGGCTCGTACGGCGCGCGGACCTGTGCCCGGGGCGCCTACCTCGTTCCGCCTCTTCTACCGCGACGACGTGCTGACTCTCGACAGCACTGCGCTGACGCGGCTGCGGCACTCCTTGCTCAGTGCTGGCCAAAGGCACAACCGAGTCGCGGCCCGCGTCCCAGCCGTGCTCCTCGATGTGCTGTGGCAGCAGGTCACGGGCGAACGGGCCGCGGTTCGGGGCAAGGACGAGTTCGCGGCGACCCTGCTCGGTGACCGGGCATTTACCGACTTCGTCCGCACCTGGTGGCCGGCCGTCGACGCTGTCGGCATGCTGGGCTGGTTGGCCGACCGCGACCGGTTGGCGCGCGACGCCCGCGACCTGCTCGGCGACGACGAGATCGACGAGCTCGCGCCGACGCTGGTGGCCGGCGAGATCAGCGTCGAGGACGTCCCACTCATCGACGAGCTGCGCCACCTGCTGGGCGAGCCGCCCCAGCCCGAGCCTGACGACCCGCTCGCGGACCTCTACGACGAGACGTTTCCCGAGCTGTCGACTCTGGGCGTGCGGGCGGAGAGTTCTCCCCCGAGCAGCGGCGTCCCGGGCGGCCGATCGGTCGGGTCGATCGAGGACGACGCGTATGCGCACGTCCTGGTCGACGAGGCGCAGGACCTGTCGCCGATGCAGTGGCGGATGGTCGGGCGCCGCGGCCGCCAGGCGAGCTGGACGATCGTGGGCGATGCCGCCCAGAGCTCGTGGCCGCGGCCAGCCGAGGCCAGCGCGGCGCGCCGCGAGGTGCTGGCTGGCAAGGAGCAGCGCAACTTCCGGTTGTCGACGAACTACCGCAATTCCCGTGAGATCTTCGCGCTGGCAGCGGAGCTGGCTCACGCCGCGATCCCGGGCGCCGACCTGCCCACGGCTGTACGCTCCACCGGCGTTGAGCCGCGAGTGTGGATGGTGGAGCCGCCTCACCTGCCTGCTGCGACGGTCGAAGCCGCGAGCACGGTCATCGAGCAGGTCGCGGGCACGGTGGCCGTGGTAGTGCCGGTCGGATGGAGGGGGCGCGTCGACGGCTGGCTCGGCGAGCGAGAATGTGACCGGCTCCAGGTGCTCGAGGCGCTGGACACCAAAGGCCTGGAGTTCGACGGCGTCGTGGTGGTCGAGCCCGATGAGATCGTGGCGGAGTCGCAGGGGGGCATGCGCACGCTGTACGTCGTGCTCACCCGCGCCACCTTGCGTCTCCATGTCGTGGGCACCACCAGCCGATGGGAGTCGCAGGTCCAAAGCCGGAGGCCGACAGGCGGGACCTCCCGGGTGGGGACTGCCGGGTGAGTCAGCTCGATCGGCTCACGGCCCACCCGGCGTATGCCCTGATCCGGTTCCAGGGCTCGTCGAGCGTGATGCTGCTTGGCGGGACGCGGCGCGACCACGAGCAGCTGAGCCACGTACCCCTCGAGGAGGGTGCCCCCGTCGGCGGTCGGCGGTTCGACCGGCTGCTGTGCGTGCCCTTCGCCCAGATCCGCGAGCGCGGCTTCGAGGCGCACGATGACGGCACGCCGCTGTCGAGCATCGAGATCGACTTCGAGGCTGAGATTCCGACTGTTGAGCTGCTGGCCGAGCTGCCGAGCGAACCGCTCGAGTCGGTTGGGCCGGCCGGCTTCGACAGCGCTGACGAAGCGTACGCAGGCCTCGTCGGTCGCGTCATCACCGACGAGATCGGCAACGGCGAGGGGGCAAACCTCGTCATCGCGCGCAGCTACCGCGCCTCGATCGTCGACTGGGACGGGCGCAAGGCACTGACCGTGTTCCGCCGCCTGCTCGAGCGTGAGCGGGGTGCCTACTGGACGTTCCTCGTCTTCACCGGCGACCGCTACCTGGTCGGCGCCAGTCCCGAGCGGCATCTCAGCGTGCGGGGAGGCGACGTGCGGATGAACCCCATCAGCGGCACGTTCCGGTTGGGAGGCACCGTCGACCCGGAGGAGCGCAAGCGTCGGCTGCTGGCCTTCTTGGGCGACGAGAAGGAGATCTACGAGCTCTTCATGGTGGTCGACGAGGAGCTGAAGATGATGTGTGGGATCTGCGCGGAAGGTGGCCAGATCCTTGGGCCGTACCTCAAGCCGATGACTCACCTGATCCACACGGAGTACCTCCTGGCTGGGCGTAGCAGCCAAGACCCCCGGGACGTGCTCCGCTCCTCGATGTTCGCCGCCACCGTCACCGGAAGCCCGGTCGAGAACGCCTGCCGGCTGATCAAGCGGTACGAGCGCGAGGGCCGCGGCTACTACGGCGGGATGCTCGCCCTGCTAGGGCGTGACGCCGCGGGGGCTGCCACCGTGGACGCGCCCATCTTGTTGCGCACGGCCGACGTCAGCATGACGGGTGAGCTGCGGGTCACTGCGGGCGCCACGTTGGTGCGGGACTCCGAACCCGCGTCGGAGGTGGCAGAGACCGCTGCGAAGGCGGGCGGCATCTTGACAGCCTTCGGCCTGGTGCCGGCGCCACAAGCGTCCGGTGCGGAGATCGCCGAGCTGATGCGCGACGAGGACGTGCTGGTCGCGCTGGAGACCCGTAACCAGCGGCTTAGCCGATTCTGGTTTCACGACCAGTCCGAGGTGGGGCCGTCTCCGGACCTGGCCGGCAGGCACGTGGTCGTGCTCGACGGCGAGGACGACTTCGTCACGATGCTCCGGCACATGCTGGCCGTGCTCGGCATGACGAGCGAGACGCTCCGCCATTCTGCCTACTCAGCCGGCGCTTTCGACGCGGCGGACCTGGTGATCGTGGGGCCTGGCCCCGGAGATCCGCGGGACTCCGACGACCCCAAGATCAAGGCTGTGCGGTCGGCTGTCGACGACCTGCTGAGCGCGGGTACGCCGTTCCTGGCGGTGTGCCTCGGACACCAGGTGCTTTGCGGGGCGCTGGGCCTGCCGCTCGCGGTGAAGGACATCGTGTTCCAGGGGACCCAGACGCGGATCGAGGTCGGTGGCCGGCCGGAGAACGTCGGCTTCTACAACACCTTCGTCGCTCGAGTTGAGGAGGGGACCGTGCTGCCACCGGGCGTCACCGCGGACGCTGATCCGATCACCGGCGACGTCAATCTGGTCGAGGGACCGCACTATCGCGGCATCCAGTTCCACGCGGAGTCGATCCTGACCGAGAACGGCTTCCGGCTCATCAGGGAGCTCTTGCTCGCGGTCCTGGGTCCCGTACCGGGATGACGTGTGCCGCCGCGTGTCGGAAGACGTACGCCGGGGGGTGCTGGCGCCCGCCGTGTGCCGTCGCGTGTCGGAAGACGTACGCCGGGGGGTGCTGCCGCACCGCCGTGTGCCGCCGCGTGTCGGAAGACGTACGCCGGGGGGTGCTGCCGCCCGCCGTGTGCCGCCGCGTGTCGGAAGATGTACGCCGGGGGGTGCTGCCGCCGGCCGAAGCGGGCGTCGGACCTCAGGCGGCGTCGGAGCCGAGCGTCACGCGGACGGTCCTCGTGGCACCGGTCGACGTGTGACCCTGAGTGGACGAGGTGACCGTCAGCGTCACCGTGTCGCCTGGGCGGTAGGAGCGCACGGTCGCGACCAGCGAGTCAGCGTCGGTGATCAGGTGGTCGTCGAGCTTGGTGAGCACGTCACCCTTGGCCAAGCCCGCTCTGGAAGCCGCGGTTCGAGCCTGGACGCCGCCGACGAGGGCTCCATTGGGGAGCCCCACCTTGTCGGTGGCGTTGCCGACGGTGACGCCGATCCGCGCGTGCGTCGGAGTCTCCCCCCGACGCAGCTGCTCGACGATCGGCACCGCGTCGTTGATCGGGATCGCGAACCCCAGACCGATCGACCCGCTCTGCACTCCGGCGGTGCTCGAGTCGGTCTTGATGGCCGAGTCGATGCCCATGACGTCGCCGGAGAGGCTGATGAGCGGGCCGCCGGAGTTCCCTGGATTGATGGCTGCGTCGGTCTGGATCGCGGGGAACACCGTCGCCGGGTCGCCGGAGGACTCTCCCGCTGTGATCACGGGACGGTTCAGCGCGCTGACGATGCCCGTCGTCACCGTGCTCTCCAGCCCGAAGGGTGAGCCGAGCGCGACCACCGGTTCGCCGACAGCGAGAGAGTCGGAGTCGCCGAGAGTCGCCGGTCGAAGCGACTCGGTGGTCCGCGCGTGAATGACGGCGATGTCGGTCAGCGGGTCACGACCGACGAATGTGGCTGCCGCGGTCGTCCCGTCGCTGAAGCTCACGGCGAGCTTGCCGTTGTCCACCGCTGGCTCGACCACGTGGTTGTTGGTGAGGATGTCGCCACCTTCGGTCAGCACGATGCCGGACCCGGACCCGCTGGCCGTTGGTGACGTCGCGTAGATCTTGACCACCGACGGCAGCGCTGTCGCGGCGGCCGACTCGATGCTGCCGGGCTTGGCGGCTCCGCCGGCGTCGCGGGCGATCCTCAAGGCCGGTGGGCCGCTGGCGGCCGACACCGCCGTGGCAGTGGAGTTCTGCTGGAGGAAGGCCGCGCCGCCGACTCCGCCCGCGGCACCGGCAAGCGCCCCGACAAGCAAAGAGACACCGACGATGCGTCCCCGGCGCGGTTCCGCGGCAAGGGGGGGCTGCGGATCAGCGGGAGATGGATACCCGGGGGACGCGTCGTCGGCCATGTCCCCACAGTGCCGAGGCTCTCTTAAGGATCGCTGAGATCCGGCTCAAGACTCACTGTGAGTCGTCGACGGCCAGCTGTGCAATGGTGGGCGCGAGTCAGTGAGGTACGCCGGCCGCCAGCTCGCCCACCGAGGCGGGAGGGCGCGGATGCTGCCGTGACTCCGGCTGACCGGGCAGCGTGAGGGTGAAGACCGCTCCGTGCGGTTGCCGGTTGGCTGCCGTCACCTTGCCGCCGTGGCGCTCGGCAGCCTGCCGCACGATCGAGAGCCCAAGGCCTGACCCCGGCATGGTGCGTGCGTCGTCGGCCCGGTAGAAGCGCTCGAAGACCATCGGAAGGTCACGCTCGCTGACCCCCTCGCCCTGGTCGGCCACCGAGAGGCTCCCGTCGTGTAGCCGCACCGTGACCGTGCCGTCCGGCGGGCTCCACTTGGCGGCGTTGTCGAGCAGGTTGGTGACGGCCCGTTCCAGGATCTGCGCCTCGCCGACCACCCACCAGGGGACGGTGTCGACGTCGAATGAGACGCCCGGCGCGCGGCGGCGTACCTTGTCGACCGCCCGCGACACCATGTCTGCGAGGTCAAGGGGCTCGGGCGTGCGCTCCAGCGGCTCGTCTCGCGCCAGCTCGACCAGGTCGCCCACCAACGTGGACAGCTCCTCGACCTGGGCGGTCACGTCGGTGAAGATCTCGTCGCGCTGCTCGGCTCCCAGTCCGCCCCGCCTGTCGGCCTGCGCCAGCAGCTCGAGGTTGGTGCGCAGGCTCGTCAGCGGCGTGCGCAGCTCATGACCGGCGTCCGCCACCAGCTGCCGTTGCCGGTCACGAGAGGCAGCCAGCGCAGCCAGCATGTCGTTGAAGGACGCCGCCAGGCTCGCGAGCTCGTCGTCGCCGGTGATGTCGATCGGAGTGAGCTCCTCCGTGCGCGCGATGTGCTCCGCTGCGGCGCTCAACCGGCGTACCGGCACGAGGGCGGACCGCGCCACCGCCAGCCCCAGCAGAGCAGCCAAGACGATGCCGGCGGCGCCGACGAGGAGCAGCACGAGCCCCATCCGGTCGAGCGTGCGCTCGATCGGCTCGGCGGACTGGACGAACATGAGGGCCGTGCCAGGGCCGGCCTGCACCGTGGCGGCGCGAGACTCCAGCCCGTCACTGGTGATCGTGCGCATGGTCTGGTGCTGCAGCCCGGCGGCGACCCTGAGCTCGGAGGCGCTGACGGGGGCGATCCAACTGGCGTCCTGGCGGGGAAGCACGGTGCCGTCCGCATACAGGATGAAGATGCGCAGGTCGGCCGCGCCGAGGAAGTCCGACGGTATGTCGTTGAGCGTGGCCTCCTTGACGATACCGGTCTCGCTGGCTGCCGACGCACGCTCGAGCAGGGAGTTGTCCAGCCGCTGGTGCAGCTGGTCGCGGAGGCTGACGTAGGCGGCGAGGCTGGCCACGCTCACCGAGAGGCCGACGGCGCAGGCCGCCAGCAGCGAGATGCGCGCGGCCATCGACATCCGTGTCACGGGGGAGTGTCCCGGAGCACATAGCCAACGCCGCGGACGGTGTGGAGAAGCCGCGGCTCGTCGCCGGCCTCGGTCTTGCGGCGGACGTAGCCGACGTACACCTCCAGCGAGTTGGCGGTGGTGGGGAAGTCGTACCCCCACACCTCCTCGAGGATGAACGCCCGGTCGAGCACGCGTCTTGGGCGCCGCATGAACAG
>JAABUR0100002005.1_pt1 | contig 33236 bp, 21 predicted proteins | sample 5560091 | NCBI WGS metagenome assembly JAABUR01 (sample SAMN10711879, study PRJNA513375) | rock metagenome | isolation source: Antarctica rocks | place: Antarctica: Victoria Land, University Valley sud
CCCGAACCGCCGGCACCGTCAAGAATCCCGCCGGCTGGGAGTTCCTCGGTCGGGGTCGGGTTGGCCGTGCTTGTCCTGGGATCGGCCGAAGTGCCCGGCTGGTCTGCGGTGTTGAGAACCACGACGAAGGTGATAGCCAGCACCACGACCAGGGCGGCGACGGCGACCGCGGCCAGCAATGGACCTCGGCGCGACTTCGGCCGCCGGTCCGGAGGCAGGCCGAAGAATCCTTGCGGCCTGGAGGGCGTACGAACGTGCGGTCCGGATGGCGAACCGCCTTGCGAGGGCAGCGGACCCGACCACGGTCGGGGCGGGGGGTGCAGCTGTCCCGGCATGCCGGGCGGTCCCGGGTGGGACGGGCCGCCGCCGGACCCCGGTCGGGGACCTGCGGCTGGGTGTGGAGCTGCCCAGCACGCCACCGAGCCAGGGCCGGCCGGCCCTGGCGGAGCGGATCGAGGGCTGGCGAGTGCGGCCCGCGCAGCCGCCCCGAGATCGCCCGCGCGCGCATAGCGCCGATCCGGGTTCTTTGCCATCCCGGTGGCGATCACCTCGTCCAAGCCGTATGGGATGCCAGGACGCTGGGTCGACGGCCGCGGCGGAGCCAGGTTGAGGTGGGCATACATCAGCGTGGGCAGGCCGTCCCCCTTGAACGGACGGCTACCCATGAGGCACTCGTAGAGCAAGCAGGCCAGCGAGTACACGTCCGTACGCCGATCGATGCCGGCATCGAGGAAGCGTTCCGGCGCCATGTAATCGAAGCTGCCCAGAGCCGCGCCGGTGTGGGTCAGCGCCGCTCCGCCCGACCCGGCGGCCCGAGCGATCCCGAAGTCGACCAGGTAGATGAAGTCCTCGTCGCCGCCCGGGTTGCTGAGCAACACGTTGGACGGCTTCACATCTCGGTGGATGAGTCCGTCGTCGTGCGCCGCGTCCAGGGCGCGGGCGACCTGGCTGATGATGCTGACCGCTCGTTCCGGCGGCATCTGCCCCTGCCGGTCCAGTGCTTCGCCGAGGTCCTCCCCCTCGACCAGGCGCATGTCCAGGAACAGCCGACCGTCGATCTCGCCGAAGGAGTGGATCGGGATGACGTGCGGCTCACGCAGCCGCGCGGCGAGCTGGGACTCCCGCCGGAAGCGCTCCCGGTAACCGGCGTCGTCCGCGAGGCTCTCGGTGAGCAGCTTCAGCGCCACGACCCGGTCATGGGCTTCGTCGTAGGCCCGGTAGACCTCGCCCATGCCGCCCCGGCCGAGCACGCCCTCGATCCGGTACGGACCGAACTGCTGCACGGGACTCCGATCCACGACCACACTCCTGACGCGCGGCCACCGGGCAGGGACACCTTCAGGCTAGTCATGACGGTGTGTAGGCGGTGTTCGCCGCCGCGACTGCGCGCGTGCGCGACGCTGCGGATGGCGCGGGTCCGCCGGTCTGGCAGGGTCGAGACATGCAGATCTCGGTAGCCGAGCTGACCTTCGACGTCGCGGTGGACGGGCCCGAGACCGGGCGACCAGTCCTCCTGCTGCACGGATTCCCGGAGACCGGGCGGAGCTGGGATGCCGTACGAGCAAATCTTGTCCGAGCCGGTCATCGGGTGATCGTGCCGGATCAGCGTGGATATTCATCCGGCGCCCGACCGAGCGGAGTGGCGGCCTACGAGCTTCGTCAGCTCGTCGACGACGTACTCGGAATCCTTGCCGCACTTGATCTTTCCACCGTTGACGTGGTCGGCCATGACTGGGGCGCCTTCGTCGGCTGGAGCCTGGCGACCTGGAATCCTGAGCGCGTCCGGTCGCTCACGGCTGTTGCCGTACCACACCCGAAGGCGTTCGCCTGGGCGTTAGGCAACGACAGTGACCAGCAAGCACGTTCGGCCTACATCTCGTTGTTCAGAACGGAGGGCAAGGCCGAGCATGTCCTGCTCGCCGACGATGCCAGGCGGTTGCGGGCGATGCTGACCGGCCTGCCCGCTGATGCGATCGAGCACTACGTGTCGGTGCTGACCGAGCCGGGCGCGCTCACTGCAGCGTTGAACTGGTACCGCGCGATGCCGGCCAACGATGTCTCCAACATGGCGCCGAGCACGGTCCCGACAACCTATGTCTGGAGCACCAAGGACTTGGCGGTGGGACAGGCGGCCGCCCAGAGGTGCGGCGAGTACGTCGATGCGGCCTACCGTTTCCTCATCCTCGACGGGGTCTCACACTGGATTCCGGAGCACGCCCCGGATCAGCTGACGGCCGCGATCCTCGATCAGCTTGCGAGTACGTGACGTGACTGACGCGGCGCCCTTGATCCGTGCCGCCGAACCTGCCGACGCGGCCGCCCTTGGTCGGGTGCACGTCCGTGCCTGGCAGGCGGCCTATCCCGGCGTGATGCCCGATGACTTCTTGGATGGCCTCGACCCTGTGCAATTCGGCGAGCGGTGGGCCCGGTCCTTGGCCGATCCGGCACCTCGGACGTCGCGGCTCGTCGTCCTTACTGAAACCGGGGACCTGGCGGGCTTCGCGGGGGTCGGCCCGGTACGCGACGACGAAGCGAGCGGACCGGGGCTCGGGGAGCTGTACGCGATCAACCTGGACCCCGACGCCTGGGGTCGCGGCCTCGGGCGCCACCTGCTGAGTGCCGCCACGGTTGAGCTGGTCGGACTGGGGTTCACCGAGGCAGTGCTGTGGGTGGCGACCGGAAACGCGCGGGCTCGCAGGTTCTACGAAGCCGCCGGCTGGTCCCACGACGGCGCCGAACGCACCGACCAGTCATTCGGGCCGCCGATCGCCGAGGTCCGCTATCGCCTAGTCGTACGGACCCAACCAAGTTGATCATCGGAATGTGGGGGGTTTCTGAGGGAAATCGCCGGGGAAAGCGCCAACTTTCCGATGATCAACAAGACTGGGACGCGACGTCGATGCATAGTTATCCCCCGGAATGCCGGTGATCAACGCCAGGGCGGCCTGAGTCATTACCCTCGACCGGTGCCCGGACAGTCGCGCTCACCGGAGATTCCTCCGGTGAGCACCTTGCTGGCCAGGGCCGTAGCGGCCATCGACGGAACACCCCGGCAGGGACAGCAAGAGATGGCCGGCGCGGTTCAGGCGGCCATGCAGACCGACGAGCACCTGCTCGTGCAGGCCGGCACGGGCACAGGCAAGTCCCTGGCCTACCTGGTTCCGGCGCTTCGACATGCGGTGGTCCACGGCGAGCCGGTCGTGGTGTCGACCGCGACGCTCGCCCTGCAGGCCCAGATCGTGGGCCGTGACCTGCCGGTCCTGATCGATGCACTTGCACCGCTGCTCCGCCGGCGACCGGAGGTGGCCCTGGTCAAGGGCCGGGCGCACTACGCGTGCCGGCACAAGCTCGAGGGCGGTTACCCGGCCGAGGAGCCGGCGCTGTTCGACGCACCGACGAATGACGGGCCGGCCTCCTCGTTGGGCAAAGCGGTTGTCCGGCTCCGAGAATGGGTGGAGACCTCGGCGACCGGCGACCGATCCGAACTGGTGCCCGGAGTGCCGGACCGGGCCTGGCGGCAGATCTCGGTCACCGCGCACGAATGCCTTGGCGGGCAACGTTGCCCACAGGCCTCGACCTGCTTCAGTGAACGGTCCCGCGCCAAGGCTCGCGAGGCCGACATCGTCGTGACCAATCATGCCTTCCTGGCCATCGATGCCTTCGAAGGGCGGGCGATGCTGCCCGATCACCAGGTAGTGGTCATCGACGAGGCACATGAACTCGCCGACCGGGTCACCGGCGTGATCTCCGATCAGTTGAGCGTGGCATCGGTCTCCGCGGCTGCTGCGGCGGCGGCCCGGCATGCCGAAGTCGACTCCGATCGGCTCAGCGATGCCGCGGCTGACCTGGGGACCGCGCTCGACGAACTCGAAGCAGGACGGTTCACCGACGTGTTGCCGGAGCGCCTGCACCGGGCCGTCGCCGCCGTACGCGACGCCGCCCGGGAGGCTCTCACGTCGCTTCCGGTCTCGGTCGCGCTGTTGGAGTCCGGCGGGAACCAGGGTGCCCAGCAGCTGGCCCGCGGGGCGTTGGCCGAGATCTTCGATGTCGCCGAGCGGCTGACCAAGGAGTCCGAGGCCGACGTGTCGTGGCTGACGGTCTCGGAGTACGGCCCAGGTTCCCCGCGCCGGACCCTGCAGGTCGCCCCGTTGTCGGTCGCCGACCTGCTGCGCGAGCGCTTGTTCGCCGAGCGGACGGTCATCCTGACTTCGGCCACCCTGACCGTCGGCGGCCGCTTCGATGCCACGGCCGAGGCACTCGGCCTGTCCGGAACCGACGCACCGGCATGGCAGGGGCGAGACGTCGGCAGCCCGTTCGACTACCCCAAGCAGGGCATCCTGTACGTCGCCAAACACCTGCCCCCGCCGGGCCGGGACGGGCTCGGTGCACCGGGCATGGACGAGATCGCCGCCCTGATCGAGGCGGCTGGCGGACGTACGCTCGGGCTCTTCTCCTCACGTCGGGCCGCCGAGGCGGCAGCCGAACAGATGCGCGAGCGCCTCGACGTACCCGTCCTGTGTCAGGGCGACGATGCGACTCCGACGTTGATGGCTGCCTTTGCCGCCGATCCGCAGACCTGCCTGTTCGGAACCCTGTCGCTCTGGCAGGGCGTGGACGTGCCCGGCCCGACCTGCCACCTGGTCCTCATCGACCGGATTCCGTTCCCACGACCTGATGACCCCTTGATGTCGGCGCGGGCCCAAGCGGTGTCCCGGGCAGGTGGCAACGGATTCATGTCCGTGTCGGCAACTCACGCCGGGCTACTGCTCGCGCAGGGATCCGGGCGTCTGATCCGTACCTCGACCGACCGTGGTGTGGTCGCCGTATTGGACTCCCGACTGGCCACGGCGCGCTACGCCGGATACCTCCATGCCTCGATGCCGCCGCTGTGGCCGACCACCGATCGAGAGGTCGTACTGGCTGCTCTGGCCCGGCTTGATGCCGCGGCCCGTAGCTCGGGCGATGCCGTGCCTTCCGGCATTGATCCGGTAGCTGTTGCGGTGCAAGCGGTTTTGACTGTTCCGTTGACTCGCGAGCACGTCGACGATTAGCGCGGCAGATCAGCGGTGGACAAGCCGGGTACGGCTCCGAGCATGATCACGAGCGTCTAGAGTGCTGTCCAGGTCCACCCGGTGGACACTCAGATCATGAACCCGAACTAGCGTCGAGCGCGAATGCCGTACGGACGGTCCGTACCCCAGAGCATCGGAGGAACCCATGGTCAGCAAAGCACTCGTGGTCAAGATGATCGCCAAGGACGACACCCAGGACGAGGTCGCCGGCTTCCTGGCCGGCGCACTCGAACTCGCCAACGCCGAAGCCGGCACGCTGATCTGGATGGCGCTGCGCACCGACGACTCGACGTTCTGGATCGTTGACGCCTTCCCCGGCGACACAGAGCGCCAGGCACACCTCGACGGGCCGATCGCGGCAGCCCTGATGGAAAACGCCGACCGTCTGCTGGCCAGCCCCCCGGAGATCCTCCCGGCCGACGTCCTCGCCGCCAAGTAGGTCGGCAGCCGCCGCCATACGGACAGTCAGCTCCGCGGTTCGGCGTAATTTCCGTGAAGCGCAGCCAGACCGCCGATCGCGAATCAGAGGACTTCTGTTAGGCAGTGACCAGCAACACGACGAGGTTGCGTGGGCCGTGCACGCCTTCGACTCGTTGGAGTTCGATGTCGCTGGTCGCGCTGGGCCCGCTGATCCAGGTAGTGGGATTGGTTGGCTCCAGTTCGGCCACGGCATCTGGCACCGAGCCGACGACCTGCTCGGCGCGTACGACGACGAGGTGATAGTCAGGCACCAAGCTCACGGCCCGGCGGCCTTGGCCCGGCGCACCGTCCAGAACGATGGTCCCGGTCTCCGCCACGGCGATCCGGCAGGTCGTCAGCACGCCGTCGAGTTCGTCCAATTCCGCCGCCGTCAGCGGTGGTTCGTCCCCGATCCAGGCAGGTCCCGAGGGCAGCCAGTCGGACGGGAATCCATCTGGCACGACGGCGCGCTGGATGCCGGCATCCATCAACGCCGCAGCGATGACCGCTGGCACGTCACGCAGCTCCACCCGGTGCACGACTGCCTTGTAGTCGACGAGGCGGTCTTGCATCAGGTCCAGGACGGCAACGCTGCCCCGCTCGGCACCGCTGGGACCGCGATAGGCCCGCGGGATCTCGACCGGAGCCGAGCGGCTGACGGCCGCCTCGATCCGACGCAGGATCTCGGTGCGGGCAGCGCTCATGACGACCCGTGGGTGCGAACCCACCAGTCCCGGAACGTCTCCGAGGGGGGCAGCGGCAGATCCCGCGCCCGAGTCCAGGCCGACATGGGCCATGGCAACCGTCGGATCAGGCCACGACGGCGTCCGAGGACCCGTCCGAGCCGGCCCATCCGTAGCGCGGCGCCGTACAACGTGGGATGGCGCATGAGCCACGAGACCCCGCCCATCGCGGCGCGCTCGGCCTTCGGCCCGGCCGAGGCAACTGCTTCAGCCCGCAGATGGACGAGCATCGAGGGAATGTCGATGGCGACCGGGCAGACGTCGTAACAGGCCCCGCACAGCGAGGACGCGAACGGCAGCGACGCGTTGTCCTTCACCCCGGTCAGTTGCGGGGACAGGACCGCACCGATCGGACCCGGATAGACCGAGCCGTACGCGTGGCCGCCGGTGCGTTCGTAGACCGGGCAGACGTTCAGGCAGGCCGAGCAGCGGATGCAGCGCAGGGCTGCCCGGCCGTCGGGGTCGCTCAGCGTCGCCGTCCTCCCGTTGTCCAGGAGCACCAGATGGAACTCCTGCGGCCCGTCGCCGGGGGTCACGCCGGTCCACATCGAGGTGTACGGGTTCATCCGCTCCCCGGTGCTGGACCGCGGCAGCAACTGGAGGAACACCTCCATGTCGCGCCAGGTCGGCAGCAGCTTCTCGATCCCCATCACCGTGATCAGCGTCTTGGGCAGGGTCAGGCACATCCGTCCGTTGCCCTCGGACTCCACCACGGCAAGGGTGCCGGTCTCGGCGACGGCGAAGTTCGCGCCCGAGATCGCCACCTGCGCGGAGAGGAACTTCGCCCGCAGATGCAGGCGGGCGGCCTCGGCAAGTTCACGCGGCTCGTCGGTGAGGCCCGACGGGGCCGGCACACCCGCTCGGCCCATCTCGCGCAGGAAGATGTCCCGGATCTCGGTCCGATTGCGGTGGATGGCCGGTACCAGGATGTGGCTGGGCTTGTCGTCGGCCAGCTGCACGATCAACTCGGCCAGGTCGGTCTCCCAGGCCGCGATCCCGGCCTCGGCCAGCGCCTCGTTCAGCCCGATCTCCTGGGTCGCCATCGACTTGACCTTGACGACCTCGGTCTGCCCGGTAGACCGGACCAGATCGGTCACGATCCGGTTCGCCTCGTTCGCGTCCCGGGCCCAATGGACCTGACCACCCCGGGCGGTGACCTGTTTCTCCAGGCGGACCAGATGAGTGCCGAGATCGGCCAGCACGGCGTCCTTGATCGCAGCCCCGGCCGTGCGGAGGTCGGCCCAGTCCGGGACCTCGGCGACGACCGCCGCCCTTTTGGCGCGGATCGTCGCAGTCGCACGGCCGAGGTTGCTGCGCAACTGTTTGTTGCCCAGCGCTTCTCGAGCCGCCTCTGGGAACGGCCGATCCCCACGCAACTGTCCTACCCCGCGAGGGGCGAAGACCGGCATTCCGAGATCTGTCGTCATGTGGAGGCCAAGATCTCGGCCAGGTGCACCGTACGGACGGGCAGGTCGGCGCGGCTCAACCCGCCGCCGATGTGCATCAGGCACGACGAATCACCCGCTGAGCAGACCCCGGCACCGGTCGACACGACTGCCTCGACCTTGTCGGCCAGCATGGCCGCGGACACGTCGGCGTTCTTCAGCGCGAAGGTGCCGCCGAACCCGCAGCAGGTCTCCGCACCGGGCAGGTCCACTAGCTCTAGGCCGCGGACCGCCCGCAGCAACTGATGCGGCCGGTCACCGACCCGGAGCAACCGCAGCGAGTGGCAGGTCGGGTGGTAGGTCACCCGATGCGGGAAGTAAGCGCCGACGTCGGCGGTGCCGTGCACGTCGATCAGGAACTCGGAGAGCTCGTACGTCCGCGCGGCCACCGCGTCGACCTGGCGCCGCAGGCCGGCATCACCGGCGCGTGAGGCCAGCCCAGCGTGCTGGTGGCGGACCGAGCCGACGCACGATCCGCTCGGCGCCACGACAGCGTCGTAGCTGGCAAACACGTCAGCGAACTGCCGGACCAGCGGCAGCGCCTGGTCGGGATAGCCGGTGTTCGTGTGCATCTGACCGCAGCAGGTCTGCTGCAACGGCACGTCGACCTCGTACCCGAGCCGATCGAGCAGGCCGACAGTCGCCTTGCCCACCTGCGGGAACATGGCATCCACGAGACAGGTGATGAACAGGGCAACCCGCACGCTCACACCTTGCCAGCAAACGCGTCGTTCGTCAGGAGAGGGGAAGGCGGGGGAAGCGATCGTCGGGTAAGGGCTCTCCCACGGTCAGACCAAGGCCGTCGGTGACCACGTGAGCGCCGCCTGTGTAGCGCTTCTGCGCGTCGATGAAGATCGTGACGTGAGCGATGCGTGGGTCGTCGGTCAGATTTGGCGTTGCGGTGTGGGCCACGTAGGCGTCGTGGAACGTGCAGTCCCCGGCGCGCAGAGGTACCGTCACGCGGGCTTCCCACTGCAGGTCAGGAGCCAACCCGAAGAGGTCGCGGCTGTCGGTGAGGTCTTGCGCGCGGAGTCCGCGCTGCGACTGCGAGCCCGGGATGAAGGTCATGCAGCCTCGCTCGACCGGAACGTCCACGAGGGCGACCCACGCCGACAGCGCCGGGCCCCCTTCCGAATGCGGCCAGTAAGGCGCGTCCTGGTGGAACTCGGTGGCGGCGCCGTTGTGCGGCGCCTTGATCAACAGCTGGTCATGCCAGAGACGTACCGGCGACCCGGCCAGACGAGTTGCTGCCTCGGCGAGCCGATGGTGCATGGTGAGTTCGCGCAACACCTCGTCCTCGCGCCAGACATCAACGAACTGCGCGAAGGTTGCGTCCCGGTTGTTGTCGCGCAACCGCTGCGAGGCAGCCACCGCCGCGACGCGGAATCGTGCGGCCTCGGCCTTACTGATGACGGCGGGCACCTTCACGACTCCATCTCGGCGGAAGGCCTCCACCAGGGCGTCGTCGACTGCCTCAGCCGGCCTCTGATGAACCTGCGTCACGTTGGGCTCCTCCGGGTCATCGCTGCGGTCGGGACGGTCATCGCCCGGACCAGTACCGCCAGCCTGGCCGGGGCACGGCGACGACGCTAGGCCGAGGACTGCGTCGATCAGCACCATCCTGCTGCTTCAATGCGACGTTCAGCGGGCCCCGAACCGCAATCGGTATTGCGTGGGACTAAGACCAAACTCAGCCCGGAACCGGCGGGCCAGAAGATTGGGGTCGTGCCACCCCACCCGGGCCGCCACGATCGACACCTGGAGGTCGGTCTCCACGAGCAAGGCAGCGGCCCATTCAGCGCGCAGTCTCGTGAGATAGCGCATGGGCGAGATGCCGATGTCCTCGGTGAACAGCCGGCCGAGGTGGGACGGCGACACGTGCACCGCACGGGCGAGTCCGCCCATACTCCAAGCCATCGCCGGGCTCTCTTCCAGCAACTCAGTAGATCGGACGACGGCTGGCCGCGTGGACGCGAAGACCGACTCGGCCGCAGCGGGCACAGCGTCGGCTACGTGGGCCAGGACGCCAAGCAGTTCACCCACCAAGTGGGCGCGGGATGGGGCCGGAACACGGCCATCGTCGACCAGTGCCTGCACGGAGCGCACCAGGCCATCTAGGCCGACCGCTGGCAGGTGCACCGAAAGGCGCCCGATCCGCCCCGAGGAATGATCCCGCGGCCAGACCAGTCGGCGCAGGGCCGGATCGCCGCGTGTCCACGCCAGCTCGCGGGCGAAGACTTCCGTCCCGACGTAACAGTTGGCCACCCGCAGCCCAGCCGAGTCCTCGTAGGCGTGCCACTCTCCTGGGCGCAGGACGACCGCATCACCGCGGACGAGGCGCTGACGGCCCACTGACGTGCGGTGCCATGCGCTACCGGCTTCGATCACCGCGATCTCCAGGAAGTCATGGCTGTGGGCCCAGGTGTCCTCCGTCAGGGTCAGGCGATCGGCCGCCACGGCCAGTGCCCTGCCCCCGAGGACATCCCCACGAAGCACTCGGTGCACTGCGTCCTCCTCGGTCGGGTCAGCGACCGCGCCGCCGGACCATGCTGGACTCGCGGATCACCAGCGTCGGCTCGAAAACCGGCTGCTCGTGCACGTGGGCGATCCCACGGGCCTCGTCGAGCAGCAACTCGGCAGCCCGACGGCCGAGTTCCTGGCGCGGCTTGCGAACCGAGGACAGCGGTACCGCCGCCGCGGCAGCGAAGTCGATGTCGTCGTAACCCACGATCGCGACGTCGTCGGGCACCCGCATCCCGCGCCCGACCATCTCCTGCAGCATTCCCAGAGCCAACAGGTCGTTCGCGCAGATCACTGCAGTCGGTCGTCGGGACTGTGGCATACCCGCTATCTGTGCACCGGCCTCCCGGCCGGTGGCCGCGGTGAGCTTGTCCGGGGAGAACACGGTGAGAGCCTCCGCCGAACCTGTGGTTTCGAGCACCACGGACGCGACGCCGGTGTATCGCTCTTGGACCTGTGGCAGGCCCGAAGATCCCCCGACAAAGGCGATCCGGCGGTGTCCGCGCTCCAGCACGTGCTCGGCCGCCAGCCGGCCACCGAGGACGTCGTCCACCGCGACAGCGCACTGGTCAGCATCGGCCGCCCTGCGGTCGAGCAGCACGACCGGTATGCCCCTGGCCCGCATCGCATCGACATGCGTGGACAGCTCCGCGGTCGGCGTGATCAACACGCCCTGCACGCGCTGCTCGGCCAGAACGACAAGATGTGCTGCCTCCTTGTCGGGCTGATCGTCGGAATTGCACAAGAACACAGCGAGCCCAGCAGGACTCGCGACCTCCTCGACCCCGCGAGCGACGTCGGTGAAGAATGGGTTGGCTATGTCCAGAACGACCAGTCCGATCGTGCGGCTCCGCCCCGCACGGAGATGCCGCGCCGACTCGTGTCGGACGAAACCCAACTCGGCGATAGCCAGCAACACCCGTTCCCGGGTCAGCGGCCTGACCATCTCCGGCTTGTTCAGCACGTTGCTGACGGTCCCCACCGACACCTTGGCCCGCAGGGCGATGTCACGGATGCTGGCAGTCACGTGCCCCCTCGCCGGCGCCGGCGGTCACGGGGCCCGCCGGTCGGTGGCATCGATTGACACCGCGGACGGCCAACCTTAGCGTGTCAAGAGCGCTGATGAAACGTTTCAGCGGTCGTTTCAGTGCGGTCAGGACGAGAGGATGAAGGGCGTCGTGACGACTCCACCCCACTCACCGCTCGGCGCAGCTTCGCCCGGCCGCTCGGCTCCACCCCACTCACCGCCCGGCGCAGCTTCGCCCGGCCGCTCGGCTCCACCCCACCCACGGCTCGGCGCAGCTTTGCCCGGCCGCTCGGCTCCCGAGGTGGCGGCGCTGCTGGCGCGCAGCAACGCACTCGGCGCTGACCCCCGCAACACCAACTACGCCGGTGGGAACACCTCGGCGGTCGGCACCGCAACGGACCCGGTAACCGGCCACCCGGTCGAGCTCCTCTGGGTCAAGGGTTCCGGCGGCGACCTCGGGACTCTCACCGAGAGCGGACTTGCGGTGCTGCGCCTCGATCGGCTGCGCGGCCTGGTAGATGTCTACCCGGGCGTCGAGCGCGAGGACGAGATGGTCGCCGCATTCGACTACTGCCTGCATGGCCATGGAGGTGCCGTGCCCTCGATCGACACCGCCATGCACGGGTTGCTTCCGGCGGCGCACGTCGACCACCTGCACCCGGACTCCGGCATCGCGCTGGCCACCGCGGCCGACGGAGAGCAGCTGACCCAGGAGTGCTTCGGGGCTCGGGTGGTCTGGGTGCCGTGGCGCCGCCCGGGATTTCAGCTCGGCATGGACATCGCCCGCATCGCGCAGGCAAACCCGGATGCCATCGGGGCGATTCTTGGTGGACACGGCATCACCGCCTGGGCGCAGAGCAGTACGCAGTGTGAGGCCAACTCGCTGGAGATCATCCGGACCGCGGAGCGCTTTCTCGTCGACCGCGGCAAAACGGACCCGTTCGGAGCGGCCGTGGGGGGGTACGAGGCACTGCCCGAGGACATTCGTCGCGAGCGGGCGGCGGCGCTGGCGCCGGTGATCCGCGGCCTGGTCTCCACCGACAAGCCGGTGGTCGGACACTTCACCGATGACGGCGTCGTGCTGGACTTCCTGGCCTCCGCCGAACATCCTCGGCTGGCAGCGATGGGCACGTCCTGTCCGGACCACTTCCTGCGGACCAAGGTCCGGCCATTGGTCGTCGACCTGCCAGCCTCGACACCGCTGGCCGACATCGTCGTACGGCTCACCGAACTGCACCAGATCTACCGCGCCGAGTACGCCGCCTACTACGCCCGGCATGCCCTCCCAGACAGCCCGCCGATGCGCGGCGCTGATCCGGCGATCGTGCTATTGCCCGGCGTCGGCATGTTCTCCTTCGGCATCACCAAGCAGACCGCTCGGGTGGCCGGCGAGTTCTACGTCAACGCGATCAACGTCATGCGCGGCGCGGAGGCCGTCTCCCGGTACGCCCCGATCGACGAGGCCGAGAAGTTCCGAATCGAGTACTGGGAATTGGAAGAGGCCAAGCTGCAGCGGATGCCCAGACCCAAGCCGCTGGCCACCCGGGTGGCCCTGGTAACCGGGGCAGCGAGCGGAATCGGCAAGGCGATCGCCGCTCGGCTGGCGGCAGAGGGGGCCTGCGTCGTGCTTGCCGACCTCGACCAGCGTGCGGTCACCGAGGCCGCGGCCGAGCTCGGCTCGGCCGATTCCGCGGTTGGGGTCGCAGCCGACGTCAGCGATGCCGAGGCAGTGGCCGCGGCCTTCCGGGCCGCCGCGCTCGCCTTCGGCGGGGTGGACCTGGTGGTCAACAACGCCGGGCTGTCGATCTCCGCTCCGCTGCTGGAGACGAGCGAGCGAGATTGGGACCTGCAGCATGACGTGATGGCTAAAGGCAGTTTCCTGGTCTCCCGCGAGGCTGCGCGGACGATGATGGCGCAGCACATGAGCGGTGACATCATCTACATCTGCTCGAAGAACGCGGTGTTCGCGGGCGCCAACAACATCGCCTACTCGGCGGTCAAGGCCGATCAGGCCCACCAGGTGCGGCTGCTGGCCGCCGAGCTGGGCCAGCACGGCATCCGCGTCAACGGCGTGAACCCCGACGGCGTCGTCAGGGGATCAGGCATCTTCGCCGGTGGATGGGGGGCCCAGCGGGCCGCGGTCTACGGGGTCGAGGAGGCCGACCTGGGCGCGTACTACGCGAAGCGCACCCTGCTTGGCATCGAGGTCCTGCCCGAGCACGTCGCGAACGCCGTCTTCGCGCTCACCGGCGGAGAGCTGTCGCACACCACGGGGCTGCACGTTCCGGTGGACGCCGGTGTCGCGGCCGCGTTCCTGCGCTGAGAGCCGGTGGCGGCGGTGACCGAGTTGACGCTGGTCGCCGTCGACCTCGGTGCCTCCAGCGGCCGGGTGATGGCCGCACGGGTCGGCTCTGACCGGTTGGACCTGCTCGAGGTGAGCCGGTTCGCAAACGACCCAGTACGGGTGGCAGGCACGCTGCACTGGGACGTACTGGCGCTCTACGCCGGAGTGCTCGAGGGTCTGCGTGCCGCCGGCCGGGACGTCGGCCGGGTGGACGGCATCGGTGTGGACAGCTGGGCGGTCGACCACGGCCTGCTCGACGCCGATGGTGTCCTTCTCGGCAATCCGGTGCATTACCGGGACGCACGACACCAGAGCGCCGTCCCAGCGGTGTACGCCGAAGTGCCGCCGCCCGAGCTGTACCGGCGCAACGGCCTGCAGCACCTGCCGTTCAGCACCGTCTTCCAGCTCGCGGCTCTACGAGGCTCGGCTCAGCTGGCGGCGGCCCGGCGGATGCTGCTGCTTCCCGATCTGCTCGTTCACTGGCTGACCGGCGCCGTCGGTGCCGAGGTCACCAACGCCTCGACCACCGGGCTGCTCGACGTCACCACCCGCGAGTGGGCCTGGGATTTGCTCGACCGGCTAGACCTACCGCGCAACCTGTTCCCGCCGCTGCGCCAGCCCGGGGACCGGCTTGGCGAGCTGCTGCCCGAGGTCCTGGCCGAGACCGGGCTCACCGGACCGGTGCCGGTGACGGCGGTCGGGTCGCACGACACCGCCTCGGCCGTCGTCGGGGTTCCCGCGGAAGGAGAGCGCTTCGCCTACATCTCCGCGGGCACCTGGTCGTTGGTCGGTGTTGAGCTCGACCACCCGATACTCACCGAACAGAGCCGGACCGCCGGTTTCACCAACGAGCTCGGAGTCGACGGGACGGTGCGCTACCTGCGCAACGTGACGGGGCTCTGGCTCCTGCAGGAGTCATTACGCACCTGGCGCGCCTCGGGGCCGCCCAGCGATCTGACCGGGTTGCTGCAGGCTGCAGCCGGGCTACCCGAAGGCGCGGCAGTGGTCGACCCGGATGACCCCCGCTTCCTGCTGCCTGGGGACATGCCAGCCCGGATCGCGGAGGTCTGCCTGGAGACCGGCCAGCCCCCGCCGCAGACCCAGGCGGCGACTGTGCGCTGCATCCTCGACAGTCTTGCGCTGGCTTATCGTCGCGCCGTGCACAGCGCCGCCGAACTCTCCGGCCGAACAGTCGACGTCGTTCACCTGGTCGGTGGCGGTGCCCGCAACGAGTTGCTGTGCCAACTGACCGCCGACGCCTGCGAGGTGCCCGTCATCGCTGGCCCGGTGGAGGCGGCGGCGCTGGGCAACGTGCTGGTGCAGGCTCGGGCCGCTGGCGCGCTGTCGGGCGGGTTGGCCGACCTCCGCGCGTTGGTTCGCCAGAGTCAGGACATCCGCATCCATCAACCCCGCGGCAGGTGAACGGCGCCCTCCGCGCCTGACCACCGTCGCCGCCGGCCGTCGGAGCCGATCACGCCCCCCAGCTGGCCTGCTCTCCCCCGACCCTGTCGGCAACGATGGCCTCTGCGTATCCCGACCGGCGAAAAGCTCCCATCGGGTCGGGGTCCAGCCCTGCTGCTTCGCGCCGGGCGCCCAGCAGCCCGCGGACGTCGGTGTCATAGGCGTCCATCACCACTGCGTTCGCGCCCAGGACGTCACCATCGCGCTGGCACGCCGACAAGGCTTCGGTGTCGACCAGCAACGCCTTGGCGGTGGCCTCCTCAACATTCATCACCGAGCGGATCTGGCCGGGGATCTTCGGTTCAATATTGTGGCACTGATCGAGCATGAAGGCCACGTCACCGCCGGCGTCCAAGGCGCCACCGCGGACGACCTCCACCATGATCCGGAACAGCTGGAACGGGTCTGCCGCTCCGACCATCAGGTCGTCGTCGGCGTAGAAGCGCGAGTTGAAGTCGAACCCACCCAGCCGACCGGCACGCAGCAGGAATGCGACGATGAACTCGATGTTGGTGCCTGGCGCATGGTGCCCGGTGTCGACCACCACCTGGGCCTGCGGCCCGAGTGCCACGCAGTGTGCATGGGCGGTGCCCCAGTCGGGAACGTCGGTGGCATAAAGCGCAGGCTCGAACAGCTTGTACTCCAACAGGATCCGCTGCCCCGGTGCCAGCCGCGCGTACACCTCAGCAAGCGCGTCGGCCAGCCGGCCTTGCCGATCCCGCAGATCGTCCTGCCCTGGATAGTTCGTTCCGTCGGCGAACCACAGTTTGAGGTCGCGCGAGCCGGTCGCTGACATGATGTCCAGGCAATCGAAAAGGTGCTGCACCGCCTTCCCGCGGATTCGCGGGTCCGGGTTCGTCACGCTGCCGAGCCGGTAGTCGTCGTCCTGGAACAAGTTTGCGTTGATGGTCCCGATTCCGATGCCCAGCTCCGCGGCGTGCTCGCAGAGGCGCACGTAGTCCTCGACCCGATCCCACGGAATGTGCAGCGCGACGGTGGGCGAGGAACCGGTGAAGCGGTGCACCTGGGCTGCGTCCTCCACCTTCTCCCAGGGAGTGCGGGGCACCCCGGGCTGACCGAAGACCTTGAACCGCGTCCCGGAGTTGCCGAAGGCCCAGGACGGAAGTTCTATCCGTAGGTCGGCGAGCCGGCCCAGACGGTCAGTGGCGGGGGCTGTCGAGGCGCTCATGGCCGTCTCCTCCGGTGGGGTCAGCAGTACTCAGGTCCAACGATGTGGCAGGGCCCGTACATCCGTGCGCCGGGTCGGTGCGCCCGCTGGACGGTCCAGCCAGCGGCCCGGCCCAGGCTGCCTGGAACCGCCATCGGCCCGGCCCCACTGGCACGCAGATCACATCAGGACCCGCAGTGACCTCCCCCGCTTCGCCGGCGGCTCCATGCGGGACGCGGTGGCCGGGCTCGAGCCGGCCGGTGCCCTCCAGCAGCACCGACGGTGTGTCGGCCGGGACGACCACCAGCGCCGTTGCGCCGACCGGGACCTCCACCGCGACGGTGATGTCGGTCCCGTCCCAGCTCCAGCCGCACTCGACCGGGCCGAGAACGGTACCGGTACGGGCCTTGGCGAAGCTGAGCAGACCGCCCGGGGTGGGCCGCAGCACGAACCGTCGACAGCCCACCGACTCAGGGGCCTGACCGATGCCGGCGACCGTGCCGAACAGCCACTCTCCGATCGACCCGAGGGCGTAGTGGTTGAAGGAGTTCATCCGGTCGGACTGAAAGCCTGCTTCCTCGGTCCAGCCGTCCCAGCGTTCCCAGACCGTTGTCGCGCCGCGATGCACCGAGTAGAGCCAGGAGGGGAAGGCGTCCTGGTGGAGCAGACCATAGGCCAGGTCGGGGCGTCCGAAGCGGGTGAGCACCGGACAGATCAGGGCCACGCCGAGGAAGCCGGTCGTCAGCCGGATACCCCGGGACTCAACGTCGGCTACGAGATGGGCGAAGGCTGCTTCCCGGCACGCCACCGGTAACAGATCGAAGGCCAGCGCCAGGCAGTAGGCGGTCTGCGTGCCGCCGGTCAGCGAGCCGTCCGGGTGTGCGTACGCCGAAACGAACGCCTTGCGGATCTCGGCGGCCCGCGCGGCGTACCGCTGCGCCCGTTCGCCGTCACCCAGCACGCTGGCCGCGTCCGCGACCACCTGCGTCGACCGGGCGTAGTAGGCGGTGGCCAGGAGGTCGTGCGGAGTCTGTGCGTCGATCTCCAACCAGTCGCCGTAGTCGTTTCCTCGCGCCTCGAGCCAGCGGTTCGAGGGGTTGGCTCGATGGACGTGGTCCACCCACCGGCACATGGCCGGGAAGCTCGCCGCCAACACCGAGATGTCGCCGTAGGTGCGGTACAGCGTCCAGGGCACCAGGACCCCGGCATCGCCCCAGGCCGGGGCACCCTCGCGATCGAGCACAACACTGGGCGCCACATCTGGGAATGCCCCGTCGGCGTCCTGGCCGTCCACGACGTCGCGCATCCACCGGGCGAAGATCACCTGCACATCGGCCAGGTAGGTGGCAGTGGGGAGGAACACCTGGGCATCGGCCAGCCACCCAAGCCGCTCGTCGCGCTGCGGGCAGTCGGTGGGAATGCCGACGAGATTGCCGCGCAGGCCCCAGCCGATGTTGGCGGCCAGCTGCGCCACGTCGGGATCCGAGCACTCGAACCGTCCGTGCAGCTCGACGTCGCTGTGCAGTACCCGGGCGTGCAGGTCCTCCGCGCGCAGACCCGGCAGCCCGGTGACTTCGACGTACCGGAATCCGTGCACGGTGAACCAGGGCTCCACCTGCTCGTCCGGGCTGTCGCCGGCGATGAAGACATCCGTGCTCTCCGCACTACGCAGGTTCGCCGTGTACAGCTCGCCGGTCGCGTCAAGCGCCTCGCCATGACGGAGCTGGACGCGGTCGCCGGGCTTCGTGCCCCGCAGGGTCAGGCGTACCCGGCCGACGAGGTTCTGGCCGAAGTCGGCGATCAGCGCGCCACTCGGACGGTGCGACAGGCCACGGCAGACGATCTCCTCGACCACCCGCACGGGGTGGTCCGGCAGTGCCACCAGTGTTGCCAGGTCGTCGCCGGCATCGCGCACCGGCCGCCAGCCACCGGCGTCGTACGCAGGCCGCGTCCAATTCGGTTCGGTCCGCCGCCGGTCGACGTACTCGCCCATCAGCAGGTCGGTGAAACGGATCTCGCTCGGTGTCTCGGTCCACGCTTGGTCAGACGGGATGATCTGGCGACGCCCGTCCGGGAGGTCGACCTCGAGCTGAACCAGCAACGCTGGCGTGCGCCCGTAGTACTGTCCCGGTCGGCGGGCGTCGAAGCCGAGGTAGCCGCTCCACCATCCGTCGGCAAGCAGGAACGCCAGCACGTTCTCGCCCACCGCAAGGCGATCGGTGACGTCGTAGGTCTGGTAGGGCTGGCGGAAGCGGTAGTCCATCCATCCCGGCGTTAGCTCGATGTCGCCGACTCGGTGACCGTTGACCCAGCCGACGTAGAGTCCGCGCGCGGAGACCCGCAGCCTCGCCCGCACTGGTGCCGCGGTGAGCCGGAACGCACGGCGTAGCCGGGGCACGGGCGCCAGCAGCTCCGTCCGTGGACTCCGGTCGGTCTGCTGCGGAGGGACCGCACCGGGGTCGTTGCGAGAGTCGTGCGCGATCCAGCGGGCCGACCAGCCGGACGCGGAGATGCCCGTCTCGAAGGTCGCCGGAGCCGAGACCGTTTCGACACCCCCCTCGTCCCTGACCTCGACCACCCAGCGGTATGTGGTGGCCTCCAGCAGGTCCGGGCCGGCGTAGATGAGCTGCTGGATGTCCCCCTCCAACCAGCCGGTGTCCCAGCCCTTGTCCGAAGCGATGTCCGAACCCCCGACCCGCGTCGGCGACTCGATGAGGTCACCAGTGGGCAGCGGCTGGCAGCGAACGCGGTAGGCACCCTGCCGTGCGCCACGACGCCCAGCGCCAAGCTGCCATGACAGCCGGGGCCGATCCGGCTGGAGGCCAAGCGGTGAATCGAGGGCCTCGCATCTGAGCCGGAGGACGTTGAGGCCACCCTCCGGCGCCGTCTGCGGTGTGAGCATCAGGATGTCCAGGGTGTCCCGGGCTCTGCCCGCCCGCCGCCATCACCGATGCGGGCCGCTTCGGCCGCGCGCTCCAGCTCTGCGGTGAAGGCAAGCAAGCCGGCCTCGGGAGTCTCCGGGAAGCCGGTCACCCCGCGGGAGACGGCGAACTGGTAGATCCGCGTGCGTGGCCAGGTGCGGTGCGGCTGGCCCTTGGGCAACCCGTCCTCGACGACGAGGTCGAGCCCTGACTCGAGCAGTCGTTGGCCGCACAGGTGCAGCAGCCGGCGCACGACGTCGGGGTGCCGGGCGCTCAGTTCGGATAGCTCCGCGGGGTCGTCGGCGATGTCGAACAGCTGGGTGCGGCCGCCATTGGCCAGCCAGATCAGCTTCCAGGAGCCGGTCCGGATCATCATCTTGAAGTTGTTGGTGCCGGGCACGCCCCAGAAGCCGTAGAGCGTCTCCCGGGGTGTGCAGCTGCCCTCGAGCATGCCGAGTATGTCGATCCCGTCGCGCAGCTCCTGGCTCCCGCCCGCGGACGTGCTCAGCCCGAACAGGTCGCTCAGGCTGACGAGTTCGTCGCAGGCGGTACCGGCTGGAAGCCGATCTGGCCAGCTCACCAGGAAGGGGATCCGGGTGGAGGCCTCGAAGAAGCTCTCTTTCTGCCAGGCGTGGTGGTCGCCGAGGTGGTCGCCATGGTCGGCGAAGAATGCAATCAAGGTGTTGCCGGCATCGGGCCGCTTGTCGAGTGCGTCGAGCACCTGGCCGATGCAGTGGTCGATGTAGGTGATCTCGCCGTAGTAGCGAGCCTTCAGCTGGCGGGCCAGCGGCGGGGCGATGTTCTCGGCGAAGACCAGGTGGTTCATGTACGGGATCTGCTCGTCCATGTGGTCCACGGCCAGATCACCACAGACGGGTTCGGGCATCCGGTCAGGGTCGTACAGCCGGTTGAACGGCTGCGGCGGCGCGAAGGGTGGATGCGGTCCCACGAAGGAGAGGAACCCGAAGAACGGTCGCTCGTCGGCCACCGCGAGCTGCTCGGCGGCCCGCTCGGCCGCCCACCATTCGACGGTGACGTCCGCTGGGAAGGGGCTCAACTGAGGCACGTAGTACATGTCGCTGCGCTCGCCCATCAGCGAGTCCACCCACGAGTACTCCGGGTGCTCGCGGGCCAGCCAGTCGGCGTAGGAGTCCGTGCCGCGCTGGCGTGGATCCTCGTACAGCTCCTCACTGTAGAGCTGCATGTCGTACCCGACTGGTGCGTCCCAGGGCATCGTGTGGAACTTGCCGATCCCCCAGGTCCGGTATCCCAGGCCGCGCATGGTCTGCGCCAACCATGGCCCGCACCGGTCCCGCACCTGCTGATGGACGTCCTCCGGGGTGGCATTCGACCACACCCCGGTACGGGTCGGCTCCGCGCCGGAACGAATGGTGTACCTGGCCGGGACACACACCGGGCACGGAGAGTAGGCATTACTGAAGGACACGCCTCGGGCGACCAGCCGGTCGATGTTCGGGGTGTACACGACCTCGTTACCCAGCGCCCGGATCGTGTCGAAGCGCTGCTGGTCGGTCATGATGAACAGGACGTTGGCCGGGGTCATCGGGCAGCTCTCGCGGACTCGTCGGGTGCCCCGCCCGCCACGGAAACGTCGCGGGGCCTGGGCTCCGGCGCGGTGAGGGACAGCTCGCCGGCGAAGTGACAGGCCGCTCTGCGCCCCGGTCCGACGTCGGTCAACGGAGGGCTCTGTTCGATACAGACCGTGCGTTCGGGATGACGGAGCGGGCCGATCGGGCAGCGGGTGTGGAAACGGCAACCCGCGGGCGGCGCGGTCGGGCTGGGAAGCTCACCCCGCAAGATGATCCGCTCTCGCCGCCCGGAGGTCCGGTCAGGGTCTGTGGTGGCGACGGCCGACACGAGGCTTGCGGTGTAGGGATGCATCGGCAGCGCGCAGACCTCCTCGGTCGGTCCCTCCTCCACGACTTGACCGAGGTACATCACGGCGACCCGGTCAGCGAGGTAGCGAACAAGTGCGAGGTCGTGGGAGATGAACACGTAGCTCAGCCCGAGGTCGGCCTGCAACTGGGTGAGCAGATTGACGACCTGCGCCTGGAGCGACACGTCGAGGGACGAGACGGGTTCGTCGCAGACGATGATGTCAGGCTCGGTGGACAGGGCCCGGGCGATGGCGATCCGCTGGCGCTGTCCGCCGGAGAAGTCCCGGGGATACCGCCCGGCCACGGATGGATCCAGTCCGACGGTGCGCAGCAGGTCAGCGACCCGCTGGCGCCGCAGGCCGGTGTCCTGCTCGAGACGGTGTACGACCATCGGCTCAGCCACGAGATCACCTACTGTGAACCTCGGGTCCATCGACCCCAGGGAGTTCTGGAAGAGCATCTGAACCGACCGCCGGGCCCGCCGGGCCGACGACCGGGGCAGCTCGGTGACCGATCTCCCCGCCCAGAACACCTCGCCGGAGTCCGGCCGGTCGGCGTCCACGATGAGCCGGGCCAAGGTCGACTTGCCGCATCCGGACTCGCCGACGATCCCGAGGGCCTCGCCGTGGCCCAGCACGAGGTCGACCCCGTCCACTGCATGGACGCTGCCCCGGGCACGACCGAACAGGCCGCCACGGACCGGGAAGTGCCGCACCGCGGCCCGCACCTCGGCAACCGGTGCCCCGCCGTCAGCCGGCCACCCCGACGGACGCGCGGACGGCTCCCCGGCCTCCGGCGTGCTTGCCGTGCGCCCCTCGGCCACCGTTTCCCCGTCATCCTGCGTGCGGATTGCGACCGGACCCGCCAAGGCCTCCGGCTCGGGATTCCAGCACTCGATCCGCAGACTGCTGCCCAACGGGACCGCAGGTGGTCGCTCGTCGGCGCAACGGTCTACGGCCCGCGGGCAACGTGGGGTGAACGGACAGCCGGCCGGACGGCGACGCGGATCCGGTGGCTGTCCCGCGATGACCGGGAGCAGTCGCGCCCGATCGGTTTGGAAGGAGGGCACCGAGCGCACCAGAGCCCGGGTGTAAGGATGCCGGCCACCAGCCAGAACGGCGGTCGCGGGCAGCTCCTCCACCACGTGCCCGCCGTACATGACAAGCACCCGCTCGCAGAGGTCCACGACCGTGCCCAGGTTGTGGCTGACCAGCACGATCGCGGTGCCGAACTCCCGGTTCAACCGGGCGAACAGCTCCAGCACCTGCGCCTGCACCGTGACGTCCAGAGCAGTGGTCGGCTCGTCGGCGATGATCACCTCGGGCTCGTTGGCCATGGCAAGGGCGATCATCAGGCGCTGCCGCATGCCACCGGAGAACTCGTGCGGGTAGTTGCGGACCTGGCGGCCCGGGTCAGGTATGCCCACCAGGTCCAGCAGCTCTAGCGTTCGGGAGCGGGCCTGCGCGCCGGTGAACCGGCCGTGCACGGACATTGCCTCGGCGAACTGCTGCCCCAGCCGGCGGACCGGATTGAGGGAGTTCATCGGGTCCTGCAGGACGGCCGCAACCTGGCCGCCACGGTAGGAGCGCAGGTCGGCAGCAGAGAGTGCGAAGACGTCCCTTCCGCGATGCATCACCCGACCGGAGGTCACCACCCCGCGGCCCCTGACCAGCCCGAGCATCGTCATCACGGTGACCGATTTGCCGGAGCCGGATTCGCCGACGATGCCCAGGGTCTGTCCGGCACGCACCTGCAGGGAGACGCCGTCCACTGCCGGGATCAGCCCCGCCGAGGTGGCAAAGGAGACCGACAGGTCCTCGATCTGCAGCACGACCTCTCCCGGAGAACCGGCAGCCGAGATGCGTTGGGTGTCAGCGGGCGCCAGGTTTGGCGCGGATGCGTTCACCGCGCCAGCCGATGTGCCTGGATGGCATCGGCAAGTGCCGTGAAGGACAGGACCAAGGCAGAGATCACGACGATCGGGCCGAGCGCATAGAGCGGGGACTGCCCGAGGAAGATCAGGCTGCCGTTGAGCAACCCTCCCAGTGACGGGTCGGGCGGCCGGACCCCGAGTCCGATGAAGCTCAGGGCGCCCTCGAGGAACACCGCCAGCGAAGCGGACAGGCCGCCCTGCACGATGAGCACGCCGACCGAGTTCGGCAGCACGTGCCGCAGGTACAAGCGCAGTCGTCCGACGCCGATGAGCCGCTCCGCCAAGACGTACTCCCGTGCGCGCTGTTCCAGCACAGCCGTCCGCAGCACCCTTCCGAAGATCGGAATGTCTGCGACCACCACAGTGACCAGGACCGCCGAGAGGCCGGGCTCCAGCAGGGCGGCCACCGCGAGACCGAGGATGAGCGGCGGAAAGGCCAGCACCACGTCGAAAATCCGCTGGATCACGGTGTCGGTGAAGCGTGCTGCTGCCGACAGCATGCCCAGGACGGAGCCGATCACCAGCGCGAGCGGTACCGCGATCAGCACCACCAACAGGTCGACGCGGATGCCGACGGCGACCCGAGTGAACAGGTCACGCCCCAATTCGTCGGTTCCGAGCAGGTGCGCGGTCGAGGGACTCAACAGACGCTCGGCGGCCTGATCGTTGGGGTCGTACCCGGACAGCTGCGGTCCGAACAGACCGATGAACACAACCAGGGCCAGCACCAGCAGACTGGCGATGACGGCCGGCCGACGCAGGAGCAGCACCAGCCAAGCGCCACGCCGTGCACCGGGCGCCAGATCGGACAGGCGCGTCTCCGGCGGCGGTAGGAGCGTGGTCACCGGACTCCCTGACCGATGGTGGGGTCCACCGCGGCGTGGACAACATCGGTGAGGACCTGGATGGCGATGAACGTCGCGACGGCGAGCAACAACAAGCCCTGGACCAGAGGGTAGTCATGGTTCAGCACGGCCTGTAGCACCGAGTTGCCCAAGCCCGGCCAGGCGAACAGAGCTTCGATCACGATGGCGCCGCCCAGGATCTGGCCGGCCTGCACGCCGAGGACCGTGATCGTCGAAGGCACCGCGTTGGGCAGGGCGTTTCGCAGCAGCAGTCGTGTCGGCCCGATGCCCCGCAGCCGGGCGGCCAGGATGTACTCCTGGTCGAGCACCTCGAGCAGCGCCGATTTGAGGTAGCGCGCGAGCACGGCCGATACCGGGATGGCCAGGCACAGGGCCGGCAGGACCAGGGAGCGTAGGCCCTCGAGGGGATCGCTGAGCAGCGGGACGTACCCGCCGGCCGGGAACACCGGCAGATAGATCGAGAAGATCAGGACGAAGATGACGCCGGTCACGTAGGTCGGCACTGCAAGGCTCACCGTCGTCACCGCGGACAGGACCGCCCGAGCGGCCCTCGAGCGGCTCACCGCCCCGGCGATGCCGAGCGGGACGGCGAACAGGACGGCGAGCACAAGCGCGAGCCCGGCGAGGGCGCCGGAACTGCTCAAACCCCGGGAGATCACACTGCTGACCGGTTCATTCGAGAAGTACGAACGACCGAGGTCACCGTGCAGGAGACCACTGAGCCATGTGAAGTACTGCCGGAAGGCCGACTCGTCCAGTCCGAGTTCGTGTCGGATCCGCGCCACCGCGTCCGGGGTGGCGTCCGGCCCGGCAATCAGTGCCGCTGGATCGCCCCGGGTGAAGCGGAGGAAGGCAAAGACGACGACCGAGGCCAGCAGCAGGACAAGAAGACCCGTGAGGATCTTGCGGATGACGTAGGCGGTCAATGAATGGGCTCCTGGTCAGCTCTCCAGGAAAGCATCGTCGAGGTTGAGGAAGTCCAGCAAGGTATAGCCGTAGCCTTGGAAGGACGAGGTCGTGGTGTAGCTGTAGCTGCTGCTCACCATGTCAACGACGAACTGCTGGTCGAGCAGGAAATCGGTGACCTCGCCGTAGGCCGCTTGGGCATCCTCTTCCGAGCCTGCCGTGAAGACCTGCTGGGACAGGTCTGTGTAGGCGGGGTCACTGAAGTTCGACGCGTTCTTTGCCGCGTTGAACGGAAAGGCACCGGTCAGCAGGGTCGCCGGCGACATCTGCCCGAAGCCGTGCGAGGCAACCCAGAGCCCTGGCATCTGGCCTCCCACCAGCCGGGCGACGAAGTCAGCGTCCTGCAGCGGGTCGATGATGACCGTAAGGCCGGTCTGCTCGATGCTGAACTGGATGCCCTCGGCGATACTGCCGGTGACCGACTGCCCGGCGTTGACGGCCAGGTGCAGTTCGGCATCGCTGGCGCCAGCCTCGGCCAGCAGCGACTTCGCCCGGTCGATGTCGAGGGAATAGGTGCCGGCCGCGTCCTCGTCGAAGGCCGGGGACGTCGGGGACCACGGAATGCTCGTCGAGGTGCCGATCCCACCCAGGCTGTCGGTGAGGACCTTCTCGCGGTCGATCGAGTACGCGATGGCCTGGCGCACCCGCTTGTCATCCAGCGGGGAGACAGTGACGTTGCACCCGACGTACCAACCGGCATCCTGGGTCTTCATGGCAGTGACGTTGAAGTCATCGTTGCCCTGCAGCGACTCCAATGTCGTGCCGGGAAGGTTGGCTGCTAGCTGGGCCTGGCGGCTGCGCAGAGCGGAGAGCATCGCGTCGGGTTGGGCGATGACACGCATCTCGACGCCGTCCAGGTACGGACGCCCGCTCTTCCAGTAGTCGGGGTTCTTCTCGAGTGCCAGGGAGACGTTGGGCGTGCGCGACCCGAAGGTGAACGGCCCGGTGCCCACGAATGCGGTGCCGGCGATCAGGTCGTCGATGGACTCCGTGTCCAGGATGTACATCGCCTCGAAGAGGTCGAAGAAGTTCGACACGGGGTTGGCCAGGTGGATGGTCACCTCGTGATCGCCCGTGGCCTCTACACCGCTGACGGCAGCCGCGGCGGCCTTGAGCTGGCCGGGGTTGAGCCCGGTGGGTGGGGCGGCCTGCCGTTGGATCGCGTCAATGACGTCTTGCGGGCCGAACGGTCGGCCGGAGTGGAACTTCACGTCGTCGCGCAGAGCGACGGTGAGCGCGAGCCGGTCAGTCGACCAGCTCCATTCCGTTGCCAGTGACGGTTTCGGTTCAAGGGTCGAGATGTCGTACTCGGTCAGCGTGTTCCACACGAGTCGCTGGAGCGTGAAGTTGGGCAGATTCTGCCCCAGGATGGACTTCACGGCGATGTCGGCGGACTGGACGAGCTGCGCGGTGCCGCCTGCTTGGGGAGAAGCGCTGGCAGCCGCGCCGCCGGAGCCAGTGCCCTTGCTCCCACACGCAGCCAGAAGCACCGCTCCACCGAGCGTCGCGGCGCCGGCCAGCATCGTCCGCCGGGGGAAAGGGGTCTCCATGGCTGACATGGGATCTCCTGGGCTATAGGGAATGAATCGTTTCAAATCCGCTGTTCCCTAGTCTCCACAGCAGCGCGTACGCGTGTCAAGGGTCACAGTCGACGGGGCGCTGCCAGTCTTTGCAATATGGCGCACGACATCTAGGCACGCGCGGCCAGCGGACCAGGCGTGCCGGATTGAACTGCTCAGCCAGTCGGCAGCGACCTGACCAGGGCCAGGAGTTCCTCGGCGGTTGCGAGATCGGCCGGCCGCACGGTCTCGCCGTACCGGACGTAGACGAAGGCCGCGCTGACCTGGTCCACCCCGACCCCCGAGAGCGACGCCCAGGCCAACCGGTAGGCAGCAAGCTGGATCGCGGCGGCCTCCTTCTCTACGCCAGTGGGCAGGCCGCCGGTCTTCCAGTCGACGACCTCGAAGGCCGTTCTGGCATCGCCGAACACGGCATCCATCCGGCCGCGGAGGGCCAACCCGTCACCGATACGGATATGGAAGGGGACTTCGACCTCGGTGGGCTCGCGGTCGGCCCAAACGCTGCCCAGGAACGCTGTCTTGAGCTCATCGAGGTCCTCGTCGCTGGCCGCCCCGTCGTCGGCCGACCCGGGAAGGTCGTCCAGATCGACGAGCCGGGTGGCCCCAAAACGCTGCTCGAGCCAGGCGTGGAAGGCGGTACCGCGCCGGGCCAGGGGCGCAGGCGCCGACGGCAGTGGCCGGCGGATCCGGCGAGCGAGTCGATCCGGATCCCGGCGAAGCGCTACGAGCTCGGAGACCGAAAGCTGAGCAGGAACGGCGACGTCGATCGTGGTGGTTTGCTGCCGGTCGCGTTCGGCCAGGAGCAGGTCGACTTCGGCGTCCCACGCCAGAGAGTCCAGGGTCATCGGGTCCTCTGGTGGGTCGGCGACCAGGGCAGCTGCGGTCTCCCGAGCGATTCGGCGGCCGGGTGGCAGCGGGTCCGCCGGCCAGGACAGCTCGGCGAAGTGATCCGACATTGGATTGGTCGAGGGATCCTCGGGCTCCGGCGCCCACGCCGGGACCCGGCTGCCAGTCGACTGGGTACTGATCGCGTGCTCGCGGACGAGGTCGAGCACCGTTGAAGCCCCCCGCGCCGCGGTGACACCGGGGGTCCACCAGCTGCCTGAGCAGAGCAAGGTGTCGCGTGCTCTGGTCACGGCGACATAGGCCAGGCGCAGCTCTTCGATGGCGGCGGCGTCCTGATAGGCACTTTTCGCCGACAGGTAAGCGGTCTCGGCGGCCTTCTGGTCCGCGACACCGGTCAGGTCGAGGTCGGGGAGGTAGGCCCGGTCACCGCACAGCGACACCGGCAGGTGGCCCGGATCGGTCAGCCAGTGCTCGGTCCGCGCACTGACCTTCTGGGGAAACACGTCCTTGGTCAGGCCCGGCACGGCGACGACGTCCCACTCCAGTCCCTTGGCCGCATGCACCGTGAGCAGGGAGACCGACTCTTCCGAGGTCTCCACCTCGCCCGGTTCGAGGCCACGTTCCTCGTCCTCGGCGGCGGTCAGGTAGTTGAGGAAGGCCGACAGGGACGCAACCTCGGCGATCCGGGTGAACTCCTCGGCCACCTCGTGCAACGCCTGCAGGTGGGCTTGGGCCCGGGCGTGGGTCACGTCCGGGCGTACGGCCACTTCGATGCCGAGTCCGAGCGTGGCGATCACGTCGTCGATCAAGTCGGCCAGCGACACGCCGCTGCGCCGTCTCAGCCAGGCCAGCTCCTGGCTGAATACGGTCAGGCGTCGGTACCCCTCGGCTGAATACGCTCCGGCCGGACCCAGATCGTCCAGCGCTTCGATCAGGCTGCCGGTTTCTTCCTGGCCATGATCCGGCTTTGCCCGCCCGTCGATGGGCTGCCGGGTCAGCCAGCGCGCCCTGCGGCCGAGGGCGATCAGGTCGCGTGGCCCGATCCTCCAGCGCGGTCCGACCAGCAACCTCCCGATCGCATCGCCGGAACTCGGATCGGAGATCACCCGCAGGGTCGCCACGACATCGGCGACCTCGGGTTCGTCGATCAGCCCGCCAAGACCCAGAACCTCCACCGGGATGTCGCGCTCACGCAGCGCGGCGGCCATCGGCCGCAACAGCGACCGCGCGCGGGACAGAACCGCGAACGATTTCCCCGGCGTCCTGGCCGCCCACCGCCGCGCGATCTCGTCGGCGAGCCAGCTCACCTCTTCGACCTGGGTATCGAGCAGGGCACATCGGATCTCGCCCGGATGGGTACGGGTCGGCGCCGGGACCAGGGTGACCACCGGAAGGTGCTGATCGGCGCACTGCTCGGCAATGTCGTTGGCGATGCCCAGAATGCCCGCTCCGTTGCGCCAGCTGACCGAGAGCGGGAACACCTCGGTCTTGGCGTCGCCGGTGCCGAACCGTCGGTTGAACTCGCGCATGTTTCCCGTCGAGGCTCCCCGCCAGCCGTAGATCGCCTGAGACGGGTCCCCGACCGCCGTCACCGGATGACCGCCCCCGAACAGGCGGGACATGAGTTCGAGCTGGCCGTAGCTGGTGTCCTGGAATTCGTCGAGCAACACCGCGCCGAACCGCTGCTGCTCCAAGACCCCGACCACGGGCGACTGACCGGCGATCCGAGCGGCCAGGGAGACCTGGTCGGAGTAGTCGATCACCCCGACCGAGCGCTTGCGGGCGTGATAGGCCTCGACGAGAGGCAGCAGGCGCAGCCGGACGTTCTGCCGATCGAGCACCCTGCGAACCTCGGCGTAGACCTGATCGACCCCCCTGCTCGCCCGCAGTCTGGGCAGAGCCTCGATCCGTTTGACGAGCGAAGCGGTGAACTCGCGAACCTCGTCCGGGCTGACCTCGTGCTCGGCCATGGCGGCGGATAGGGATAGTACGTCGACGGTCACCGTGCTCGGGGCCAGCAGGACGTCGGTCATGTCCCCGGCGTAGTCCTCCACCAGGCTGGCCGCGTGGCCCCAGCTCATGGCCTGGCCGATCACCTCCGCACGCGGCTCGGCACCGATCCGCGGGCCGTGCTCGACCACGATGCCGGCGGCATAGGAGTTGTACGTCGCCACTCTCGGCTGACCGATCTCCAGGGCGGCCAGCAACTCCGGCGACAGACCGCCGACCCGGACCAGTCGCGCCAGCCGGTGCCGGATCCGCTCGGCCAGCTCCCCAGCTGCCTTGCGGGTGAACGTCAGACCCAGGATCCGGTCCGGACCGACGAGCTCGTTGGCGACCAGGAAGACAACCCGACCGGCCATCGTCTCGGTCTTGCCCGACCCCGCGCCGGCCAGGACCAGGCCCGGGATGAGCGGGGCCTCGATGACGGCCCGCTGTTCCGAGGTTGGTGACGGTTGGTCCAGCGCGGCCGCCAGCCGGTCCGCGGACCAGGCCGCATTTCCAACCTCGCTCGCTCCGCTCACCGGCCGGTCCGCTCCTTGCTCGTTCCTCGCCTCGATGCTCCCGCCCTCTCGGTAGCAGGCAGCGCTCTGGCGGTCATCTGGTTACCTGCTGACCGGTGGCGTGCAGGGGGCAGCTACGCCGGGTCGGGCAGCGGTCGCAGCCCGCGTTTGCCCTAGCCAGGAACGTGGCGGCCGACATCCCCTCGACGGCTTCGTCCAACGCATCGAGGACCCAGCCCGGCTCGGGATCGTCGACCAGCGGCCCTTGACGCTGCTCTGGTGAACTGCCGGGCACGCGCAGCTGTACCAACGCTGCACCACCGGAGACCTCGCCGGGACCGAAGCCGCCTGCTTCGACCGCCACCTGGTAGGTCCCGAGCTGGCCGTTGCGTGGGAGGTCGGCGCCGCGAACCTTGGACGACCCGGTCTTGAGATCCACGACTACCAGCCGACCATCGGCGTCCCGCTCGAGCCGGTCCACCCGGCCGCTGATCCTGGCCCGGCCGACCTCGATCTCGAAGTCTCGCTCGATCGCGACGACGGTGCGCGGATTCGACTGCTGCCAGGTCAGGAACCTGCGCAGCATGTCGTGGGCCCGGACCAGGTTGTTGTCGCGTACCCAACCTGTGCCCGGATCGAGATCGGCCATCAGCCCGGTCAGGGCCGCCTCGGCCACGTCGGCCTCGAGGGTGCCGCTGGCTATCCGCTCGGCGATGTCGTGCAGCGCCGTACCGACGGCTTGGCGGAACCCATCGGATGACGTGGCACCGGCCGTCTCCAGCAGCCAGCGCAGCGGGCACTCCAGAAACCGGTCGAGTTTGGACGGCGAGACGCGTACGAATTCCTCGTCGCTGGCCAGCGGCCCGTCGTCGGAGACTCCGACCAACCCCCACCAACCGGCCGGATCGGCACCGTCGACGTCGGCTTCGGAGAGCCGGCGCAGCGCCCTGGCCGCACCGGCCTTGCGTGCGGCATCCCGGTCTCCTTCGAGCACCCTGCGCAGTTCCACGACCAGGGCCGGCAGCGTCGTGGGCCGGGTGACCTCGGTGATCGGTCGGGTCTCGTCGGGTCCGAGTGGGTGGACCAGATCGAGAAAGCGCGATGGGAGGTCGTCGCTGCGTGACGCGCCATCGACGGCGCTGACCAGCAACCTCCGACGAGCCCGGGTCACAGCCACGTAGAACAGCCGTCGCTCCTCGGCCAGAGTGCTAGCACCGATCCCGGGCAGCGGAGCCGGCAGTCCAGCGGCGAGGTCGGTCAGGTCGGCGGTGCCCAGCAGCGTTCCGCGGTGCCGCAGGTCCGGCCAGAGCCCTTCCTGTACGGCGGCGACGGCGACGAGGTCCCACTCCAACCCCTTGGCGGCATGCGCGGTCAGGATCCGCACGGAGTCTCCTCGCGGCGCGCGCGGCGATCCCGCATCCGATGGAATCTGCTGGGCCGCAACGTGGTCGATGAAGGCAGCAGCATCGACGTGGGGCAGTCGATCGACGAAACGCCCCGCCGCGTCGAACAGCGCCAGAACGGCGTCGAGGTCCCGGTCAGCCGCCTCACCGCGCGGCCCGCCGGCCGCACTGGCGGCGGCCCAGAACCCGGCCAGGCCGCTTCCCCGCCACAGCGACCACAGCGCATCCTCGGCGCTGTCCCCGACATCGATGGTGTCGCGTACGGCGGACAGGAGCGCAGCCACGCGCTCCGCAGCTGACCCGATCCGGCCGGGCAACGTCACCAGCCCGGCCGGCTCGGCCAGGGCCGAGGCGATGAGCCCCGGGCTCGGCGACCCGGCCGGGCCGAAGCCGCCGGTCGGTGCCCCAGCCGCCAGGCTCTGCTGACGCAGCACCCGGCGCAGCCGACGAAGGTCCACGCTGTCCGCGCGACCCAGCGGTGAGGTGAGCAGCGCTTCGGCCACCGGCTCGTCGAGGAAGTCGCGGTCCAACGCAGCGCGCAGGAAGAGCAGCAGGGCCGCCGCGGCGGGCTGATCGGAAAGTGGCAGATCCTCCTCGGCGACGGCCACCGGTACGCCGGCTGCGCCCAGGGCTCGGCGCAGGGTCGGTAGCGAACGCGCCGTCGAGCGCACGAGTACGGCCATCTGCGACCACGGCGTGCCGCCGTTCAGGTGCGCAGACCGGAATTTCTCGGCGATCCAGGCCGCCTCGTCGCCCGCCGAGGAGAAGACTCCGACCGTGACCTCACCCGCCGGCAATCCCGGTGCCGGGATCAGTCGCCGGTGCGCAGACCCACCGGGCAGGCCCTCGGCAACCACCCGCGACGTGCGCAACAGCTGGGCCCCGCCACGGCGGGAGACCGACAGCGCGATCTGGGGAGTCGTCCCACCACCGGCGGGGGTGAATCGGTCGGTGAAGTCGTCCATCGCCCGCGGATCAGTCCCCCGGAAGCGGTAGATGGACTGGTCCGGGTCACCGACCACCACGAGATTGCCGTGTAGGCCGCTGAGAAGTTCGAGCAGATCGACCTGGGCCGGGTCGACGTCCTGGTACTCGTCGACGAAGACCCAGCTCAACCGCTCGGTTTCCGCACGGAGCAGGCCACGGTCAGCGCGCAGTTCGGCACCTGCGCTGCGCACGAGTTCGGCTGGGTCGTACCCGCGTGCATCGATGGTGCTCGAGCCGGCCAGCGAGGTCACTCCGAGGTACTGCTGCAGGAAGTCCCCTGCGCCGACCCATTCGGGGCGCTGGTGGGTCCTGCCCCACCCGCGCAGCTGTCCGGGCGTCACCTGTCGTTCGATGCAGCGCAGCACCAGGTCACGCAGCTCGGTGGCGAAACCGGCAGTACCTAGGGCAGCTCGGATGTCGGGGGGCCAGGCGATCCCTTGCCCGGCCCGGTCGCCAGCGAGCAACTCACGGATGAGCAGATCCTGCTCGGCGCCGGTCAGCAGCCTGGGTGGCGGCTCTCCGCGCAGTTGGGCGGCTCGGCGCAGCAGGCCGTAGGCGTAGGAGTGGAAGGTCCGGGCGAGCGGTTCGCGCACAGTGGCGCGTACCCGTTCGGTGATCCGCTGGCGCAATTCCGCCGCAGCCCGGCGGCTGAAGGTGAGCACCAGGATCTGTTCCGGATCGACTCCCGCGGCGATCCGGGCGGCTACGGCCTCCACGATCGCCGTGGTCTTACCCGTGCCAGGACCGGCCATGACCAGTAACGGGCCCCCGGCGTGGTCCACGACGGCCTGCTGGTCGGCGTCCAGAACCGGCGCGGGCGGGGGCGGCTGGGCGGGCGGGCGGACCAGCCGGTAGGCCGCTGACCTGGTGCGCTCACTCACCAGTTGCGCTCCGGTGGACAGGCATATCGGCGAAGCTACCCGGCGCCTACGACGTCGATCGTGAGACCGCTCAGAACGTCGTGAGACGGCTCAGAACGGTGGTGGGTCGGGTTCTGCTGGTTCGACGGGTGTGGGTGGGGTGGTGGTGTGGGTGTGTCCGGTGGGGGTGGTCCAGGTCATCTGGGCGTCGGGTTCGAGTTTGGCTTGCCATT
>JAABUR0100002011.1_pt1 | contig 33191 bp, 27 predicted proteins | sample 5560091 | NCBI WGS metagenome assembly JAABUR01 (sample SAMN10711879, study PRJNA513375) | rock metagenome | isolation source: Antarctica rocks | place: Antarctica: Victoria Land, University Valley sud
AAAGACGTATCGACTCATTGCTTTGCTCGATATCATGAGCAAAGCGCTGAAGTCGATCATGATCAAAAGACTGAGTGACATAGTCGAGACTCATCGCATGCTATCAAATGCTCAAATGAGAGCGAGATGCAAGTGATTCGTGATCTCGACGTTAAATCTACTAGTAGATCAAGTTCACACAGTGTGAGACTGTGAAATCAAATATGTGATCTTCATGCTAAGCTTAGACGTCATCGAAGCGTTCAATCGAGTCTCACACGTCAGACTTCTGCACACGCTGAAAATGAAAAGAATGTCAAGCTACATAATCGAATGAACACGCAGCTTTCTAAAGAATCAAGAGACGTCGCTAATATTTGATAAACAAACAAGCGACATGCGCGAGATAAACGCAGGCATATCACAGAGATTTCTCATTTCATCGATTCTCTTTCTATTCTTCAACGCAAGTTTAATTGAAAAATGCGAAGCATTGAGAATTAAAATCGAAGTGCTTGACTTCGTAAACGATATTAACATTCTAGTCTACGACAGATTCACTGAAGAAATCTGCAGAACACTGAGCAAAGCACACGACGTCTGCGCGAAATGAGCTCGCATTCATGACGCAACGTTCGCATCAGAAAAGTACGAGCTTACGCATTTCACTAGAAAATCAAAGAGATTCAACATGATGACTAGCATACAAATAGAAAGCTCAGTTATCAAATCAAAATCAGACGTACGAGTTCTAGAGATGCAACTGAACACGAAACTGCGATGAAGCGCGCATCTTCAACAAATAGAGACGAATCACGTCACAAGAATGCTGACACTTAGTCGTCTTGAAGTCTTCACATGAAAAGCTATCTTCACAAAAGCGAGACAAGTATACTCAGCAGTAGTGAGGTCAGAAATTGCATTCGAAGCGTCAGTCTGACATCAGCGCGACAAGAAAGATGAACTGTCGAACAAAGAACGCAGACTAGAAACACTTCAGAATCAGGCTCTGCATCACGTAGCAGAAGCGTTCAAAAGAGTAAACATTGAAACTCTAGAGACAGAAACATACATGAGTTCGCTACATGTTCATCTGAACATGCTACAGAACAAGATCACGCTACACAGTCGAGTAAATGATCGAACGCAAGAGATCAGACAAGCATGCGAACTAATACACGTTCGTTTGACGAGAGTTAATCGCGTCATTTCTCGCTCACTCGTCATCAAGAAAATAGTACTTCTGAATGTCTTCATTCAAGAAGATGCGAAGATACAGTCGAGATGCAGATGACACATCTTCTTCTTCACAATGATTTCAACAAGCGATAGCATCGCAATAACGCAGTATCACAAAGATCAATGAAATCAACGATGAGAAAAGTACAGAGAACGTGTCGCAGATGTCAACGCAATCTCAGCACAAAGGTCGCATCTGAGCAATAAGATGATAAAGATGCGTGATGATCTTCAGAAAGCAGAAAGCATTCTTGCAATGCACATCAGAATCGAACGCATAGATCTGAACGCTTATCTGCACTCTAGAAACGTTTCAGGCATGAATAGCTCGCGATGTGACTGCGAATGAAGTCATCAGACGGCGAAGCATGTACTCATGCACTGCTCGAACTGATCGCATCTGCGATCAAGAATGCTACAAGATGCTGACTTCTCAAACTATCAAATAATCGTCGTCATCACGAAGAATCTCAGAGCAGTAGCGAAGATAATGATGAAAACGAAGCTCTTGAAGCAATTTAGAGTGACTAGAACACTCGTTCTCTAACGTGCAATCAACGCAAACAAATTTGATACATAGTCTCAAAACTCACTGTTTCGACTGCGTGAAGCAGTCGTGTAGACTGCAAGTGATTTTCTACCTCAGAGAGTTTTATTCACTCGATACAGATAGCATAAAGTTTCTCATGAGTCGATCTAATCAATGTCACAAGAGTGTATGAATTTATTATTATTATTTATATTTTATCAAACTACTCAAATTTCATCAATATTATTGCATTACTCAAATGCATCATCAAAAGAACAATGTTGACTTTAACAGATACTTTTCACTCTGTTCAACAGTTCAGAAATAATTCTTTGTGAAAATTAATTCATCTCACTTGATGTTATACTTCTTACTTTTTCAAATTCTCTACAAGTTCATATTCTATCAAACTACTTAAATTTCATCAATACTATTGCATTACTTAAATGCATTATCAAGAGAACAATGCTGACTCTAACAGATAATGTCTACTTTATTCGTAAACTCAAAGTTTATTGCAAGTCAAAATCATGATGAAAATTGATTCAATGAGATCAAAGAACATTACAAGCGACAGAACAACAATTGTGTAATCATATTCAAACAATTACACAAACTAAGACAATTCAATGTTTGAAAAGAAGTGAATGAGATTGACAAAGCAGCAATGAAAGACAATGTAAAAGATGAGATAGAACAAAAGTAAAAGAACAAAGATATTCATGATAATGCATCTCAGTAATGCAATACTAAATAAAGCGCTGATTTATTTATAATTGAATGCTTTGAATCGAAAATCAGATGCAAAGCAAATGCTGAAATTGTTGTTGAGACAATAAAGCTTTTCAATATAACTGCTGCAACACAAAATGCAAATACTATTGCAGAGAAAATTGCTTTGAAAGTAATGAAAATATGCATTATTTATATGCATTATCTCTCAGTTGTAAAAACTAATATTAATTTTAGAAGACAACAGATGAGCTGAACGTAAGCAAAGAAATATCAAAATTTATGATCTTTATAGTTCACTTAATTCAACAAAGAATTCTTCATCATGATGATTTGAAGAAGTTAAAGCAGACTGATGATACTAATTCTATGACAGCTTTTCAGAATTTTGCAACAGAATTCATCACTTTCTTAACTGTCAAAGAACGAGAAATTCAGAATTCAATACATGCAATAAATTCTAATTTGAATGATCTTATCATAGTAGAAAATGATGATGCAAAGATGTGTTATAAAGCAAAGAAGAATGAGAAGAAACTACAACATGATGAATATGAGATTATCAGTGATGAGAAGAAAGAGAATAATGTTGATAATGAAAGTGAAAAGAAAATAATAAAGCTGTTTGACTAGCGAACAGCGCTTATCTTACTTTCTAAATTCTAATTATAGTTTATAATCTTATGAATTCATAGACTGAGTCATAATGCATTATCTTTTTGCATTATCTTGAAGAGTGTTTGATAGAAAGTCATGACGAAAATCATGAAGTCTTCATGATGAAGACTGTTTGATTAAGCTATTTACATCTATCTAATATTTTGTTGAATTGAATCGAGTTTTTGAGTCGAGTTGTTGAGTCAAGCTTCTCAATTCAATTCGAGTTGTTGAATTCAACTTCTCAATTCAACTCAACACTTTTTCAAAAAAATTTCAATTCAACTCAACACTTTTTGAGTTGAATACTCGACTTGAACTCAAATACTTGACTTAACGCGATCAGTCTAAGCTTGTTCAAATGAACATGTAATGAGAATGTATATGTTTCAACTTTCAGCATTTCGATGTTCACTTTCTTGAAAACGTTGATCACATGATACAACGCTTAATTCTGAAGAGTTTCTAGTCTTCATTTTGTATTCAACACTTCTTCTTCTTTATTACATTGATGTCATATTAATGCTTCAAACGTCATTTCTGATTTTATCATCATTGAGTATATTTGTCTTGCTTTTATGAATGTAGCTCTTCAGATGAAGATCTTAAGTTGACTAAGCATCAGCATCTTGATGACATGATCTGCTTCTATTTGATAAAGATGCAAACTTCATTGTAGTTTCATATTCAGTTGAACTTTAAGAACTCATACATTCAATTTCAACTTTATTATTGAGTTTTCTATGTGTAAATTGACTGTCATGTCAAATCTTTTTGATTTGCAAGTGAAGTGTGTGAATTCATATTTCTTTGAAGTGAACGTAGCATCATAAATTCAAGCTCACTTTGCACAGATGTTGTGTGCTTAACTCAGTGTTTCACAGATTGATTTTGTAATTTTGTCATAGATCAGAATATTGATGTCATTTATGAAGTCAAGCACTTCAATTTTAATTTCTAAAGCTTTGCATTTTTCAATTAAACTTGTGTTAAAGAATAGAAAGAAAATCAATAATATGAGAAATTCTTGTGATATATCAGTATTTACTCATTGCATTGCGCTGATTTGTTCATTGAATGTCAGCAATGACTCTCTGTCTTTCAGAAAGCTGCAAGTTCATTCAACTATGTAGTTCAATGTTCTTCTCATTCTTAAAATATGCAGAAGTCTGATGTATAAGACATGATCAAATGTTTCAGCAATATCTAGACTAAGCATGAAGATTACGTACTTGATTTTGCAGTTTTATACTGCATGTACTTGATCTACTAGTAAATTCAGCGCTAAGATCATGAATTGCTTGCATCTCACTCTTATTTGAGCATTTGAAAGCATGTGATGAGTCTCAGTAATGTTATTTAATCTTTTGATCATGATTGATTTCAGTGTTTTATTCATGATGTTTAACAAAGTAATGAGTCAATACATTTTTGAATTAATGTAATTATTCTTTTTTGATTTGCATAGTACTATTGTGACATTGTCTGAGCTTTTTTGAACTGCTTCGAATGATATTTGTGAGTTACACATGCATTGAATAAACTGATTAGTATCAAAGTCAGTTCTGTTAGATTCGCTTGAAGCACTTTATTTGAAATTTCAAATACTTTTAATGCTTTGTTGACTTTTACTTGTCAAATCATTTGTCTCATCTCATCTTGTAATAAGACTGAATTGAATGACACTGTCAGCAATATAAACAATCTTGAAATGTCGCTGATGTCTGTTTGAAACAATGATGAGAAGAACTTCTTTCATAGAATCTCTGTTTTTTCTTTGAATAAATCTGCTATGTGATTGAAATCGTCGTTCTTTAGTGACGAAAACTGCAAAAGTTTCTTGAATAGTCGACTTTTGATTCTGACTTATTTTGCAAAGCGTCAAATTGATTTCAATTCGTTGCTCAGCTCATGCATTTATAATCTAAAATGTAAACATTTTACTTCTTTAATGATCTTGTTTTTGTGATCGTTGTATTTCAGATAGTCGTTTCATGTCTCTAAAGTATTCTGCGTTTTTCATACAACTCATAGTCATCATGATTTTGTCACAACTTTCAAGCAGATCTGATTTCAGAAGTTTCATGCTCAATTTAACAACTTTGCTCAAGAAGTAAACTTCTCAATGACTTCTTGTAACATTGAGTGATCTCAGTTACTCTGTCATCTATTGCTGTCTTGTTGTCAAGAAAACGATCGATGTTATGATTTAAACACTGTGATTGATTATTAGCTTAATATTTATGACAACGCACTAGAGTCTTTAGCGACGCGCTAGTTGAGCTTAAATCTGACGTTGACTCAGATTTGCTCTTTATCTTTTATCATTAATATCAATACTATTGCTTGTTTTATAAACATCTTAACAAATAATAGCATCAACTCTGATTAATTCAGTTGTTTATCAAATCTAGAACTAGATTATCTCAGTTAAGCTCAGTCAAGCACTTCTACAATCTCTTTGTATCAGTAGCAATCTCTATGTTAAGCTGACGTTATTTAAATCATTTGACATTGTCAAAGCAGTCTTCTCTATTGACGCTTTTCTTCGAGCAGTAAATCAAGACTATTCTAAGAAATTCTTGAATAAAATTCAACTTATCATTGAAAGCATAGTAACTATCAATCTACGATTAGTTACTATACATTGATCTACAGATTGTATCATTTAACGATCTAATTTCTTAGAATCATCATCATTTTTTGAGCTTTGAGCGATTGATAAACTCATCTTTCTATGTTATCTGCAAACATTCTTTCAAAGCATAATTGAATTTCATATCTCTCAAATGTATCAAAGCTTTCTTTCTACTATTTCTGAGCAGCAGCGTGATACACAGAACTTTCAGAAAAGCAGTTCAACAGCAACAACATCAAATCATGCTTCTACAGATGAAATTTTGAAGTCATTGACTTCATGACATAATTGTTTTCAAGAAGAAAGTATTGATTCACTATCATAAGAATTATCTTCACTATCTAGAAAATCATTTTCTCTACAACATCATCAACACATCATTTCAGATATCATCATTGAACAAAGTCAACATTCTTTCATCATTATTGAATCTACAAGAAAAACATCGACGAAGAAAACAATATTCAGTCAACTTTTGAAAGCTGCTCGTTCTAGAGTTGAATTCAATTTCGAAATGACAGCTTCTTTTAATAATGCTCAAATAACAGCACTTTGAACAATGATGCAAAAGATATTTCAGATCAATAATCATAACATGAGAAGAGATGATAATGAAGAAAACTCAGATAATAACGATGAGAACAGCAATACTACAAATGATGAATCTGATTTCAACTCTCAATGAAAGAAATAATGAAACTTATCAAATGTTGAATTCTTTGATTTCAACTATGAAGATAGTTTTAAATCAGAACTTATGATTCATATCAACAAGAAAACTATCTTTCAAGATGTTTATCTGTTTAATGAAAGAGTCAAGAATATTACTATCATCAAAGATAAAAAGATGATAGCTGAAAACTTGTATATTTATTTACAAGACATTGTATTGAAGTGATATGTTTTTGAGCTCACTGACATGAAGAAGCATCTTCTCAAGCTCTCACTTAATGAATGACATCAAGTTCTATTATCTCGATTCAAGAAATCATCTGCGATAGCTTTCACTACTATAACAACAGAGAAATACACTATGAGTGATGTCTATCAACGAAGAAAATCTCATGAGTACGCTCAGATCATTCTTTGCGAAGTCAGATCTGCGAAAATGATCTTTATTTATAATCAGCTGTTTCTGATTTACAATGAAATTGATTTGAAACTTCGAAGAAATCTGAAATCTTTTGAATTCAAGACAATGATAAATGCATGACTTCAGCAGTTAAATCGATATAAAGAAATTTGATTTGATCTCATTATGAAAGATAGACAACGCAGTTTCAACAGCATTAAATGATCATTTAACAACGTCTTTAACATCATTTTTGTCAAAGAGTGTAATCAACAAAGTAACAAAGATTGATCAGATGATTGAAACTCAGATCAGTATAGCAGTAATTTTCAGTTGAATTTTCAGCGACAGTTTCAAAGCTACGACTTTCAGAACTCAAGATCTTTTTATTAATCTTATTCAAACAATTCAGCTTATCAGTTTAATCAGTCTGCACAACAAGCTCAAGTCTTGTCAGCTTCTTGTCAGTTATTATTGCTGATCAAAGAAAACAACAGCAAAACTTCTTTCACAAGCAAGTCAGATTTAAACTCTTCTCGCTATTTAAACAATCGATAATCATTTCAAAGATTTCAAAAGACTTATCTCGTCATGATGATCAAAGAAAACATCGAACAGAAAAGTTTAGATGAAACATATGACAGATTCATGAAATCTTATAATGATGATTCAAGTACGAAACTGAAAGAAATCTATTATTAAGATATATCAAATGACTATGTCAAAGATACTTTAGAAGAGAAAACTGATTGCAATGATGACGTGATGAATGCAGAATTTGTGACATCAACTTGAGAAAAACTCAAGACTATTTATTGTTAATGTAAAGCTGAGTTTGCATTCAACAGTAAACTGCATGAACATTTTAAACAAATCAAGTTTCAATGCAAAACAACTTCTTCAAATTTGCAAATTAGTGCTGCAGTATCTTTAAAACTTTCAAAATCTTTGAAACTTTTGAAATCAATAGTTTTCATCAAAATATTCATGATTTTATTTGAAATCTTATTAAAAGATAGAATTCTAATTCAATTTACAGCTGAATCAGTTGAAGAAACTGACTATGCTTTTCGAGAATGAAAGTACACAACGTTCAAAGCATCATGATATACTAAGAATAGTGTGAAGTATGATGTTTATGCTGACATCGAGTGCACAATGTCTTTAAGTGATAGAGAGTTCATAAAATCAATAACATCAAATTTCATTATTAAGATTAGAAAGTTGATGTCTTTGATCTTGATTCGTGATATTGAGAATAAGATTCATAATTCAGATGAGTACATCTTGATGAACGACTTTATCAAAGAAACATTGTTGAACGACACTTCAGCTATCACTTTCTTTCAAAGAGAAGTTCATCTGATAAATGATTTCAAGATGAAAATGCTTATTGACATTGACATTTTGAATTCAAAACAAATTTAAACAAATTTAAATAACAAAATCTTGCAAATAAATAGTTGTCAAGACATCATCATCAAGATAAATATTGTCATTCAAAAGAAAGCAAATCTAAAAGAAATAATAAGATCTTAAGAAAAGATTATTGTTTCATCTCATGTCTTTCTAAAAATTCTTGTCAAGATTAAAGATCTATCAAAGAATCAAGACTTTATATTCAAATCAAAATATGATCAGAATATGAGAACTCAAGATAATCTTTATGCTCATATTGTGAATGTCTCGCTTTTCTTTGTACAATTACAAAATGATATTGATCAATCTCTTACTATACAGAGACACACTAGATTAGAATTCATCACAGAGTATGATGAAGACAAATGTTTTCTAGCAAATTCAATAAATAATCATCTTGCAATCATCAAATGAAAGCATAAAAGAACTTCATGAAAAAAGTTAATCAATGTAGCAATGCTAATCATCATCTTCGCACTAAATGAAATTATCAAGAATGCAAAGAAACTTACATCTGTCAGAATTACATTTACTGTTGAATAAGTTCTGTCTAATGAAATCACGATTTTCGACAATGAATTTATCTTCGCTTAAATATCAAACATGATGACTTTCTACTCAGAAATTTGAACTGATCAGAGCACTATCATTGATGTTTCAGAAAAGAACTAAATATCAATCATGCTTAAGTCAGAAGTGATTAAGCAGAAAGCATTCAAGATCTATTCGCTCAGTACTAAAGACAAAGACATGATTGACAAAATCTTTGACAAGCTGCATGCTCAAGACAAACTGTCATGAACAAGTCAATTTACTTTCTTCAAGTATTTAATCTTTGTAGTATGAAGTACTACATTAAGCGAAGAACGAAAGAAAAGAGTAGTAGTAGACATATAAAAACTCAACAAGATCATTATTTTAAACAGTTATTTAATGTCACTTCAAACGAGAATAATCATTGCAATAACAAAATGTCAGTATATCTTTGTTGTGAACGTGCAGAAGTATTTTCATTAATAATAAATGAAAGTAACTGATAGAAATAAACTCACTGTCGTAAATCATCAAGAGCAGAAACAATTCTTGATGATGATAATGAGATTCAAGAATTCATCTTCATATGTTCAATAACAAATCAACAAAATTCTGCAATCTCATTGAATCTATGCTAAAGTTTATATGAACGACATTGTAATTTTTTCTCATACTTTAAAGAAACATTTAAAGCATCTTCACGTCATTTTCAGTCTGTTCAGAAGACTACGTGTATGTTTGACATCTACAAAATCATTTCTCGAATATTTATTCATTTCTCTTTTAAAACAAAAGACAAATGATTTTAAACTAACTACATCAACGAAAAAACTTGTTGTCATCAGCTCATTTCAATTTTCTCAGTTTCTTAAGAAATTAGAAACGTACATTGAATTGATTGAATATTTGCGAAACTATGTGTCATACTATGCTCAGATGACAGAATCATTACAAAAGCGCAAAACTACTCTTTCTAGAGAAGTTTCTAAAGATCTCAATAATGCGCGAAAGACAAGAATATCACGAATTTCTCTGATCAATTCTATCAAGAAGAAACTTAATGTCTTTCAGCTTTTGCAGAAGCAGTTTCGAAAATTCAGTGTACTGACACACTACAATTTAAATCTATCACTTTATGTGAATTTGAATGCGTTCAAAGTCTACGATTTTGATGCAATAGTGTATCATATTATAAACGAAAAATCACGTTCAATTCTCTTCTTAAGTAGAGAACTAAATTTTGCTGAAAAAAACTACTGATTTACTGAACTCAAGATAGTTGATGTAGTCTGAGTAGTTCATCAGATGCATCATATGATCGAATTCACGAAGAAATTGTTAATCACGATGTATACTGATCATTCAACAACAATTTCTATTGCACGTCAGATCTCTCTGTTCTTCTTTAATACTGACAAGCTAAATCTAAAACTTGTTTGAACTTCTCAGTACTTGTTCACTTTTAAATTGAACATAAAATACAAGTTTAACAATAAGAATCTGATATTGAATGCTCTCTTTCATCTACTAAGAGAGCGTAGTTTCAACGAGACATCGAGTATTGAGATCAAAGAAATACTCAAATCTCTGCATACAGCAGTGAAAAATCTCAAGAATCATTGCACTTACACATTTGCAGTCTCTTTAGTAGAAATGTCAGCGAACTTTCGTCAAAGATTATTACAAGCTATGAAAATCAATAAACGTTGAAAAGATATCATAATCAATATAGAGACAAATAACATGAAAGCATTGTCTCAAGAAAACTACTTTGATATCAAAGATGATCTTCTCTATCACATTGATCAAAATAGTGATAGAAAATCAAGACTGATGATTTCAAAAGCGCTTGAAGAAGAAATCTTTGAGCTCGCTCATCAATCTCATCATGTCAAATTTCATCAAACTTATCAGTATATAGCAGAATCACTTTATATCAGAAAGTTGTTGATCAGACTACGAAAGTTTATCAAACATTGCTTGAACTATCTTTTATATCAGACTAGAAAACATCAATCATACAAAGAATTGCAGCTCATTAAAACGATGAACATTTTCTTTCACATAATCACTATGAACTTTATTATGACGTTGTCAATAAGTCAAGAAGAATATGATTGTATGCTGATCATAATCAATAAATTCTTTAAGTAAATGATGATGATATCAAGCAAGACAACTTACACAGCTGAACAATAAGCGCATCTGATTCTAGAAAGATTGCAGATAGCAAATTGAGACGTTTTGATTGCAATCATCAATGATAAAAATTCAAAGTTCATGTCTGATTTTTGAAAAACTACATTCAAGAAGTTGAGAACATCAATATTGATCAGTATTATTTATCACTCTCAAATAAATGAGCAATTTGAATGTATCAATTAGATGATTAAAATTGCTCTTAGATTTCTTTTATCTAGCATCAAAGATAGCTTATAACTTTCGCTGCTATCAACATTGCAAGTCATCTTTAATAACTCAGAGATAACTATTGAGCATTCATCAAATAAAGTCATTTATGAATTCAGAACTACGAAAATTTCAAATCTTATTTAATCTCAGAGAAATTTGAATCTAAATTTCGTGATCAAAAGATTCATCTATCGCTTAAAAGCTATCAATATCATCTCTTTTGTTATCAGCAAAGCTAAAGCTTGATATGATAAAAGGCATAAATCAATGATTCTAGAGAAAGATAGTTTCGTCTTTCTACGCTTACATCGAAAATATCATCTTTCGAATCATCTCTCTTGAAAATTATCACAACAGTACTGCAAATCTTTTTGAGTGCAACAAAGAGTAAACAAATTAGTCTACAAATTGAAATTGTCAGCTCATTGATGAATTCATTCAGTTATATTGATAGTGCAGTTGAAATTCATTCTTGAAGAAGTCGATTCATATAATTAACTTTGCTTCTTTTATTCAGATTCTGTATTGATTGAAGATGACTAAATCTGTCGTTGAGTTTAAATTGCTCAACTCAACTCAAGTTGAGTTTCAGAATTGAGTTAAGTTGAGTCAGACTCTCGATTCAACTCAATCAACTTGATGAGTTGACTTGAATTCAACGACAGATTTAGACATTTTACTTATTTGAAATAAGTACTAGTAGAATGATATTATGAAACTTTAAAATGTGTGTATATGAATGATCTTTATTTACATATTGAAAAGAAATTTATATGTATGTAGAGAAATGTCTTTGACTTCTCTATTGTTGACTCAGACTTCAGTCACTGTCTTTAACTAAACTGCTTGAAAAATGCGTAAGCAATTTCATGAAAACAGTAGATTGCAAAATGAATTGCAAAACTATTTACATAAGCTTTCTATTGATGTTTTCTTGTCTTCTTTGCTCAGACAATGCATTCAATTTAGCTTTATTCTTAGATGATGATTTCTTCTTGAAATTAGTCATTTCAAAGCTACGTTTACATGTTGAAACAGAACTTGACTTCAAAGAAGAAGTCATCTTGCGCTGTTCTTTTTTCACTGCTAAAGATGATGACTTAGATTCTTCATTCAATTTAAAGACTGCAATGAATTTCATCAAATTTCTTTGATTCATTATCTTTCATAATGATTGATTGTTTTTCTTTAATCTGTTTCTCTCAATCAAGTGTGATGTAACTCAATCAAAATGAGCAGACGCTGAAAATTGAGCATTCAAAAGTGAAGTTGTTGTTAGATTAATTGCGTTGAGTCGAGTACTCAACTTGAAAAGTGTCGAATCAAGTTGAAATTTTTTTGAAAAAGTGTTAAATTGAGTTGAGAAGTTGAATTCAAGCACTCAAGTTGAATTGAGAAGCTTAATTTGATAACTCGACTCAAAAATTCAACTTGATTCAACAAGATATTAGATAGATGTAAATAGCTTGATTGAACAGTCTTCATGATCTTCTTCATGACTTTCTATCATGTTTTCTCGTCATGACTTTCTATCAAAGTCAAAGAATCTTCATGTTTTTCCTTCATGTTCTTTGTCATGTTTCTCGTCATGTTTCCCTTCATGTTTTTCTATCAAATGATCTTCATGTTTCTCTTTATGTTTCTCTTTATGTTTCTCATCATGATTCTCTATCAAACAATCTTTATGTTCTTCTTCATGTTTCTCGTCATGTTCTTCTTTATATTTTTCTTTATGTTTCTCTTTATGACTCTCTATCAAACAATCTTCATGTTTTCTCTTCATGACTTTCTATCAAAAAGATAATGCAAAAAGATAATGCAAAAGTCGGAAAAATTTCTATATTTAACTCTCTTGATGTCAAGCTCAAGTTCTTGACGAGTTGAGTTGAATTGACTCAATTTTCAGTCGAATCGAGTTGCATCAAGTTGAAAATATGCTCAATTCAACTCAAGTTGAGTTGAAAATGTGAGCAACTCAACTTTGAATCAAGTTGAATTCAAAATGTCAACTTGAAACTCAACTCAATGATCAGTCTAGTTGTTGTAAATCTTGCTGTCGTAGATCTTGCTGTATTAAATAACGTAGATATCGAGAGTTCTTTCAAGTTTGAGAATCTAGATTACGAAAATGATATGAAAAGATCAACATCAATTTTATCATCATTCTTCAGCTCTGATATTGTTAATTAAATGTCTAATAATGAACAATATAACATTACTTATCATGCTCATTATCATCAACATCATCATTTGATGATGCATCGCTGATATACTCTAAATCTTTATTGACGTCAATGATGAAGATTAAATCTTTGTTCTTTTCTTGTTTCTATGCATTGAAAGCTCTTTTCTCTTTAATAAGCTTGTAAGACTCAAATTTTGCTTTCAACTTCACAACATCTGCGTGCTTAATCATCATAATATTCAATATGATGTTGACAATAAGAGAGCTGCGACGATAAGATAATAAGTCTCATTTTAAATTGAAAACTCGTTCAACATTCGTTGAGATAACTGAAATTGCTAAAATATCTCGAGTCATTCTGCTTAAATGAACAAAGTCTCTGAGATGATTTCTTCAGAACTTAATGAGATCAATGTCTTGAACAGTGTCTAAAGCTTATTAGAATTTGATATTTCAAACTATGTGACTGTGAAATCAATTGCAAAATTGATTGCAAAGAAATTATGAGACAACATTAATTGTGCAACGAACGAAACAAAGAAAAGAAAAACTAATTCTGATTCAAATATCATTTCGCTTCGTTAGTTGAAACAAGTGATGATAAATTGTGACATCTGAAATTTCGTCTAGCGACTATATTTGCAATGAAAGATGATTGTTGCAAGACTTTTTCTTAAAGTTGATCTTGCAATGTAGTTGAGTCGAGAGCGTAGTGTCTAGCATAATAATCTATAAATTCTCGTTTGTATCTTTGTTTATAGTCGCTGTCTTGTCATGTAGATTGCTCATATAGATTTAGTTTCTGATGAGAATCTATAATATTTTCGAGATTGTACATTAGCTTTCGATCATGACTGACATTTACATAATATTCGAATAATTTGATTTGAGCTTGCGTTAAGACTTTTAAAAGCGAACGCTTTCAAAAACGTTGCTTTCTCTTCAGAACTGTCATGTGATCTTTGATATGAAAGAACAAAACATCATAAACGATGTAAATTGCATTAATGCTGAATTCGCGATTACGTTCAAGTAAATCAATGAATATCGCGAATGATTTGAGTAGTTCTACAAGATATTGAACATATGTTCATTCTTCATTATTGAAAGATAACTTTTGAAGAATAGTATTTTTATTTTCGTGAGTAGAAATATAACTCTTGATGAAGACTTGAAGATGAAGTGCTCTCAAAAGCATAAGACAGATGAAATTTCAGTGAGTTTTAACATCTTGTATCATCTTCAGACGAAGTTTGAAATTACGTTGAAACTTGTGAAAATTCTCTATTTTCTGAGAACTTTTGTTCATATAAACAGAAAGCTTTCAAATCTAATTAAACATTACTATAATGTCATAAATAAGAGTGTACTCTGTATTTTTGATCGCAATTGCAAAATCGATTGCAAAATCGATTGCGAAAATAATAGCAAAGCAAATTAACATAATAAATAAAAATTATTAATTATCTTGAACAATGTTCAAGATAAACTCTCTTGTATAAACATGCTTTGAAGACTAATTTTGAGTATCTAATATTCTTTCTCATTCTCATTCTTGAAACTTAACGTCAGCGATTTGAGTAACTGTTTAACAGCTAACTGAATTACATGTGTTAAACATGATAAATGTGAAGTAACTGAGAACATTTGCAAAGTCTTGTTTAATACAGTCATCATGACATCATTATTGCTGACGTTGTTTGTGATTACAGTCATAACTCGATCTTGAATATCAAGTTCTTGCAATATTCATTCAGTAATACTGCTTAGATTGCTCTTGATATGCTTGTCTTTGATTTATTCAAAGTTCAACAAGACTTTTTGATACTCTCAGAAATCAATGTAGTAAAATCTCATGATGACTAGAAAAGATAATCTATTAAAACTACTTCATTCATCTAAACTAATGAAGATTTTAGAATTCATTGATAAATTCTTGAGTATGTTGACTTGAATAACAGTCGCTCAATTCTTGAGAGAGATTGTAAGTTTGATTCTGTGCAACAGAGTAATGCTCAATCATGTTATTTCAAATGCTTGTTAAAATTGAACATTGTTAATAGCAATATGAGAAATATTCAAAGCAACGAAAGTCTTTTGAAGTTGTAATGCAAAGACTTTTGAAGTATATTCTTGATGAAAAACATGATGCTGTGATTTGTTAATCTTTTGCAATCTTTTTTGCAATTCGTTTTGCAATCTATTTTGCAATCTGCAATTAAGAAGCAACTTATTGAAGCTTTAACTCTAACAAAGTTACGAATGTCTTAAACTTTCATGATCTTAGTTGCTAAGTTTGTGCATCTATCACAATCTTTGCTATTCAGATGATGTTTCATGATGCTGTTATCAATGCTTTTATTGTTAAAATGCTCATAGACATGCAAACACAAATGACAAATGAGTTTGAGTCTTTCACTTTCAACTAAAGCTGTCTGATAAAAGTTATTTTATATCTCATCTGTTCATGTCTGTGAGATTCACTTTGAATGACGATAGTCTGATACTTTTCGTTCTACTTGCATTGCATATTGAGTTTGCTTTCATCAATTCAGAAATATATGTTGATATTCTTGCTCATGATCATATAGCATATATCGTTCATCGTGTAACGACTGCAGTTCGACAAGCACGACAGAAGCAACATTAGAAGAAGAAGATCGAGCATTATCATGCTCGCTGTTATCAAGATTCTTTGAAGATATATCTATAAAACTGAATAAACTGTTCATACTTGCTTGCAATTTCGATGTTTTGTTTCAAGAAGATGACATGATAAGTAAGTTAAATGAAAAAAAGACTGCAAAAAGAGTTGCAAAAAGAATTACTAAGAGAGTTGCAAAAAGAATTAAAAACAAGTTTGACTTTTCAAGCATCATTAAGCTTAAAGTTTGAAGATCAATGCAAATTGTGCATCACTGTTAACTTGTGATTGATTAATTCTTATTTTTTAAATTAACTGTTAATTATTCTAAAAACTAGCACATTTTAATAGATTTCAAACATCATGATTGACTAAGAAACTTATTACAAATACAAGAAAATAATTATACAGAAATGAACTGAAGTACGAAATAATCGTTGCACAAAATTATGCAAAAAGAATGTTTAATTCTTCTGTTCACTTCTGCTATTTAATTATTACATGAAAGTATGATGTGATGCTGCATGCAATAAATAATTCTATCTATCAGCTTGTGACTGCAAAACTAGCTAGATCATTGATTTAGAAACGCTTGATTTCTAAGATATGAGCATTAAAAGAATCAAAAAGATTATTTAACTTCTTAATTTTGAATATTACTTTTCAGATTTCACGTGTCAATTTGTGTGAAATATTTGATGTTCATTCATACTTGTTGTAATCAAAATTTGTCGATCAATTCTCAGTCTGATCTGATAGCACAATTCACTTGCATGACTTGTTCTTAATCATCTTTCTTCTTGATCATACTACACGTCATAGAGTTTTCTCAGACGTGATAAATGATTCTTGAAAGCGCTTTGATGTCAATTTGTAATCTTGAAAGATATGATAATTTCTGAAGAAGACTTGATGATACTGATTGCTCTCTGCTTTTCTATATGTCACAATGTTAGTATAAATATTGAAATACAAGTCGCGAAATTGATTGCAAAATTGATTGCAACATCAAGAGCAAAATCAAGAGCAAAATCAAGAGCAATTTCAAATAGTAAAAGAAATAATAATCATGTTGTAAACAAGATTACAAAAAGAACTGTCAAAAACTTACACAATAAGACAACATGTTACGTCTTTTCAGAAATTCTGAAACTGTCGAAGAATCTTCACTGTCAATGCTTCTCTGATAATATTCAAGTCATTCATCATCGTCTTAAGCTTTTCTCTCAGAAGCAAGTCATTCATCTAATATCATTCTTTCGTCTGAACGTCATTAATGTCAGAAAGCTTCTCTCATTGAGAATTCTTCACATTTGTATCAAAACGAGCGCTTAGTACTGAAGAATCTTGATTGAGACTTGCGACATTAAGACGTGTTCTTACATGATTCACTGTATTTTCTTTCGCAATTCTATGAATTTATTAATATTTGATTGCAAAAAAGATTGCAAAAAATATCATTGATTTCATTTGCTATTCACATGCGCAGTCAACAAGAACTCATGATCATCATTCAATGCTTGTAAATAGACATTTGATTTTTTGAATTGCTTGATTCAGTAAAAACGAATATTTATCTCTGTTTTTCGCATCTTTAATTTTCTTCTCATCGTTTGTCATATTTTGCACATGAGTTCTAGTCTTTTTTGAATGTGTATTGTCGAAATAATCTTCAATAGTCTTGCGCTTGTGAGTAAACATCATTGCAAATGCAGAACAATAGTTAACTTGTAAAAGCAATGATGTAGTGATCTAAATAATGAGATGAAATAGTGAAGATCAATTGCAATGATGAGATATAAAATTTAAACTTTGATATCTTGATTTAAGGTTTTAAGATTTAAATCATCATTATTTCAACATTAATTAAGTCATGTAATCATTAACTTTCTTCTTCTTTTACCTTCAAACAACAACAACAACAACAACAACAACAACATACTGCAATCATGATTGCAACAGCTCAGTAAGTTATGTATCAGTCTTACGAGTTTATAGAAGATCGCAAAACTGATTGCAATACAGAAACAATGAGCTTAACTTTAATGATAAAATGTTACTCAGCATCTTTGATTTTGCAACTGACGAGATTTTGAAATCGATTTTGAATTCAAATAAATTCTTCAACTTGCATGAATCTATGTATATATTTCATTTCTTATTACTCTTGAATTGATTGCAAAACTGATTGCAAAGTAGAAATAATATCACAGCGAATTCTAAATTCAAGCTTACAAGATCAAATCTTAATCACAAGTCAAACAATAGATTGTGATTGTCAAGCAGCTCAGAATCATCATTGTTAAGCTCATCATCATTATTCTCATCATCATCATCTTTATTGTCATCGTTCTCATCGTCACTCAGTAAAAAATCTCATAACAAGCAATTTGTTGAAAAGATGTCTTGAAAACAGTCAACAGTGAAGTCAAGAACTGATGACAGAAAGTTAAAGTTCATCAGAGTAAGTTTTGAGTCTTACTAGATTGCAAAAATGATTGCAAAAGTAATTTTAAAGACGCTGATCATATGTTAAAATGTTCAATTCATTAAGTCAGCTCATATTATTAATGTCATCATAAAAAGTGATCTTATCAAGCTTAAGAAAATACGAAAATATTGCAAAGAAACTGTGACACTTCGTGAAATTCGTCAATATCAAAGAACAATCAACTTACTTATTTCAAAGCTGTTGTTTCAGCGTGTGATTCGCGAAGTGTGTCATGAATTGATTAAAGTCAATCTTCGCTTTCAATCAAAAGCTATAAAAACATTGCAGAAGATGACAGAAGTATGACTTGTTACGATGTACAAAGATTAGTTTTATGATCAATTTTGCAATCGATTTTGCGATTCAAATACTGATTACTTAACAGACATCAATCTTTGCGCAATTCATGCAAAGTGTGTAATCATTCAAGCGAAGAATATAAGATTGATTTTTCGTCTCATGAGCGAAAAGTTTACATTTGAAGCTTGTTCAAATTACATGACGAAGTAAATAGTCATGTTACTATGCAATCAGAATGCAACGCTGTCGCAAAACAAATAGATAGTAAATACAATTTTTGCACTGTTACACTGTTAGTGATACTATTGCTTTCGCGCATAATTCAAGTTAATTCTTATCGCTTTTGTCAAGAACTTTAGTTTTTTTTCTCTTGAATGTAAAGTCAATTGATTAACTACTTGTATGCATGAAATTTCAGTGCAAACGAGATTTTCATGCACGCTAACTAAAACTATCTATATTAATGTCATTTTAGCACGTCAAACTCAATACTATTTGTTGCTAATCTTTCTAAATTAGAGTGCGCAAAAACTCAGTTTGCATGAAAATTCTGTACATACAAGTAATTATTCTATTTTTAGAAATCGAGTTCAAATTCAGTTTGCATGAAAACTCAATGTATATGAGTAAGTATACTATTTTTAGAAATTGAATTCAAGCAACTCAATTTAATCTTGAGTTGAGCTTGAGTTGAAGAGAATCAACTCAATCTCAACTTGAACTTAGAATTGAGTTGAGTTGACTCTTCTCAACTTAACTCAACTCTAACTCAATGACAGATTTAATCATGAGAAAGTTGTTGATTGTTGAAGCAGTAGAAGCTGCAGTAGAAGCAACAGTAAATAGTATAGTTAACAACTAATATTTGGAAATACAGAGCACTGATGTAATGTATTAATGAGAAATATCAATACTATAGTTGATAGAAAAACTTAAGTGAATAAATAAATAATGTATTTACATGTTATATTAACAGAGTTTTGACGAGTTAGCTGAGAAGTGTTGATTCAAACACTTTTTACAATGATTAAATGATTGATTCAATGAACATCAAATCAATCAAATATTGTTACTCTGATGATGATGATGCATTCTTTCTTCATGTTTTAATATGCAAAGCAGTTAGTTGAATAGCATCAAAATGAATTATGAATACATACTGATCTTTGAGATCACTTTGCTTCTTCTAATGATGAAGCAGAATTGTAAAAATCTTTTCGTGTGCATTTCTGTAAAAACTGCTTTTTATTCTCGCTCATTTGTTATGCTGATGTTTGCTGTATCATCACGTTCATAGAAAATTATATATTTTCTTTTTTATAGCTCAACTTCAGACTTATTAAATTTATAAAAGTCGTAAAGTTTAAGTTGTTGATCTCAATCATGCTCTTTGCAATGTCTGATACTAGTAAATCTTGTGATTTGCAACATATACTATGAGAAATATTGCAATGAACTTGAATCATAATGTTCTGTACTATCTTGACAGATTCATGCATATTGATGTCATTAGTTGAAGAAGAGCTCGTACTTGAAGAATTCAATATACTAGATGATGTCACTATGTGCTGAATTTCATTCACAGACGTTACTGTTTAAGTTTTGACTCGTTTTCTCTTATTGTAGTTGCATCGTTGTGTTATAAAGACAAGAAATTTGTCTCTTCGAGATTTCAAAATGTTGTTGAAGATGTCAGTGAATTATTTATATACATCTGCAAATACTTGATTGAGAAGACTTTTGACTTTGCATGTGTTCAATCTGACATTTAGAATATCTAACTTGTTCATTTCATGCTGTAAATGACTCGAGATAAGAAGATATACTGATTCATTTATTTCTAGTCAAGATTATACAATATTTTCAAATCATGTTGTTGAATCAAGAGTCTTGTTAATCATTGCTTTAATCATGTTGAGTGTTATTATAGTTGTTATTTACATTCAAGTCAATAAATCTAGTATGATGAGTGACTTTCACGTTCGTGTTTCACACTAGAGCTAGTTGATAATGATCAATCTTAGTGATTCATTGAATCTAGATTCAATTCAATGAATTTAGTACTATCTCATATCAATTATCATTCATTTAAGAACATTGACATACTTTATTTCTTCAACATAGATCAATCGCAGTGAAACTTAAGATATAATATCATACAAGTACAGTTTGTTGAGTATTTATATAATTTCACGTCATTAATATGATATTACTATTATATATCACTAACAATAAAAGTTCTACAAATATTAAGATGTGATGTGAAAAGTAATTGAATGTAGAGTGACAATTCTCATGCTTCTTACTTCATCTTCGTTTGAAAAGACATATTTTCTTCATCATTTGTTAATTGCAAAGATTAGTAAGCTACGAATATTCATCTTTCATTTCTCAAGAGATTCATATCGTCTGACAAAAATCATTCTACACTATATAAATCTCAAATATCTGTCTCAGTTATTCTTCTTTTTTACACATCATCAAATCATCTTTCTTCTTCTTCTTAATTTTATCTCTTATCTTTTTCTTTTAATATATAACAGTGAATTATTGTATCAACACATATATTCTCTTCTTTTCTCGTTTAATCTTTCTAGTGATTTAGTCTTTATCTTCAACAACATACTCTTTCTGTCAAGTTTGTGCTGAATTGAAACGTAGCATAAATCTTTAAGACTGAAATTCTAAAATTTCAAAAACTTTTCAATTAACTCATTGAGATTGAAAAAATATCTCTTCAAAGCGCTTCTTTTAAATTGTATTGTCAATCATAAATAACAGCATCTTTGTCAATGCAATTTCAGCTAAGTTATATATTAATAATGATGATAATTGCAATGTACATGCAGTCTTCTTTACAAGAAAATTCAATCAAGATTTTAATATGTTTATCATTGAATAAATGAATCATGAATATACTCTTAAAATTGACTTATGATGTTAAATTCTTATTTTGAATTCTTATTATGCTGATTTACAGAAAAGTTTAATCAAAGCTTCAATTCTGTCTATTATTGAACAGATGAATCAAGACTTAAAACATGTTTGAAGACTTAAGATCAGAACTTCAAAGAAAGAGAATTAACTCTGCACACACGTATCATATAGTTCTCAGCTCAATGATTATTAACTGATGCTGTTGATTCATCAGCTGAGTTTGAAAAAATCAACTTTCAGAATGTTAACTCACTTATTTGATGAAAATTCTTTATCGCGAACGAAAATGTCATGTTCTATTTATCTGATCAATAACTTGATCACTTAGCTCAAGATTTTTCTTACACAGCTTTAATTCTTTCTGTCATCTTCAAGCATACACATTGCATTGAGAGCAAAGCATGTATACTCTTGAAATTGACTTCTGATAATAATAATAATAAATTCATACATTCTTATGATATCAATTAAGTTGATTCATGAGAAACTTTATGCTATTTATATTGAGTGAACAAAACTCTCTGAAATAAAAAATCACTCGCTGTTTATACAACTGCTTCACGCAGTTGAAACTATCATTATAAGACTATATATTAAATTAGTTCACGTTGATCACACATTAAAGAATGAGTAACTTAGTTACTTTAAATTGCTTCAGAAGCTTTGTTTTCATCATCATTCTTGCAGCTGTTTATCGAAAATATGTTGCATACGTTGCATGCAACATACATAAGACATGATCTCTATGCTGGTTTTTCTCTTAGCAAGAAGTAGTTTCTTGCAGCAGATTTACAGTTCAAGATGAATGAAATCTCTCATTACTCAAATTTCGACAGTTTACTTCTTAAGCATGAGTTGCAGATGTTTTGCCTGCTTTTTTTTTTCTTTCTTCATTAAGTGCATGCAGTCTATGACTATGACACTATCTAGACGCTGTGTGTATGCTAAGTTACATGTAATTTGATCAAAGTCGCTGCTTTATATCTTTTCGTTGATTAATCACATCGATAGTTTGCACATATAAGCGCTCTCGCTCAAACTCTTGCACTCGTACTCTCGTTTTTCTTCGTCTCTTCGCACTCTTCGCGTTCTACTCTTTCGTTTCTAATAGTCATTTTCTCATCGTAATTCAAATATTTTTCAAATACTTTAGTGTTGCAATTCTTTCGATTTTGATGACGAACAGCGTCAATATGATGTTTGTGTTTTTGAGCTGAGTCTTTTTCTTAAGCTTTATCTGCTCTGATCTATAATGCTTGCAATTTAGTAGTAAATGCTCTGACGTTTGACTCGCATTGCATATTTCATAGCATTTGTTCGAATTATTCTCTGATACTCAATGCAAATAACTCTTGAAATAGCTGTGAATCTAAGTCAGAAATCACTAAAAGAGCTTAGAAAAATGAATAGACTAACGTTTTCAATCTTTATTCAGTTGAAAATGAAACACAGTTATTTTAAGAGCTATTTGCATCGAGTATCAGAGAATAATTCGAACAAATGCTATGAAATATGCAATGCAAGTCAAACGTCAAAGCATTTACTACTAAATTGCAAGCATTATAAATCAGAACAGATAAAGTTTAAGAAAAAGACTCAGCTCAAAAACACAAACATCATATTGACGCTGTTCATCATCAAAATCGAAAGAATTGCAACACTAAAGTATTTGAAAAATACTTGAATTGCAACGAGAAAATAACTATTAGAAACGAAAGAGTAGAACGCGAAGAGTGCAAAGAGACGAAGAAAAATGAGAGTATGAGTGCAAGAATTTGAGCGAGAGCGCTTGTATGTGCAAACTATCAATGTGATTAATCAACAAAAAGATATAAAGCAGTGACTTTGATCAGATTACATGTAACTTAGCATACACACAGCGTCTAAATAGTGTCATAGTCATAGATTGCATGCACTTAATGAAGAAAAAAAAAATTTCATACATTCTTGTGACATCAATTAAGTCAACTCATGAAGAACTCTATGCTATTTATATCGAGTGAACAAAACTCTTTGAGATAAAAAATCACTCGCTGTTTATACAACTGCTTCACGCATTCAAAACTATCATTATGAGACTATGTATCAAATTAGTTCGCGTTGATTGCATGTTAAAGAATGAGTGATTCAGTCACTTTAAATTGTTTCAAAAGCTTCGTTTTCATCATCATTCTTGCAACTGTTCTGAGACTCTTCATGATAGCAATGATTATTTGATAGTTTAAGAAGTCAACATCTCATAGCATTCTTAATCGCAGATGCAATCAGTTCAAGCAATGCATAAGTACATGTTTTGTCATCTGATGATCTCAATTGCAGTTGCATCGCACGCTATCTGCGTCTGAAACATTTCTGAAGTGCAGATAAACATTTAGATTTATGCATTCAATTCTGATGTGAATGATGAGAGTACTTTCAATCTTCTGAAGATCATTTTGCATCTTTATCATTTTGTTAAACAGATGCAATCTTTGTGTTGAAATGACGTGAACATCTGCAATACATTTTCTATATTTTTTTCATCGTTGCTTTCACTGACTTCTGTAATACTGCTTTATTGCGATGCTGTCACTAGTTGAAATCGTTGCAGCGAAAGTTAATCATCTGCATCTCAACTGTATTCTTGCATTTTCTTGAATTAAGTTATTTAGAAGCATCACTTTCTTGATGACAAAAGAGTGAGAAATGATGCAATTAACACTTATCAGATGAGCGCGTATCAGTTTGCATGCTTATCTGATTTTCTGCGTATGATTGTTGACTCAACTGCGTAACATGATCTTGTCTTGCAGCATGTTCAGATGAACATGCAGCGAGCTTGTGTACATTTCTGCTTTCAAAGTCTCAATGCTTACTCTTTTAAACATCTCTGTAACATGATGCAGAGTCTGATTCTGTAATGTTTCAAGTCTGCATTCTTTGTCTGATAGTTTTTTCTCTTTTTCTCGCTGATGTCAGACTGATGCTTCAAATGCAATTTCTGATCTTACTACTGCTGAGTATATCTGTCTTGCTTTTGTGAATATTGTCTCTCATATGAAGACTTCAAGTCAACTAAGTGCTAGCATTCATATAACGTGATTCGCTTCGATTTGACGAAGATGCACGTCTCATCGCAATTTCATGTTCAGTTGTACTTTCAGAATTTGCATGTCTGATTTCAACTTGATGACTGAGCTTTTTATTTGTATGCTAATCATTATGTTAAATCTTTTTGATTTTCTGATGAAGTGTGTAAATTCATACTTTTCTGATATAAATGTTGTGTCATGAGTGCAAACTCATTTTGCGCAGACGTTGTGCACTTTGCTCAATGTTCTGCAGATTTCTTCAATGAATCTATTGTATGTTAGAATGTTAATGTCATTTATGAAGTTAAGCACTTCAATCTTAATTCTTAGTGCTTTGCACTTCTTAATCAGACTTGCGTTGAAAAATAGAAAGAAAATCGATGAAATGAAAAATCTCTGCAATATGTTTGCGTTTATCTTATGCATGTCACTCATTTATTTATTGAATCTCAATGATGTTTCTCGATTTTCAAGAAAGCTGCATGCTCATTTAACTATGTAGTCTGAAGTTCTTTTCATTTTCAGAGTATGCAGAAGTCTGATGTGCAAGACTTGATTGAATGCTTCAATGATGTCTAAACTTAGCATGAACGCTACGTATTTGATTTTGCAGTCTCATATCATGTGAATCTAATCTACTAATAGATTTAATGTTGAGATCACGAATTGCTTGTATCTCACTCTCATTTGAGCATCAGATAGCATGTGATGAGTCTCAGTTATATCGCTCAGTCTTTTAATCATGATCGACTTCAGAGCTTTTTCTATGATATCAAGCAGAGCAATGAGTCAATATGTCTTTGAATCAGTATAATTGCTCTTCTTTAATTTGTGTAATACTATCATTTAAGTCTTTTTGAACTGCTTCAAATGATATCTGTGTATTACACATGCGTTGAATAAACTCGTCAATATTGAGATCAGTTCTGCAAAATCTGTCTGCAACGCTCTGTTTGAAATGTCTGAGATGTCTGATGCTTTGTCTGCTTTTACTTTTTTGATTATCTGTCTCACTTCATCTTCTGAGATGTGTAAGTCAGATGACACTGTCAAAAGTATAAATGAGTTTGCGATGTCATTGATATTTGTCTGAGAGAGTGAGAGAAAGAATTTTTCTCGCAATATCTTGATCTTTTTCTTGAACGTCGTTGTCATTTGATCAGTGTCACTTCGCTTCAGTGACAAAAACTGAGAAAGTTTTTTAGATAGCTGCTTTTCGATTCTGACTTATTTTGCAAAGCGTCATATTGACTTGAGTGTGTCACTCAGCTTATGCATTTGTGATCTGAAATGTGCGCGCTTCACTTGTTGAATGATCTTGTTTTTATGATCATTGTGTTTCAGATATTTATTTCACGCATCTAGTGTACTTTGTGTTTTTTATATGATTCGCAGTCGTCTTGATTTCATTACTATTTCTGAGCAGTTTGAATTTCAGAAGTTCTTTGCTCAACTTGATGACTTTGTCAAAAGAGTAGATTTCTCAATGATTTTCTGTAACATCTTGATAACTTTGCACATTCTTTCGTTCATCATCATCTTGCTGTTCAAAGAACGATTCGACGAAAGATGCATATGTAGATACGCGCTTAATGCTTCTGTGATTATTTTCTTTCATAGTCATTGAGTTAAAGACTGTACTGAAGTTGTTTATAGACAAAGTTCTGTGACAATTAAAAGATGATTTGACTTTTGATGCAGATCAATGTGTATCTTGCACTTATGTATCATGAACTGTATTTTCTCGCTACTAAAGATCAGATCAATAGTTGTAAATTGATTGTGAGTCTTGCGAGTAATAATGTCTAATTTCAGAAATAATTTCAGCTTAGCATTAGTAACGATGTCAAGTAAACTGTCGATCGCTGTATGTCGAGTGAAGCATCTTCATTTCTTTCAGTGAGAATGATGTAGATTGAAATCTTTTATGATCAGTTGTTTGCAGTCGTCTTTGAGTAGCTCGCTCAAGCGAGAAATGATTGAAGATCTCTCTGTAAATGTAAAGAATAGTGAACATAAATTGTAGATGTTTATAAGTTGCAACGTCTGCATTTTGTTGTCTGTGTTGTAAGTTAATATTCTGATTAAGCAGATGTCTGACTCAGCTGTTTCTATCATTCATTGATTGAGTCTTAAGTGTTTGTTCACATATATGCATGTTTTTGACTGTGATGACGTGTTTTTCACTAAATAAAAGAAGTTGTGAGCTGAGTTAAATGATTGAGTGTCGTTAATGTTGCAACTCTGCTTCTGTATGACTACGATGTTGAAATCACGAACTTCTCTGTCGATTAGAAATAATTTCTGAATTTTCAATGATTTTCTGATGTTGTACTGCAGTATTCGTAGAAAAGATCGTTTTGTCATAAAGTTATTTGTAGCTGTTGTTGACTCTGCAAAGAGAAGACTCTTTGAATGCTCAATACATTATTTCAAATGTATTATTCAAGTTTCTTTTTAACTCATGTTCATTGCTGAATAAATTAAAACGCAAGTATCTGATGAGACTATCATGCTAAAATCAAACATATTCTGATCTTGTTTCAAGATTTATCTCATTCTATTTCTCTTTTATTCATGCTTTAAGTTGTCAATCTTAGCTTTTTCACTTACAGAAATTCTCAGCGAACAGCATAATTTAATTACTATCAAATAAATTATGATTGATTCACTTCAATGCTTTTGTTGAGTAATTTCTTTAAGCTGAAGTTTGAATTGCTATCATCTTGAAGAAACAGATGATTTCATTCATTATTGTTAACTGTCTTACTTTCTTCAGATAATGTAGAATTTCAAGCATTGTTATTTATCATGTTATCTGCAAATGATGTAATACTATTTTGCTTCTCTGAGACATTGTCAATTATTACTGTTTCAACGTTTAAGTCATCACGCAGTTGATGTTCTATTATTATAAAGTTGAGATTTGTTGATGATTTGTCGTAGTCAATGTATGCTTCTACTGTCTCAAATTCAATCTTTAACTCATTCAACAGATGAAGTCTTTTAGAATAGTTGACTTATAGACTTAATCAGTTGATGATAACGACAAATGAATTTCTTAAGTGATTGCATTCAACTAGAAAATAATCAGAAAGAAATTGAAATTCAATTTTTATATCTTCAATTATCGTAAAAATAATCATTGACTTTTCTTTCTTTTGATAAACATTTATCATGCATGTCTTCACATTTTTCATCTGCAAATCTGATATCAATCTCTTTTTGAGTAAAGCTATTTGTGTTGAATACAAGATGAAAAGAAGAATGTTGATTGAAAAAATCTTTGTCTTGATGTAATTTATAATGAGATTAAATTTTATCTCAACTTTGATATCATTCTGTTTGAATTTGATGATGTTAATCACGTTGATTTTGCTGTTGACATTGATGAACACAATAAATGCAGCAATGTTGCAAAAAATATTCAACACAGCAGTTGCAAAAGCAATATTTAAATAAAGAGTCATATTAATCTTAAATAGCACTTCATCTTTATATCAGATTTTTGATATGATGTTGTCTAAAATCAAAATAATACAATATTATTTTTTAAACATTTAATGAGAAAAAACTTTGAAAGCATTAATAAAGAAGAAGAAAATCATGAAAATAAATTACTTAAACTATTTAAAAACAGAGCACATCATTGATGTAACATCAATGAATGAACGAGAAGTAATTATCATTATTTGACAGAAAAATTTAGTCAAGATGAAAAATATACAGAAGAAACTACACAAGCTGCAAGTACTTTATGAACTCAATGAACATAAAAACAACGAGCTGATGCTCTGAGAAGAAATGAGAAGTTTGACAAAAATAATAAAAAAGCTGACGTGTCAACATGTTACTACATCGACTGTTAATTAGCACATGAAGAATCAGTTGAAGAGACTGAAAAAGATAATGAGCAAACTTGAAAAAAAGTTCATGAAGAAAAGAAAACATGTTGACAGCTGAGCAAAAAGAATAAATATGAAGTTGATGACATCATTTAAGAATCATCTTGTGTTTAATGTTGACATATCATCATTAATGCAAAATCATTGTGAGAAATTTGAAGTAAAAATCTTCATCAAAGAAAAAAAAGAAGTAAAGAGAATCATGATGATAACAATAAAGAACATAGTAAAATGAGTCAGTAATAAAACTCATCTGTACATGATGCTGACTACGAATTTACTGTTTAGCTATAGTAAAGTCTAGAGATTATCAAAAGTTTGAATGACATTGAAATGCTGCATGATGATGAAGCGCTGTGCGTTGATCACATGCAAAGTTTTCGTGATTGCACAGACTTTGATAATCTCAATGTGCATGTTACAAGCAATCTACATGCAGATGAGAAAGTCAAATAGAATGCAGAACTACAAGAAAAATCGCTTATGAAAATCATTCAATTCAGTATCTTGTCATCATGATGACAAGAACTGAAATAGAACATTCTCGTGTTTGATCTGTTGAAAGTGATTAGCAGAAAGAACTTAAATCATGAACATTCTTTAAATTTACATGCTAACTACGTATAAATCTTGTTAAGACTGCATGTCTGTTACTACAACATAAGTAACTCACAAGATTTATTAAGTTCAACACAAGCAAATTCAAGAGTTTCATTAATATCATTTAACAGACATTTAGATACAGACATTTTATACATGAGCAATATGCTGATGAGAAGACTTTGTTAAAAGAAGAGAAACACAAGTGAGTTAATAAAGAATGATTGAACTACGCTGTCTGATTAAAAGTGTAACATATGAACATTTCTGCAAGATACAATCGATCTGCATGAGAAAGATCTCTACAGATAATACAAAACAAATGAGTTGCACATCTTACAAGCGAAGTGAGTGTCTGCAAGATGTGATATACAATGATGACAACTGTTGATCTTGAGAATCTTATTTCTTCATTGAACTCTGATTCTTGAATGTCTTGATGATAAAGTCAATCTCTAGTTGAAGATATCATCTGTATAGCTTGAGAAAACAGTAACGCATGTCAATGTGATTAAAGAAGAAATCAACTGTGATACATATGCATATTGCAAACGAAACATCTGCAACTCATGCTTAAGAAGTAAACTGTTGAAATCTGAGCAGTGAGAGATTTCATTCATCTTGAACTGTGAATCTGTCACAAGAAAACTCTCTGAGTAATCTCTTGAATCTAAGAAGAAAATCAGCATAAAGATTGTACTTTATGTATGTTGCATGCAACGTATACAATATATTTTCGATAGACATTAAGAAAGACGAGAAATGATACAAAATAGTCAAACACAGTCTGAAAATTGAAATCTTCAACATGAAAACTGAAATAAAAATCTAAAAACTGAGTTAAAGTCGTATAATCTCAAATTGAAACTAATAATCAACTTTATATGATTATCAAAGAGCGAAAACCGATCACGAAAAAGACATGCATCAATGATCTTAGCATTTAGAATCGAAGCAAAAGCGCAAAGACATCTGAAAAAATGACTATTAGCTGCGAGATCAACATATCAAACAGTCGAATATTAAGACTATCGATCAAATGATCAATGTCAAAAATGTCAAACATTTGAGCATTTGCAAAACAAATGCAACAGATCATCAAGATGCTTGTACTGCGAGCAAAATCATCAGATCTGAAATCATAAATGTCAATTACCTACGTGCAAAGATGAGCAATTATGCAATCACATGATTTCTAGATGTTGCAACTGTTAAAATACGCACTTCGCAAATAGCGCAATGTGCAAGACATATCAGACAGCTCAGTTTATTAGCTCACAAAAAGATCATCTAGTCACGAAATTGTAATGAGTATTGCATTCAAAATGTCACAAAACAACGCAAATGACAAAAGCTTTGCAAACACGTTAAATATTCAAATTCTACAGCATAATTGCGTAAGATCAACGTAAATTATGCATGCATGCATGAAATTTGCGAAAAACAAGACAGATATTGTTATACTACAAGAATTGTAAATGAAAGACGAGAATATAACAATTTTGCATTCGTCGTTTATCTGCATCAAATCAAATGTTCAGAATACTCATGTCAGAGTATTGATATTTGTTGCGAAAAACGCAAAGAAATTTACATGCACATCAAGATCAGACATAATCAATAGCGAAAATATGCAAGCGATATCAATAGCGAACAATAAAATTCAGAGAGAAATTTTATTGTTCAACATTTACAACGAAAAGTCACAGAATGCAAATGATGAGCAATCATACACGATTGAGCGAGAATTAGCAAAAGTTATGCTAAATTCTGAGCAAAAAGTTATTATCATCAAAGACTTTAATGCACATCATAGCTGATGAAACGCAAAAATTTCAAACTTTATTAAAACGAAAGCGTTAATAAATTGAGTAAACTTACATAAGTGTAATCTGATTAACACTTCTGATATAAACACATATCACAGCTATTTGAATCAGTCAAGCTCAATACTTGATCTAGCATTTGCATCAAAGAATATGCACAATCACATCAAGAATTAACATATAAATGAGAATGTAAACACAGAATTCAATCATGAAGTAATTCTATTTACAATAGTTATGAAAAAGATGAAGTTGATCGAAAATTTGTTGAACGCGTCATACAATCTGCAAAAAGTTGACTGAAAAGATTTTGATGAGCATTTGCAAAAGACGAAAGATAAAATGATTGTCAAGATGCAAAGAATCACGAGTTTAAAAGCGATCAGTGATGAAACTCATCTGTACGCGATGCTGACTACGAATCTACTGTCTAGCTACAGTAGAGTCTAGAGATTATCAAAAGTTTGAATGACATCGAGACGCTGCGTGATGATGAAGCGCTGTGCGTTGATCGCGTGCAGAGTTTTCGCGATCGCGCAGACTTCGATAATCTCAATGCGCATGCTACAAGCAATCTGCACGCAGATGAGAAAGTCAAATAGAACGCAGAACTACGAGGGAAATCGCTTATGAAAATCATTCGATTCAGTATCTCGTCGTCGCGACAACAAGAACTGAGATAGAACACTCTCGCGTTTGATCTGTTGAGAATGATTAGCAGAAAGAACTCGAATCACGAACATTCTTTAGATCTACGTGCTAACTATGTATAGATCTTGTTAAGACTGCGTGCCTGTTACTACGACACGAGCAACTCACGAGACTCGTTAAGTTTGACACGAGCAAACTCGAGAGTCTCATTAATATCGTTTAACAGACGTTCAGACACAGACATTCTATACGTGAGCGATACGCTGGCGAGAAGACTTCGTTAAGAGAAGAGAAACACAAGCGAGTTAGTAAAGAATGATCAAACTACGCTGCCTGATTAGAAGTGTAGCATACAAACATCTCTGCAAGACACAATCGATCTGCACGAGAAAGATCTCTACAGATAACACGAAACAGATGAGTTGCACGCCTTACAAGCGAAGCGAGCGTCTGCGAAGCGTGATATACAATGACGACGACTGTCGATCTCGAGAATCTCATTTCTACACTGAGCTCTGACTCTTGAATGCCTTGATGATAGAATCAATCTCTAGCCGAAGACATTGTCTGTATAGCTCGAGAGAACAGTAGCGCGTGCCGATGTAATTAGAGAAGGAATCAACTGCAATACGTCTGCAACTCATGCTTAAGAAGTAAACTGCCGAAATCTGAGCAGTGAGAGATCTCATTCGCCTTGAACTGTGAATCTGTCGCGAGAAAACTCTCTGAGTAACTTCTCGAGCCTAAGGAGAAAACCAGCATAGAGATCGTGCTCTATGTATGTTGCATGCAACGTATACAACATATTTTCGATAGACGTTTACGACAAAATAATCACAACGAAAGCGAAACTGCAAGCTATTAGCGATGCAATCGCAATATGCAGCGAAAAAGCACTCAAAAACAGCGAAATTTGAGTGTACATGAACAGTCAAATGACTTTGCAAAGACTAAACGCAAAGAGCAACGTCAATGCGAAGTTATTCAATGACATACGACAAAACTTGATCAATTTACATCAGAATCAGTGTCAAATTCACATACAGTGAATATTGAGTCGCAAGAGCATTATTGAAAACGAAAAAGCAGATCAATTGATCAAAAGCGCTGCTCAAGAATTATCAGTTATCGACAACACGAAAGCAATCATCATAAGCTTCGTCAAAAAGCAAATTTGCAAAGAGACGAAATTACAATGGTTAAATGTCTGGAAAAGCAGCATCAAGAAGGGGAATCAGTATCAAAAGCACATATCGAAGGTGAATCTAAGTCATAAATCACTAAAAGAGATGAGGAAAATCGATAGACTAACGTTTTCAATCTTTATTCAGCTGAAAATGAGACATGACTATTTCAAGAGCTATTTGCAT
>JAABUR0100002012.1_pt1 | contig 33184 bp, 25 predicted proteins | sample 5560091 | NCBI WGS metagenome assembly JAABUR01 (sample SAMN10711879, study PRJNA513375) | rock metagenome | isolation source: Antarctica rocks | place: Antarctica: Victoria Land, University Valley sud
GCTGCGGGCCCGACAAACCAGACATCGAACTCAGAATCTGCGCGACAATGGGCATCGAGGTGTTTCCTGGAATTTGGGGTGCTCATCCAAATTATCAGCGAAACGCCTCACTCCTTATCCACCCACTCTTGTCCGAACCATTGATAGTGACCAGAAGAGAAGATAGGATGCGAGCAGTAATCCCGCGTCTATGCAGTAGCACGAAAGACAGACACAGAACCACTGGGTACAACAGAGTCCTTGGGATGACTTGCAACCCGAAGAAGTTATTGAGAAAGTGCTCCATTAATCACTCCCACCTACTGGTGTGTTCATAGGTCCGGCTCTGCTTCAGTTCGCACAGGTGGATCAGCCGCTCGCAGCGCAACCGAATCGTGTAGTCCGCCATCAGATGCTTCTACTTCCGTTCCTGCACTCGCCGCACAATGCGCGTCATCAATTGGCGCGGCAAGAGCCGGGGCGCGAAAGCTCCAATTTTGTTGCTCACTCCGGGAATCACAAGTACTTGGCCGCGCAGACACGCCTTGTAGCCTTCGCGCGCCACGGTTGCGGCGTCCATCAAGACCGAATCGGACAGCTTCGAGAGCTGCATCTTAGCCACGCTCTGGAACTCCGATGTGGTCGGCCCAGGGCACAAGCACGTCACCGAAATGTTCTGTTCGCTCAGCTCGGCGGCCATCGACTCGGACAGGCTCAGCACATACGCCTTGCTCGCGTAGTAAACCGCCATCAGCGGGCCAGGCAAAAATCCCGCGACCGAGCCCACGTTCAAGATGCGGCGCTTGCGCCCGTCACGACGCGCGGCCTCGATCATCGAGGGCAAAAGCGCGCGAGAAAGCAAGGTCAAAGCCACGATGTTGACGCCAAGTACGTGCCCCATCGTGGCGGCATCGGCCTGGGCGAAGGGTCCGTATTCCGCGAAGCCCGCGTTGTTAACCAGCACATCCACGCTGATTTGCCGTTCCTCAAGGACTTGCACGATGCGCTCGATGGATTGAGCATCGCTCAAATCTTCCACAAGTACTTGAGCCACGATGCCGTGCCGCTCTTCAAGCTCAGCCGCCAGTTGCTTAAGCTTTTCCTCACGCCGCGCGAGCAGAACCAGGTTCCAACCGCCCCCAGCGAAGCAGCGCGCCAGTTCGAGCCCGATTCCCGCCGAAGCTCCTGTAATCAGTGCTGTGCCTTTGGATTTGCTCATGGCTCAGCTGATCTCTCGTTCGTAATCGCCATCGGAGCGCGTTTCGGAGTGGCGGATTTCGCCACCGTAGTGCGCTGTCAGGAACATAATCGCGTTGGTCAGCAGAGATAAGGCGAGCACGCCCTTGGAAAGCGAGCCCTGGCCGTTCTTCTTCATGGCCGCCGTGCCCGCCGCGGCCTGCCCAAAGCCAAGCAGCGTGCTCGAAACCGCGCACAGCAGGTGCTTCTGGATGATGTCCTCGCGCACGCCTGGGATGGGACGCACGATGTTCTGGGCGCGCAGGCCGGAGAGAGCCGTAGGAATCGAGGCCACGGCGCCCACGAGGAAGAGGGCGTGGCCGCAGTTCTCGACGGTCTTGCTCTTGCGCCACAATCCGTAAGCCAAGAGGCCCGAGCCAAACAGCGAGGCCAAGATCGGCGTGTGGTTGATCGAGATGTGGATGTAAGCCGCGTTGAGTTTCATAAGCGCCAGTGTTGCCGATTGGGTGCCGAAAGGCTTCTTCAAGTACTTGGGGAATGACTTGCGCCATCGCCCTGATCCATGAGCGGCTCGAATGCGCTCGCGAGCAGTTGGCAGTCAAAGCCTTCAGTGGGAACCAGGCGCGCGACTTCGGGCAGCGAAAGCGCCGTCTGATCCAAGAAGTCGATGAAGAACGCGGCGCCCCCAGCCAGCGTGATTTGATAAGCCAACTCATCGCGGAAGCGCGCCTGGTGACTCGGGAAGTAGCGGGCGTACACGCGCCGCACGAGCTTAACCTCGCTCCAGGCGAAGAAGGCCGCCGGTGAATCCTCGCTCTCTTGCAGGTGAACGCCGTCGGGAGCGAAGGCTCCGTGGGTTCCCAGGCATCGGTGCAATAAATAAGCACAAGCAGCACCTGACGTTTGCGTCAGCCCGTAGCCCGCCAGCCAGAACGCCATGATCGGGAGGACCGAGCCCAGGAGCAGCCACGAAAAGTGCTCGCTCATCAGCCAGCCGATTACGAGCGCAGCCGGAGCCAGCAGCAATGTCACGGGGATGAGCGTCAGGCAGAGGGTGCTCAGCCAGCTCAGCCTGTACGCTCCCAGCAGCAATGATCTGTGCTTCATGCTCAAGCTCCCTCAAGCTCCTTGCGCAGCGCTTGAGACGGCTCCTTCTCTCGCTGCGGTCACACGCCCCAGTATTCCCACGCCGCAAGTGCTTGAGACACGCACGGCGGAAGCGGCGGAAGCGGTGCTGCAAGTACTTGCGGCTGCACGCAACGGTCAATCGGTGGGCGGCGCCACATCGGGCCACGCGAGGCCGGGCGGCAGCTTCTGGTTGGCGTTCCAGAATTGCACGATCTCCAGTTCGGTGTTGGTTCCAGCCGCCAGATTGGAGCGCGCCAGCCACGCCGCGTCGCCGATAACGCCTGCTCGCAGCAGCCACGCCTTGAGGCGAGGGCGCGTGCTCCACCCGATCTTGGCGTTCAGATCGTCCGCTGCCTGCTTCTCGCCTACTCTCTGCGCCTCGACCTCGGCTTCGTAGCGCTTGAGCAGAGCTTCGACCTGCGCGTCCGAGATTTTGTCGCGCTGATTCCCGTTTGCCAAATAGATCAGCGTGGAGGTGACGCGCAGCGGTTGCCGCGATTGCACGCGCTCGGCCTGAAAGTTCTGCACGGCCTGTATTAGCTCAGGATCGTCGAAGCCCGCGCGGATGAGCATGGCCTGCAGCCCGTCGTCTTGCAGCTTTTGCATCCGCTGCGTCTGTTGCTCGGGCGTCATGTCCATCATTTCCAGCGCCGCCTGCTGCGACTGCTGCAGCAGGGCCTGGATCTCCTGCTTCTCGCTCTCGGTTCTGCCCGAAGTTGATTCCTGTGCCATGTGGCCTCCTGGGGTTTTGCTCTGTCGTAACTGAATCCTACAAGTACTTGAGGCACACCGCGAGGCTCACGTCAAGACTGTCGGAGCGCATCGGGGAGCGGGTAAAATTTCCTTGCCATGTCTAAGTGCCCCTGCGGCTTCTGCCACCTCCACGTCCACTCCGAATACTCGCTGCTCGATGGCGGCAACCGCATCAAGGACATCGCCAAGCGCGCCGCCGAGATGGATATGCCAGCCGTCGCGCTGACCGATCACGGCGTCATGTACGGCGCCATCGACCACTACGCCGCGTGCCAGGCCCAGGGCATCAACGGCATTATTGGCGTGGAAGCCTACGTGGCTCCGCGCAAGCACACCGACAAGGATTCTCAGCTCGATTCGCAAAAGCTCACCAACCACTTGACGCTGTGGGCGAAAAATCTTCAGGGCTACAAGAACCTGGTCAAGCTCACCACCAAGGCCAACCTGCACGGCTTCTACTACAAGCCGCGCGTCGATCACGAGCTCTTAGCCGAGCACTCCGAAGGCCTGGCTGTTGGCTCGGCTTGCCTGGGCGGCGAGATTCCTCAGCTCATCATCGGGCAGAAGTTCGAGGAAGCAGTGAAGAGGGCCGAGAAATACCGCGAGATCTTCGGGCCTGAGAACTTCTTCCTGGAGCTGATGGATCACGACCTGCACGGCCAGGACGAGGTCAACCAGCGCGTCATCGACATCCATCACCGCACCGGAATCCCCTTAGTCGCGACCAACGACGCGCACTACAACAAGCCCGGCGACGAGGCGATGCACAAGATTCTGGTCTGTATCGGCACCAACACCACGTTGGAAAAGCCCGCTTTTGATTACGGCCCCAACTTCTACATGAAGACGGCGGACGAGATGTGGGCCAAGTTCAAGCACGTGCCCGAAGCCATCGAGAACACGATGCGCATCGCCGAGATGTGCAAGCTCGAACTGGATCTCAAGACCACGCACTTCCCGCACTTCGACGTGCCGCACGGCCACACCCTCGAAAGTTACTTCCGCCACCTCTGCGAAGTCCGCTTCGCCCATCGCTACCCCAAAGGCCACGCCCGCGAAGCCGAAGCCCGCCAGCGCATGGCCTACGAGCAAGAAATCATCGTCCAGAAAGGCTACCCCGGCTACTTTTTAGTGGTGCAAGACTTCATCAACTGGAGCAAAGAACGCGGCATCCTGGTCGGCTGCCGCGGCTCGGCGGCTGGCTGTCTGGTCTCCTATGTACTTGGCATCACCAACTTGGATCCTCTTCCGTTCGGCCTGCTCTTCGAGCGCTTCCTGAACCCGGATCGCGTGTCCACGCCCGACATCGACGTGGACTTCCCGGACAAGAGGCGCGACGAGGTGATGCGCTACGTGCAGGGCAAATACGGCAAGGAAAAAGTCGCGCACATCATCACCTTCGGGACTCTGGCCGCGCGCGCTGCAGTCAAGGACACGGGCCGCGTTAAAGGGCTGGACCCCAAGTTCGTGGACGGCATCGCCAAGATGATCCCGGCCATCCCCTCGCACCCCATCACCATCAGCAAGGCCATGGATGAGGTCAAGGAACTGCGCGACCAATACGAAACCAACAGCATGGTGCGCGACCTGCTGGACTCAGCGCGCGGCATCGAGGGCCTGACACGTCACTCAAGCCGCCACGCCTGCGGAGTCGTGATCGGCAAAGATGCGCTGGATGAGTTGGTTCCCCTCGAAGAGCGCGACGGCGTGGTGATGACGCAGTATCACGCCAAGGCCGTCGAGAAAGTCGGCTTGGTCAAGATGGACTTCCTGGGCTTGCAGAACAACACCGTCATCAACGACACGCTCGAACTTATCGAAGGAAGGCGCGGCGAGAAGATCGACCTGGAAACCATCGCCCTGGATGACAAAGCCGTCTATGACTCGCTGGGACGCGGCGATGGCATCGCGGTCTTCCAGATGGAGGGCGTCGGGATGCGCAAGCTGCTGCGCGAGATGAAGCCCGAGAACCTGGAGCACATCATCGCCCAGATTTCCTTGTATCGACCCGGCCCGATGGACGAAATCCCGCGCTACATCAAGGGCCGCTTCGGTGGCGCGGTGACCTATCCGCACGAGAAGCTGATTCCCGTCTTGAAAGACACCTACGGAATGCTCTTGTATCAGGAGCAGGTGATGCAGGCGGCTCAAGTACTTGCGGGCTTCACCGGAGGCCAGGCCGAGACCTTGATGAAGGCCATGTCCAAGAAGAAAGCCGACGACATGGCCAAGATGAAGCCTCTGTTTATCGAAGGCTGCAAGGCTAACCGCATAGGATCAGCCGATGCTGTTGATATATTCGATAGAATGGAGGCATTTGCAAAATACGCGTTTAATAAAAGTCACGCGGCTTACTATGGATTAGTCTCTTACTGGACAGCGTGGCTTAAGACGAACTACGCGCCCGAGTTCATGGCGTGCAAGATGAGTTCGTTGCTGGAAAAGAAGGACAAGCTGCTGGTTGTCATCGACGACTGCAGGCGTCGCAACCTGCAAGTACTTGCGCCCGACATCAACGAGTCGAACCATGAGTTCACGGTTGTCGGAGCGCGCGGCGAAGAGCGGATTCGCTTTGGGCTCAAGGCCATCAAGGGCATCGGTGATGGGCCGGTAAACTCGATCTGTGAGGCGCGTAAGGAAGGCGGCAAGTTCGTCTCGCTGTTTGATTTCTGCGAGCGCGTTTCGGCGCGGGCGGTCAACAAGAGTGCTCTGGAAGTGCTGGTGCGCTGTGGGGCCTTCGATTCGGTTCACCCCAATCGTCAGGCGCTGTTCGAGAGCATCCAGGCCGCAATGGACGCGGGGGCGAAGGCTCAGGCGGATGCGCTCAGCGGGCAGAACAACCTGTTCGCTCTGGACGGGGCGAGCATAGGCAAGCCCAAGACCTTCGGGCAGATGTCGGAGGTCGCTGATGCTTCGCGCGAGCAGAGGCTGGTGTGGGAGAAGGAGTTTCTGGGGCTGTACATCTCGGATCATCCGCTGCTGCCCTTGCGAGGGTTTTTGGAGCGGCGCTGCGTCGGGCTGGATAAAATTGGTGAGGAAGGGGCGCGCGACGGAGCCAAAGTTACAGTCGGCGGCATGGTCACGACGCTGACTGAGCGCTTCGATAAAAATAGTCGCAAGTGGGCCATCGCTACCTTGGAAGACCTGACGGGCACAACCGAAGTGCTGGTCTTCGCCAAGGCCTTCGAGAAGTGCGGCGGCGTGCTCGCCGAAGACGCCAAGATCCTGGTGCACGGGCGCGTCTCAGCGGATCAGAGGCGCGGCGGCTTCGGAGGCGGAGGTGAGGAGGAAGGCAACGAGAGCGACACGGTGTATAAGATCATGGCCGACGAAATCGAGCTGATCCCAGTCGAGCAAGTCTCGGAAGATGTCCCCGAAGACGCGCCTGCAAGTACTTCGCTGGCTCCGTTGCCCGTGCCTGCCTCCAACGGCGCGTCCCCCACTGGAAGCCCGAGCAGCAACGGAAGCTACGCCAACGGCAACGGTGCAAGTACTTCCAACGTCCACGCGAACGCCAACGGGAACGGAGCGGTCAAGGGCACGGGCATCTCGATCACGCGCACCAACGCGGATGCGAGTTCTGCTGCGCCTGCAAGTACTTCCAGCGGCTCGAACGGCTACGCGAATGGAAGCGGCTCGAATGGCAGCGGCGCAAGCTCAAGCGGCTACTCGAACGGCAACGGCTCGGGCGCGCCAAGCGGAGCGGGCGGATTTGGCGAGGAGGAAGTGGCTTCGATTGGGCGCTTCTTCGAGCCGCCTGAGTGGGCGGCTGGGTGCGTTCACCTGCACCTTGATGAAGCGTGCGCCACGGCCTCGACGATAGGCCGCCTGTGGAGCATCTGCAAGAAGCATCACGGCGACACCGAAGTCTGGCTGCACATCGACAACGGCGTGGAGATGATGCAGCTGCGCGTGGCCTCGGACTTCTGGGTTGAGCTGACGCCTGAGTTCGAGGACGACCTGCGCGCCGTGCTCTCCGAAGGCTGCTTCCAGATCCCGTTTTGATCCAGCGCCCGCCGCAAGTACTTGCGGCGGGCGTTCTACTTGTGTGCTTCTACGCAACTTATAGAACGGATCAGCCCCTTTAATTCCGGTTCAATCTCGTTTTCCCGCAGTAGAGCCGCGAGTTGAGCGCCATCCTGTTCCTTCCTGAAACGGGTTCCGTAACGTTGGCACACCTTGTCCAACAAGACATCTCCTGGAACAAGACTCATCTTGCGGTTCTCCCACTGGCTCTCAACGAGCTGCGACTGCTCTTCATGTACCCGGGAAGATTTAGCGCGGACTTCCTCCAAACGTTCGATGAGAGCGTTCACCTCCGCGTCAACACGTTCAAGAATCGGCGCTCCCGCCGATTCTTCGTTGATGCGCTTGCGGTCGGGATAGAAAGGCTTGCTCAGTAGCTTTGCCACTCGTTTGTCTATAGCTACGTGCTTAACCTCTTCTGCAACTTCGTCGATGGCTTTTCGGACATCGTCTTCTGAAACTGGCGGCGCTGAATCAGCGCGGCCTCCTGCTCGACGCCTCAGAGTGATGAATTCGGCTAAAGCACGTGGCCAGATGAGGTAGTTCTCGATTTCCCGACGGTCAAGAACCTTAAGCGACGCTTGAGTGCTGCAGCGCTCCTGCATACGCACTATCTCCGAATCTTCCCTTTCGTCACGGTCGAGGAGGAACAGCATACGCACCTGCCGCCTCGAAAGAAGAGAAAGCACATTTTCCTGCGCGTAGTGAGCGAAGGTTGTTGCGCCTCCCATGATGACAAAGCCAACGTTGTGTTGGCTTAGATTTATCTTCATGGTTGAGGCTACTTCGCGCAGGACAGTCTCGTCTGACTCGCCCTCAACGAAGACGAGACGGTCGAACATAAACAAGGAGCTTAAGCGCAGCCCAAGCTCTTTGGGTAACTGTGACCCAGCCTCCTCCAAGCTGATGTGCCGAACCTGCGTGGCGTCATCTTTGGAAACGAGGTACACATTCTTCATCTCAGCTGTGTCGAGGAAGTTGGTTGAGTGCGTAGTCAAGAAGACCTGGCAGCGTGAGCTAAGGCGCTTCAGATACCGCATCATGCCGGTCTCCAGAGCCGGATGAAGGTGAATCTCCGGCTCCTCCACCAGCAGGATCTGCGGCTTTTGAAATTCTGTGTCCAAGATAACGCGGAGAGCTTCTTGGATACCCGAACCGTTCACCTCAACCAAGAAATCATCGACATCCAACTCAGCGCCCGATGCTCGCCGTCCTATGGCCGTGCGGGCGAAAGGATTCTCTTCCTCTTCGGCTCGGAAAGCATCTATTTGGACGCCCAGCAGCGTTTGCACTGGCTCTTGTATCGCGCGCAGTTTCTCTGACCCGCCGCGCTCAATCTTGAGGTTTAGTATTTGTTGAGCCTCTTCGCTCCCGATAGGCCGACGGCGATCCTTGAGATGCAGGACTTTCACCGAAGCAATCTGCTGCAGGAGATTCCGCACGTAGGCTGGAATCGTTGCCTCTTCACCCGAAAACGTACTAATCTTCTTGACGAGAGCTTGGGATGTAAGCAATTTGATATCATCCTTCAACTGCGCAGCTTGACCCTGTATCGCAGTTTTGAGATCTTCGACAGACGACGCCTCCGCGCCGATCTTCCTTAAAGCATCTTGCAACCCTCTGCTTGAGTTTGGGAAAACCTCTCTAAGGGCGTAACCAAAGCGCGCTACTCCTGCCTCGCGCTCGCGCGAGAGCGTATTGAAGAAGTAGTCGAGCCTACTGTCTGCTGCATTCTGTAGGCTTTCCAAATCGGTGTTTAGCGTCCGCAGCTTTGACATCCGCTCAAACAACTCGTGAGCGGCATCACGGTTGATGCTTAGTATTTCCTTCTCGGCTGGTGGATGCCCCACATTTGGCATTGCGCCGCGTATGGCGATTCTCCTAACAAAGCCGTACCTGTCTGAAGGGACGATGCAGATGGTGGCAAACATCTCCAAGTCGGGATTGACATCGACAGTGGCATTGCGCATCTGAGGGGCTTCGACGATGATGTCCTGCAACAGAGTGTCTCGCTCTTCTAACGAGAGGGAGAAGCCTACAGTGATCTCAATTGGAGCAGACACCTCTTTATTCCAAAAGTCGATCTGCTGACCAAAGGGTGGAGTCAGAGTCACTACATCCGCGTTGCGGACGCAGGTAAAGAAGGTGTCAATAGCCGCCAAGATGCTGGACTTGCCGGAGTTGTTCTTCCCAATCAGGACGTTGAACTCGCCAAAGTGCTCCAGTACTACGTCACGAACACTGCGGAGCCGCTCGATGTGGATGGACTGCAATCGCATTAAGGATCTCCTCTTACAGACGTGCGTAGTTTAACCTCGAGGCCTTGGAAAGTTTGCGTTTGCGTTTCTTTTTGCAGCCGCGCGGGAATGCTGAGGCGTACTATGAAGTGCCTTACGAACCTCCGTTCCTCTGTGCTGAGCACCACCTTCCTCAGCGCCTTACTGTGCGCGGCTCCAGCTTTCGCCGCTCAATTCTTCGTTGCCCCCACGGGCAGCGACGCTTCGCCCGGCACGCGCCTCAAGCCCTTCGCCTCGCCGCTTGGGGCTCGCGATGCGGTGCGCGCGGCGCTCAAGCGCGGCGAGCCTTGTGAAGTGGTGCTGCGCGCGGGCAATTACGAGCTCAGCGCGCCTCTGGAATTGGGCGCTGAGGATTCGGGCAGCGCCGCCAAGCCCGTGGTGTGGCGCGCCGCTGATGGCGAGTCAGTTCGGCTCAGCGCTGGGCGGAGCATCTCGGGTTGGAAGCCTGTTTCCGATCCTCAAGTGCTTGAGCGGCTCGATCCCGGCGTGCGCGGGCGCGTGCTGCAGGTTGATCTCAAGGCGCAAAGCATCACGGACTACGGCGAGATGAGCGGCGGCTTCAGCCAGGCCGGAAGTACGGGAATCGAGCTGTTCCTGGACGACGCTCCGGCTCATGTGTCGCGCTACCCCAACACGGGCTTCATTCCGATCTCGCAAGTACTTGGGGCCACGCCGATCAATGTGGGCGGCACCAAAGGAACCAAGGAAGGCGTGTTTCAGGTGGATGATCCGCACGTGGCGCGCTGGGTCGGCGAGAAGGACGCGCGCGTGCTGGGCTACTGGTTCTGGGACTGGGCCGACCAGAGGCAGAGCATCGCCTCCATTGATCCCGCCACGCGCACGCTCACGCTGGCCGGCGAGCCGCACGCTTTTGGCTACCGTAAGGGCCAGTATTTCTACGCCTTCAACCTGCTTTCGGAAATCGACGCGCCGGGCGAGTGGTTCCTGGATCGCCAGAGCGGGATCGCCTACGTCCTGCCTCTGGGCAAAGCAGCACCGCAGCACTCGCTGGTCACGATGCTGCCCAACGCGGTGAAGATGGAGGGCGCCTCACACATCACGCTGAGCCACCTCATCATCGAGGGCGCACGCGAGACGGCTGTCACCATCCGCAACGGCGTTGGCTGCACGATCGTTGGCTGCACGATCCGCAACAGCGGGAGTTGGGCGGTGCGCGTCGAGGGCGGGAGTACTTGCAGCGTGCGTGGAAGCGACATCACGGGCACGGGCGATGGCGGCGTCTCGCTCGAAGGCGGCGAGCGCAAGAGCCTGACGCCCTCAAATCACAGCGTCGAGAACTGCCACATCCACGATTACTCGCGCTGGAATAGGACTTACCGCGCGGGCGTGAACCTGACAGGCGTGGGCAACCGGGCGATTCGCAACCTGATCGACCACGCGCCTCACGAGGCCATCAGCTTCAGCGGCAACGACCACGTGATCGAGGGCAACGAGATCCACAACGTCTGTGACGAGACCAACGACGCTGGGGCCATCTACGCCGGGCGCGACTGGACGATGCGGGGCCACGTGATCCGCAACAACTTCCTGCACGACATCTACGGGCGCGAAGCCAAGGGCGCCAACGGCGTGTATCTGGACGACAACTTCTCCTCGGCCACCATCGAAGGCAACATCTTCCAGAACACGATGCGCGCGATCCACCTGGGCGGCGGGCGCGACCATCAAGTGCAAAACAACCTGTTCATCGACTGCCCCAGCGCTCTGCACATCGACGCGCGCGGCCTGGGCTGGCGCGCCGATGGCTTTGACGACCTCAAGCAGAAGCTCGAAGCCATGCCCTACAAAACCCAGCCCTGGAGCACGCGCTATCCCAAGTTGCCCGCGCTGCTGAACGATGAGCCGATGGCGCCCAAAGGCATCGTCGTCGCGCACAACGTGATTATCGGCAGCAACTGGGACGACATCGAGAAGAAAGCCCTGCCCTTCATCGCGATGCGCGACAACCTGCTGGATGCGCCGCGCTCGCTGCTGTTCACCGTCTCACAGAGCCTGGGCATCACGGCACACATTCCCGTTGGAGCTATACCTCGCACCAGAGGCGACGCACGTTTTCTGCTTCCTCCAAGTACTTGGGCGGGACCAAACCTCATCCCCGACGCTTCATTCAAGGCTATCGGCTTCACGCCGATTCCTGTTGATCGCATCGGCCTGTACGCCAGCCCTGAGCGCGCCAGCTGGCCCGTCGTGCACCAAGTCGATGTCCAGGCTTGGCCCACGAGCGGAGCGGGAAGCATCGCCGCGCGCACCGAGCCGCCGCTAAGCGTGGCGCGCGCAGTCAGACCGCCAACTGTGGACGGCGTGGTTGCGCCAGATGAATATCCAGGCGAGTCGGTCGCACTGGCCGAGACGCCTTCGCGTGACAAGATCGCCGCCAACGCGGGCCGCGCCTGGCTTTCGCACGATGCGCAGCGGCTTTACATCGCGGTTCAGGTTCCTCTGTCCAAGCCTCAGTTGCTGGTGTCGAAGGGCGATTGGGGCGCGGCGGACGGGCTCGAAATCGCGCTTCGTCGCGACGGCAAGACGCCCGGCCAAACGTTCGTGCTGCAAGGCTTCCCTGACGGGCGCGCCAATGCCTCGACGGACGCGGGAGCTTCGCCAGCGGCTTCAGAGGCTTTGCTCAAGGCGTCGCGCTACGCGGCCAAAGTGGGCGCTGATAGCTGGACAGCCGAGTGGTCGATTCCGCTGAAGGAAGCGGGCGTGGGCGCGGCTCCAGGTGCTGTGCTGGGCTTCAACATCGGGGTGCGGCGTGTGGAAAGCGACGAGTGGATCGCTTGGACGGGAACCGGCGCGCAGAACTGGAAGCTCGCAGGCGCGGGGCGGCTTGTCCTGCGCTGAAGGGCGCCCAAGTACTTGCAGCGCACACTGCGACCAAATTGAGCGCGTAAAATTGAGCTCAGATGGTTGTCACAGTGTTGTGGCGCGATAGAATCAAGCCGTCCCAAGTACTTGAAGGCACTTTGAGAAGCAGAGGAGAATTGAAAAATGGCTAAAGTTCGCATGGCGATCCTGGGTTGTGGTGGCATGAGCGGCGCGCACGCCGGGCGCTACAAAGACGATCCCGAGGTCGAGATCGTCGCCCTGTGTGACGTGTCCGAGGAAATCGTCAACAAGTACATCGAGCGCAACCTGCCCGATTACTCGCCCAAGCCCCAGGTCTTCACCGACCGTGCCAAGATGTACGCCGAGGTTAAGCCCGACGCGGTGACCATCGTCACGCCGCACACCATGCACTTCGAGCACGGTGTCGAAGCCCTCAAAGCGGGCTGCCACGTCTTCATGGAGAAGCCGATGGTCACGGAATCGGGCCAGGCGCACAAGCTGGCTGCTGCGGCCAAAAAAGCGGGCAAGATCGTGGTTGTGGGCTACAACACGCCTTGCACACCAAGTTTCCGCCGCCTGCGCGACATCATTCGCTCGGGCGAGCTGGGCAAGCTCGAAACCGTGACGGGCTGGCAGACCCAGAACTGGAAGAAGGGCACCACGGGCTCGTGGCGCCAGGATCCCAAGCTCTCGGGCGGCGGCCAGATGTATGACTCGGGCGCTCATATGTTCAACTCGCTCGTCTGGAGCGTCGAGTCTCCCATCTCCGAAGTGCTGGCTTTTGTAGACAACATGGGCACGCCTGTGGACATCAACGGCACGGTCAACATCCGCTTCACGAACGGCGTGCTGGCCACGATGACCATCGCTGGCAACTGCCCCGCGAGCGCAGCCGGGATGTATTACACCTTCGACAACGGGCGCGTGGACATCGATGGTTGGGGCGGCTCCTGGATCAAGGTCTGGAAGGGCGGCAGCGAAGTCGAGGCCGAGCTGGAAGGCGAGTCCGAGACGCCCAACGACAACTTCATCGACGCCATCCTGGGCCGCGCCGAGCCTCAGACCAGCCCCACCAACGGCGTCATCCAGAGCGAGCTGATGGACGCCATCTACGAGTCCGCCGAGAAGGGGGCCATCGCCCGCCCCGTGCAGCGTTAGGCGCGTCTGAGGTCATCAATCGAACGGCAAGTACTTGAGATCAAGTGCTTGCCGTTTGCGTTGCCGGAGCGCTCGACTGAAGTCGGCGCTTCATCAACTGGGCAACCTATCTCACCCGCCGCCGGAAGCCGGAGCGACGGGAGCTTGCGGCCAAAGCGCAGGCTGTAGGCGGTCGGATGCAGCTCCTTGTTGTGCCGTTGTTTGCTCACTAATAGCCGCGAATGTCTAAACCCGGCCCATAACCACCATCATAGATATAAATAACGTACGACTTTTGGTTGTTGGCTGGAAGGAGTGACCAATTATTTCCCTCTTGGCTCCAAGCAAGCGATTCTGCTTCTTGTGAAGTATCATCCGCAAAAATAACTTGAGGACGCTCAAAACTTCTGGCTGCCGGATTCCAAACTTTGAGGCCAGAATAAAAAGACTTGACCTGAATTTTAGAGCCTGAGTAGGTTCGCACTTCACCAACGAAATAATCAATGTGATTGCTTGTGCCAGTCAGGTTACCCACATCCTGCACAAACTTGAGAGATGAAGTGCCCGCCGGATGATGAACCGAGGCCAGCGAGTTTCTCAACCTCCAAAGATTCCAATTGTGCGAGAGGGGATAACCAAAACAAAGAACTGGCAGAGCCGACCACACAGCCAGTATCTTGACCCAGTCTGTTTTCTTATTTCTGGTCTTCATGCATTAAAACATTTTACCGCAGCCAGCCAAGCCGCGCGACGGCACAGCCGCGCACTAAACTGGCGCTTATGCAACTCATCGAGGGCCTTGAAGCCTGCCGCGCAGCGCTCCACGAGGCCAACCAAGCGCGCGCCTTTTCCAACCAGCCCGAAATAGAGGCTCGCGTGCGCGACATCTGCCAGGCCGTTCGCACCCAGGGCGACGAGGCCGTGCTGCGCCTGGAGCGCCAGTTCGACTGCCCCACCCTGGAGTTGAGCGACCTGCGCGTTTCCCAGGCAGAAATAGAAGCCGCCTGGAGTTCGCTGCCCGACAAAGCGCGCTCGGCTCTGCAGCGCGCCGCCGACAACATCGAAGCCTTCCACCGCAAGCAGCCCTCAGGCGACTGGCACATGACCTCGGAGGACGGAGCCTTCCTGGGCCAGAAGTTCACGCCCATCGAGCGCGTCGGTTTATACGCGCCCAACGCCCGCGCCGCCTTGCCTTCGAGCGTCCTGGCAGTCGCGATTCCGGCTCGTGTGGCGCGCGTGCCTCAAGTTGTGCTGGCCTCGCCTCCCTCGCGCGACGGCAGCCTGCATCCCGTGATTCTGGCGGCTGCCAAAATCGCGGGCATCAGCGAGATTTACAAGCTGGGCGGCGCGGTCGCGGTGGCAACCCTGGCTTACGGAACCGCGAGCGTGCCAGCCGTGGACAAGATCGTTGGCCCAGCCAACATCTACGGCACGCTGGCCAAGAAAGTCGTCTTCGGAGCTGTCGGCGTCGATGGGCTTTATGGGCCGAGCGATGTCGTCATTCTGTGCGACTACCCAGCGACAGCCGCAAGTACTTGCTGCGCCCAGATCGCGGCTGATCTGCTGGCTCAGGCCGAGCACGGAGCCGATTCCTGGGTCTGCTTGGTCGCGACCTCGCGCCCATTCGCTTTGCAAGTCCTTGAGGCTTTGGAAACACAGGCTCAGGCCTCGCCGCGCGCCGCGATCTTGAAGGAGTCGCTGCAAAACGGCCTGGTCTTGTGCATCGAGAACCGCGAGCAAATGTGCGAGCTGGGCAACCTGGCCGCCGCCGAGCACATGGAAATCTGGAGTTCTGAGGCCCTCAGCTTAAGCGGGCGCATCACGCAGGCGGGAGCGATCTTCCTCAACACGCCTGTTCCGCTGGGCGATTACATCATCGGCCCTTCGCACGCCTTGCCCACGGGAGGCACCGCGCGGTTCTCGGGCGGCGTGGACGTGAGCACCTTCCTCAAGCGCACCACTTTGATCTCAGCTCCGCCCACATCCGTTGCGGGCTTGGTTGATGATGTGGAAACCATCGCTTTGCTTGAAGACCTGCCCGGCCACGCTCAGGCCGCGCGTATGGCAGCGCAGCAAAGCTAATGCTTAAGCCCGCTTCACTTTTGGAAGGTGCAAGTACTTGAGTTGCTCATGACGCGGCTTTGCGTTCGCGCCATAATCCAAGGCATGAACATCTCCGATCTTCCGCCCTCGGTGCGCCGCGAGGAAGGGCGCGGCGGGCTGGCCTGCTACACCGTCCAGAACGCGCTGGCGAGCGCTCAGGTCTATGAGCACGGCGCTCACGTGGCCGCGTTCCAGGCTCGCAACGCCGAGCATCCTCTGCTGTGGCTCAGCGAGCAGTCGCTCTTTGAAGAAGACAAGGCCATCCGAGGCGGCGTGCCCATCTGCTTTCCCTGGTTCGGGCCGCGCGCCGAAGATTCAAGCGCTCCGATGCACGGCATCGCGCGCACGGGAGCGTGGCAGCTGAGCCAGGCCAGCGAAGACGACGCGGGCACACGGCTCGTCTTCGTGCCCTCAACCGAACTTAAGGACGAATCTCTGTGGCCAAGAGGATGCCGTGCTTCGTTGGAAGTTCTGGTGGGTGAGGCGTTGCAGATCACCTTCTCGGCTCAGGCTGGGGCGCAGAGCTGCGACTTCGAGATCGCGCTGCACACCTACCTCCGCGTGGGCGATGTGCGCCTGGTCGAGATCAGCGGGCTCGAAGGGGCTCCGTTCTGGGACAAGGTGGCGCGCACGCAGCAGCGCGGTGAGGCGGGCTCGCTGAGCATCGCGGGCGAGACGGACAGGGTCTATTCGTCCACAAGTACTTGCACCGTGAGCGACAAATCCTGGCGGCGCAAGATCACAATCGAGAAGCAGAACTCGGGCTCGACCATCGTGTGGAACCCAGGCGAGGCCAAGGCGCGCTCGATGCCCGATTTGGGCGGCGATGCGCGGAGCCGAATGCTGTGCATCGAGACAGGCAACGTGGGGCGGCACCGCGTTGAGCTGGGCGCGGGCCAGACGCACCAGATGACGGCGCGCATCTCGGCGCGAGAAGGGGTATGAATGCTATGGTGGACACGTTAGGGCTGAAGATGGTCGTGGCGTAAAATAAGATGCAGGGAACGTAATTTGGGTCTTGTCGTTTGGAGCCGGGTTTAGTAAAACCATGTTCAGTTTGTCGTTTGATTCACGCACACAGTCGGAGCCATTTCGGTGAGCCAGGCTTGACGTAGAGTTTGCGGCAGCAAAGGAGATTTGCTTTCATGGCAAAAGGCACAGTTAAGTGGTTCAGCGACTCGAAGGGCTTCGGCTTCATCGAGCAGGAAGGTGGCGGCGAGGACGTATTCGTGCACCACAGCGCTATCGAAGCGAGCGGCTACCGCTCGTTGCAGGAAGGCGCCAAGGTCGAGTTCGACATTGATCGCGAGGCCAAGGGCCTGCGCGCCAGCAACGTCAAGCTCAGCCAGTAACACCAGAACTCAGCCGCATCTGAATCGCGTCTCGCCAGGCAATGCCTGGCGGGACGTTTGCGTTTGTGGAGGCTTTTTTCTTCTGCGGGCGGCACCTCAAGTACTTGAGGTGCTGAGGCCGTGTAAAATACCCCGCGCTATGAGCAATGCACTTTGGGGCGGGCGCTTTTCCTCGGGGCCAGACGCGTCGATGGCGCGCTTCTCGACCTCGCTTCCGGTCGATTCCCGCCTGTGGCGCTACGACATCCAGGGCTCGCAAGCCCACGTCTCGATGCTGGCCCACGTTGGCGTCCTGACCCAGGACGAAGGCGAGCAGCTAACTCAAGGCCTCGAAAGCATCGCACGCGATTTGGAGTCCAATGTCCTGGGCTTTGAAGGCGCCCAAGATGAAGACATCCACTCATTTGTTGAGCGCATGCTGCGCGAGCGAATCGGAGCCGTGGCGGGCAAGCTGCACACCGCTCGCTCGCGCAACGACCAGATCGCGCTGGACGTGAGGCTGTATCTCAAGGACGCGCTGGCTCAAGTACTGGAGCTTATTCAAAGCGTGCAGCAAGTACTTGTGGCGCGTGCTGAGCAGCACTTCGACGCGATTCTGCCCGGCTACACGCACTTGCAGCGAGCGCAGCCTGTTCTGCTCTCGCACCACCTGCTGGCCTACTTTTGGATGCTGCAGCGCGACCGCGAGCGCTTGGGCCAGGCCCTTGAGCGCGCCGATGTGCTGCCCCTGGGAGCCGCGGCCATGGCGGGCACCACGTTTCCTATCGACCGCTCTCTGGTGGCGCAGAAGCTGGGCTTCGCGCGCGTCTCGCGCAACTCGATGGACACCGTAGCCGATCGCGATCACATGATCGAGAGCGTCTCGGCGCTGTCTATTGTCTCGGTTCACCTGTCGCGCCTGGCTGAAGAATGGGTGCTGTGGAGCAGCGGCGAGTGGAAGTTCATCACGCTCGATGACCGCTTCTCGACGGGTTCGAGCATCATGCCGCAGAAGAAGAACCCGGATTCAATGGAGCTGATCCGAGGCAAGTCGGCCCGTGTGGTCGGCGATCTGATGTCGCTGCTGACCCTGGTTAAGTCACTTCCGCTGACTTACAATCGCGATCTTCAGGAAGACAAGGAGCCTCTCTTCGATGCCTTTGATACAGTCGCGGGATGTTTGGAAATCGCGCGCGGTGTGCTCGAAACGACAATCTTCCACACCCAGCGCATGAAGGCCGCAGCTGGCGGGGGCTTCTCGACGGCCACGGATGTGGCGGATTACTTGGTTGGGCTCGGCATCCCGTTCCGCGAGGCGCACGAGATTACCGGAGCCTCAGTCCGCTGCTGCGAGGATCAAGGCAAGACTCTGGAAGAGCTGAGCCTAACTGAATGGAAGGCCCTGGACGACCGGATTAACCAAGGGGTGTTCGAGGCGGTGAAGGTCGAGAACTCGGTGGCCGCGCGCCGGAGCGAGGGCGGCACAGCTCCCGAGCGCGTGCGCGAGCAGCTGCAGCAAGCGCGCGAGTTGCTCAAGAATTAATCACAAAGAACCACAGAGGATCACAGAGAAGATCAAGTACTTGAGGCTCTCTTATCTTCTCTGTGATCCTCCGTGGTTAAGTGGTGTGGCTTAAGATTCCGTGGCGAGCGATTCGATGAACTGGGCCAATCTCTCGGCCTCGCCTCGCTTGAGATCGAAGGGCAGGCGAACATCGAGGAAGTCGCCGCGCATAGGGAAGCGGTAGGTGATGATCCTGGAAGCGGCCTGAGCCGCAGCCTCGGCCTCGCTGACGGGCGGCATGGGGGCGGGAGCGGGCTTTTCCTTGGGGCCTTCGAGTGCCTCGGCCATGGTGGAGGGCTTGGTTTCCCACACGAAGCGCGAGGGGTGCGTTTTGCGGCCCGGCACGAAGCGTCCGCAGCCCATGCCTTCGAGCTTCTTGAAGACCTCGGTGATCTTCACGCGCTGATGAGCATGCATTCCCGCGATTTCCAGAGCATCGTCTGTTGTGGTGGAGGAAGCGCCATCGCGCCGCTGCGTGAAATTGTCGATGATGCGACGTGCGGCTTCATTCTGATCGTGCAGCCGAATCAGCTGCTTTGATAGGACATCAAAATCTTCAATCATGGTTTTCTTGTGCCTCCGAGGTTTTGCTAATCATATTCTACAGCTTAAAACCCGAGATTCAAGGGCACATTGAAGATTAAAGCTCTGAAGGGCACATAAACTTGTGAGGCAAGCCCGCAAGTACTTGCAAGCGCCCGCGCTGCCCGGCCTTAGCTCTGCTGCGTGGCCTGGATTTTCTTCCGTCGTGGCCGTGCGCTCAGGTAAGCCGTCATCGCCACGCCCGTCAGCGCGCCGAAGACCAGCTTGGCCACGGGATCAATAGCCAAAGGCGTGATAAAGCCTTCGATCAAGCCCGCCACCACGAGCATCATGGCCACGCCCGCCAGCAGCTGAGCCGCCTCAATGCCCGCCAGTTTCAGGGCATCGGCTCGCCTCAGCACGCCGGGTGACCACAGGGCTTTAGCTAAGAGCAACCCCGCGCCGCCCGCGATCGAGATGGCGGTGAGCTCCAGCACGCCGTGCGGCAGGATGACGGCCCAGAAGGGCGCGTCCACGTGCGCGTTGCTGGCCACGCCCGCGAGCCCACCAACCATCAGCCCGTTCTGGATCAGCACAACCGAAGTGCCAAGCCCAGCCGTGAGCCCAAGCGCCAGAGCCATGATCGAGACCTGGATGTTGTTGGTCATGATGAAGGACGAGACGGCTGGCGAGGACATCAGCCCTTCGTAGTGCGTGTTGGCGCCCCAGCCTGTGATGATCTTCTCCTGAGCTCGCCTCTGCACCTCTTCGATGGCGCTCTCGGGCACGAAGTAAGGCGCCAGAGCCGCATTGGTGGTAACGCACACATAAGCGACAAGCGCAGGCCCGAACATCAGCAGCGCGGCCACGGCGATGGCGCGCCAGTGACGACGAAAGGCTTGAGGAAAGCCAAAGGCAACCCACTCGAAGGCGCGCTTCGCTTCGGGAGCCGGAGCCGAGTAGAGCAGGGCGTGCGCGCGCAGGACGAGGTCGTTAAGCGAGCGTATCAGCTCGCGCCCGGCGTGCGTTGAGCCCAGGCGCGTCTGGGCGCGCGCTAAGTCGGCAGCGGCGCGGCGATAGAGGAGGCCCAGCTCGTGCAGCTCCTCGTCGGAAAGAGCGGCCAGCTTGAGCTTGTGGGCGCGCTCAACCAGCTCATCCAATCGCTGCCACTGCGCCCGGTGCGTGCTCACGAAATGCTCGGCTGTCATAGCCAGAATTAACCACAGATGACCACAAAGAGCCACAGAGAAGATGGAAAGAGAAGAGCAAGTACTTGAGGCCGTCTCAAAACCTCTGTGGTTCTTTGGGGCCATCTGTGGTTAATTCTGTGGGATGGATTTTTTACACAAGCTGCTTCACCCCGAGGAGCTCAAGGGGCTCATCGAGGCGGGCTCCTACTTCTTGCTCTTCGCGATCCTCTTCGCTGAGACCGGCCTGCTCATAGGCTTCTTCCTGCCCGGCGACTCGCTGCTCTTCATCGCGGGGAGCCTCTGCGCCATTCCTCTGCGAGCGGGAGAGCCGCCCATCCTGAGCCTGCCCCTGCTACTGATAGTCGGGATTGTGGCGGCGGTCTTAGGTGATTCGGTGGGCTACTTGATCGGGCGAAAGGCCGGCCCGGCCTTGTTCAACCGGCCCAACTCACGGCTCTTCAAGCGCGAGCACATCGAGAAGACACAGGCCTTCTATGACAAGCACGGCCCCAAGACGATTGTGCTCGCGCGCTTCGTGCCCATCGTGCGCACCTTCGTGCCCACCGTGGCGGGCGTGGCGAACATGAAATACCAGACCTTCTTGATGTTCAACGTGATTGGAGGCGCAGGCTGGATCGCCTCGATGTCGCTGCTGGGCTTCTTCCTGGGCCGCAACCAGACCATCCAGAAGAACCTGGACAAAGCCGCCATCCTGATTGTCTTCCTCTCGATTCTGCCCATGATCGTGCACTACTTCCAGGAGCGCAAGCACAAGGGAGAGGCCGAGGGCGCGGCTTCGGTTGCGCCTGATGTGGGCCGCGACGTATAATTGAGCGGCACTTTTTGAAAACAAAGACAACACTTCGGATCAAGGAGGAAGCGTTTTGAGTTCGGACAAGAAGAAGCACCGCCGCAAGGTTAAGACACACTGGGCCAAGAAGCGCCGCAAGGCCTCGCGCGCCCTGCGCCGCCGCGGTCGCTAAAGGCACTGCCTGGCATATATCGCATCCAAGACGGCGAAGGAGAAATTCTCCTTCGCCGTCTTCGTTTTGCTCCTCAAGTACTTGCAGCGCCCTCCGCTTGGGCCACAAGACGGCGCACTTCAGCCAGAGGCAGCCAATCGTCGGGAATGCGGACGTGGCATTCGCGGCCATCAAGCCACAGCACATCGGCTCTGTCTGGCCACACGCCGCCCGAGAAGGTGGAGCAGGTAACGCACAGGCCGCCCGCCTCGCGCGCGATGTCCACGAATGTGCGCTTGATCAGAGGCAAGGTGTCGAACATGGGGCTTACGTCTTCGGCAAAAAGTCGGCAGTCGATGATGATAAGGCCTGATCCTTCCTTGGATCGCGCGTAGAACGCGACGAGGTCGTTGACGATGGAGAAGCTGATCTCGCCAATCGGCGCCGGGCTGCCAGGTTCGGCCTGATGATCATCGTGGGCGAAATCGGCGATGGGCTTATCGCTCCCGAAGAGCATACTGATGCGGAAGTCGGGAATCTCGCCGTCGCGGCGGCCCACCATGTCCAGTGGAACGGGCGACAGGTAGCCAGGCTCCATGAAGCCATCGGGTCTGTACGTGGTGTTCTCGAAGGGCAGGGTTCTTTGCTCGCCGTCCTCGATGACGAGCGTGCTGTGCTTCCCGTCCGGCGGCACGCGGCGCGCGATGGCTTGCAGCGCGTCCCAGCGGCGCTCGCGTGGGAAGAAGAGCTCGAAGCTGTAGTTGAGTCCCATGATGTTGAAGTGAAGCCGATAGCGGACAATCTTCTCTGAGTTTGCCCCGCAAGTACTTGCTCTCATATTTATGCCCCTCTTCGTCTGCGCCACACCCATCGGGAACTTGGATGACGCTTCGCCGCGCCTGCTGGACACTTTGAGAAGTGTCGCGGCCATCTGCGCCGAGGACACGCGCGTTTCTGGCAAGCTGCTGGCGCGCTTCGAGATCCGCACGCCCATGATCTCGAACCACCAGCACACCTCGCCCGAGAAGATTCAAGCTCTGGTCAAGCGCCTGGAAGAAGGCGAGTCGCTGGCCTTGATTACCGATGCGGGAACGCCCGGCATCTCGGATCCTGGCCCGGCTCTGGTGCGCGCGGCTGCCCAGCGTGGAGTCCAGGTCATCGCCATCGCGGGCCCTTGCGCCGTGACCTCGGCACTTTCGATCTCGGGCTTCGATGCTCAGCGCTTCTCCTTCCTGGGATTTCTGCCGCGCAAGCCTTCGCGCCACAAGAAGGCTCTGCTCGAAGCTCTGGAGCGGCGCGAGGCTGTTGTGTTGTATGAATCGCCGCACCGCGCGCGCAAGACGCTGCAAGTACTTGGAGAGCTGGATTCGACGCGCCCCATCGTCGCCTGCCGCGAGCTGAGCAAGAAGTTCGAGGAAACGCTGCGCGGCACGGCCCCAGAGATCGTGCAAGTACTTGAGGCGCGCAAGGAGCTGCTGGGCGAGTGGACGATTATCATCGGCCCGCCTGGGAATGTGGAGGAAGCGGAGGAAAGTGAGGACGATTAAGTCACTGCAAGTCTCTGGAGATGCCGTGTGCTATCCTGCGCTTTGCTTCCGCTGTGCTGAGGTGCCAAAAGTATGGACGCTGAAATTGTGAAGACTTACGCCCCACTTGCTACTCTTGCCGTGCCCTTTATCAACGCGATAGTCGAAACGAGGCTCAAGCCCAAACTCACCAAGTACTTTCAGGAGAACGAGGCTGATCGTGCGTTGTTGGAGCATTCTGTCTTCAACAAGTTCGAGGAATATTTAGCGCGCTCCTATGACAAGCAGTCTTCGCTGGCGACGGTCGTCTTTCAGAACCAGTCGAAGCCTCTGCTGGATCTTTACATTCCGCTCACAGTGCGCCCGGCGCGCCAGGGCGAGGAGCAGCCTGGCATCCTGGTCGACTGCTACCCGCAGAGCCTCATCCCTGCTCAAGAGCGCATCCTGCTCACGGACGACGCGGGCATGGGCAAGTCGACGCTGCTAAGGTTCCTCTTCCTCTGCTGCATCAAGGAGAACGTCGGGCTTCCTGTATTCGTAGAACTGCGGCGTCTCAACGCGGGCAAGAGCATTGTGGACATCATCCGCGATGACCTCAGCTCAATTGACGAGAGCGTGAGCACCGACTTCCTGCTCAAGCTCATTCGGCGCGGCGACTTCGTTTTCTTCCTGGACGGCTACGACGAAATCCCGCTGACCGAGCGCGACCTCATCACGGCCCAGCTCTTAGAGTTCATCGCCAAAGCTGGGGCGAACCAATTCATCCTCTCATCACGGGCCGAATCATCTTTGGCTTGGTTCCCCCACTTCAAGCCGTTCGAGATCGTGCCCTTGGAGCAAGAAGAGGCCTTCGCTCTGTTGCGCAAGTACGACCAGAGCGCGGGCAAGTCAATTTCAGGCCAGCTAATTGAGGAACTAAAGCAGCAGATGCCGAGCGTGCAGGAGTTCTTGACGAACCCGATGCTGGTATCGCTGCTATATAAGGCCTATGACTACAAGCGCGACATCCCACTTAAGAAGCACACCTTCTACCGTCAAGTCTTCGATGCGCTGTTCGATGAGCACGACCTGACCAAGCCGATGTATAAGCGCCCTAAGCATTCAGGGTTAGACAAGGACGACTTTGAAAGGGTGTTGCGCGCCCTGGGATTCTTCACCTTCGCGCAGGGTGAGGTTGGCTATGGTAAAGACGAGCTACTCGACTTTATCATCAAGGCCAAAGAGCGTACCGGCTTGAGCTTCCAGGCAAGTGACTTTCTACGTGATTTAGTTGGTGCCGTGCCCCTATTTGCTGTCGAGGGCGATCTCCATCGGTGGAAGCACAAGTCGCTGCAGGAGTACTTTGCCGCGCTCTTCATTTGCCGCGACACAAAGGAAGAGCAGAGTGACATTCTGCAGCAGATGGTTTCGAGCCGTAAGAGCTTGAACTACCGGAACGTCCTCAGTTTGTGCTACGACATCGACCAAAGAACATTCCGTGATGCCCTTCTTGTAGATTTGGCCAGAGGCTTCCTTAACTTCTACGATGAAGTGTATAAGTTGACCGACCGCAGCATCGTAGATGAGGATGCAATCGAATTGCGAAAGAGGTTGTGCTTCGAGCATCAATACGTAGTCTTTCCTGTTGTGTCAAAGTTGAGGTTGGCTGATGAGAACGAGGTTCATCCATTGTTGCAGGAGGCTATAGACTTACATCTTCTCCTACCATCTGCTTTTGGTTCGGCGCATCATTGGGTCGCAGCACAACACGAAGCTGTTGTTACTTCTCCGAGCCACCGGATGGTTTTGCTTGATCTGCTGAGAAGCAAGCGCGATGCGTTAGTCGATCCTGTGCAGCCTACCAAGCCACATTTGACGCCACACGACATATCCGACGGCGAAGAGCCTTTCTTGGTAGATGATAATCCTGAGGCACCTTGGAACGCTGCCTCGCGGTTCGGAGCCGTCAATATAGTGTTGACGTATGTTCGGATGCACGACGCCATCCTGAGAGTTGATAGTTGTCGTGCTTTGCTTGCTCAGGCTGAAGTCGAGAAGCAGCGCCAGGCGCAGCCTCTCACTCGTTTGCTGGGATGAACGATCTGCGTGTTTCGCTCGCCGGAGCGCCCGGCGTGGCGACTTATCCAGCGGGAGCGTCCTTTGGCCCGCGTCGCATGGGCAACTTCGAGTGGGTCTGGCTCATCGATGGCCAGGCGCTGTACACGCACAACCGAGCTGAGCACGCCGCGCCCGAAGGCTCGCTCGTGCTGTGCCGTCCGGGAACTGACTTCTTCCGCTGGGACGAGCACGCTCGCACGCGCCACGCCTTCTTCCACTTCGAGCTGCTCTCGCATCCCCGAGATTGGCCTCCAATCGAAGCGTGGCCCTTCGTGCGGCTGCCCGATGAGGGCGACACGCTGCGGCCTTTGTTTCGCCACGTCTTGAGCTGGGCCAACCGGGGCGATGCGCGGCTGATCGAGATGTCAATTGCGCATATGCTGGCGGCCTGGGTGCTCGATGAGATTTCCTCGCCTCAAGTGGCCCACGACGCTCTGCCCGAGCCTGTTTCGCGTGCCACCAAGTACTTGCGCGCGATGCTGGAAGCCTCGCCGCACGCGCGGGTTGAGCTGGACGATCTGGCGCGCGCGGCCTTTGTCTCGCCCGAGCATCTGTGCCGCGTCTTCAAGGCCTCAACGGGCCGCACGCCTATGGAAACCGTGCGCCTGGCCCGCCTGGACAGGGCCGCCAGCCTGCTGGAGCGCACCAACTTCTCGGTTTCGGAAATCGCGAGCCAGTGCGGGTTCGCTTCGCTCTTCCACTTCTCTCGCGGCTTCAAAGCGGCCTTCGGGCATTCGCCTCAGCAACTGCGCGCGCTGCTGCGCTCGGGCCAGAGCCCGCCTCTGCCCCGTCTTCTGGAACGCAGCGGCGATTAGCCCACATCAAACTGAGGCATATTCTGGCCAAGGGCACGATGTTCCTTGAGCCGAGCAAGCCGTCATACTCGAAGCAGATTCTGGAGGACGCCATGAGCCTGATTTTGGGTGCTGAGTCGAACATCGAGAGTGAGATGCAGCAAGTCGAGAAATACCGCGTTTCGGTGGACGAGTACCGTTTCTTTCGCTCCAAGGGGTTTCTCGTGGTGCGCGGGCTGGTCTCGGCTGAGGAGATCGCCGAGCTACGCGAGCACACCGAGGACTTGATGCAGGGGCGCTTGCCTCAGCAGAAGAAGCAGATGAACGAGCGCGACGTGAGCGGCGACACGGGCACTTCGGGCCAGGGGCTGGAAGCGCCGCCCGAGCACCTGAGCCCGGTCGAGAAGGCGCAATATTTCCTGCGCATCCATATGCTGCACCGCCAGCTGGAGTTGCACGAGCGCTATATGCTGCACCCTCGCGTGCTGGATGTGCTCGAAGTACTTGTAGGGCCTGACGTGCTGGCGATGCAGACCATGCTGTTCCTCAAGCCTCCGGGCAAGCCGGGCCAGGGCTGGCATCAGGATTCGTATTACATCCCGACGCACCCCGACAGCCTGTGCGGAGCCTGGATCGCCATCGACGACTGCGACGAGCGCAACGGAGCCATGTGGTTCGCGGCTGGCTCACAGAACGAGCCGGTCTATCCGCCCAAATCGGGCTACGGGCACGGCGACCGCGCCATTGGCGACATTGATTACGTGGATCAAGTCTCGAACCCGGATGATGCGGTGAACGGGCTGTCCAGGATCGCGGATCGTTACGATCAGCTTCTGGTCTCAGCCAAAGCGGGCGATGTGGTGTTCTTCGGGGGCCACGTGCTGCACCGCTCGAAGTCGAACTGGAGCGCCAACTCCTTCCGCCGCGCCTTCGTGAGCCACTACTGCAACGCGCGCAGCTTCACGCAGTGGGGCGCCGATGCACCTCGCGCCAACGATCCACACGCCGCGCCCACAGTCGATCTCACCACGGGAGCCACCAATGGCAGCCACATCCTGGCGCGCGGCGACACGCACTTGAATTTCGCGCGCCCGCTGTGGAACACGCCCTGTGCCGCCTTGATGAGCGCAGATGAGCGCAAGCGCGCGAGCGAATACGCCCAGGCCGCGATGGGCGACATGGACTCGGGCCTGATGGGCTCCACTCCCGCCAACCCCAACATCGACCACGACCACGCCGATGACGAGAAGAATCCGCCAAGCATGGGCGGCATGAGCGGCGGCATAGCCAGCATGAGCGGTTGAGATGCGCGCTGAAGACAAAGGCCCCACGACTCTGAAAGTCGTGGAGCCTTGCAAGTACTTGTGGGCGTCGAGGCGGGAGCCTTAGCCGCTGTTGACCTTGAGCGTCCAGGCGTCGAGACGATCGGTGAGCGAGGCGGGAGACTGAGGCGTGGTGGTCTCGTCCTCATTGGTCCACATATTGACCGGGGTTCCGGTGGCCGCGGGCTTGAGCGCTTTGACGTGGCCATCCACGAAGAGCCAGTTCAGGGTGTTCAGGTGGCCCTTGAACCCATTGTTGGCCACGTCTGCTGGCGTTCCGGCCATAAAGATCTCTGGATACTGCCAGTTGGGATCGGTTTCGCCAACGAGTATGACCTGCGAGACGCTGCCTATGGCCGCTAAAGAAGCGCCTGTTCCGGTTCCTGAGGGCGATGTGCCGCCGATGAAAGTATCCGGGGCGTTGCCGATGCTGTTGCCGTTGATCGAGTACGAGCGTGGCATCAAAGTCCCGCCGTCATCTGTCGTGGTGAGGGTGTTTCCGGTGTTGGAAGGGCAGGCGAATAGCTGCCTGCTCTTGACGTAGGGCTGGATGATGACACGCCAGCTCTGGGTCGGAGTGGTGGCCACGAAGCGCGGGCATATCTTCTCGTCGTAGTCCTGGGTGTACTGCATGATCCCCAGCCCGATCTGCTTGAGGTTGCTGGAACAGGAGGCCCTACGCGCATTCTCGCGCGCCCTCGCAAACACGGGGAACAGAATGGCCGCGAGGATCGCTATGATGGCTATGACAACAAGAAGCTCGATCAAGGTGAAGGCGCGCGCCTTCCTGAATCCGCCAGCTTTTGGGCCGAGCGGTGCGCTGTGCAACGATTGAAATGATGTTCGCATGGATCAGATCTCCAGAAACTTTTGTAGCAATGAGTTTGCTGGCCTCATTATATCCCTGTGGCGGCACCCCTTAACCTGTGGCTGAGTTGCGCTGAATGCCAAAGGCCCCGCGACTGTTGAAGTCGTGGGGCCTTGCAAGTACTTGAGGCTCAGAGGAACTGGCCCCACTAGCAGTCTAAAGCGTCCTGAGCGTCCGTGATCGCGTAGCGAGACAGGCGATCGTCCGCTTCCTCTTGCGATGCTTCGCCTCTTGCGACCTCGGCGCGCAGCCTTTCCTCGTCTTCTGCATTCGACTTTTTCTCACGTTCTGCCTGGAAGGCGAGGAAGCGCGCGATGGCTCTAGACTGCTCCGGTGTGAAGCCCTTGTGCTTGGCATCCAAGTGCCACAGGACCGAGCTGAAGATGCCGCTGTCCCTAAATGGGCTGTCTACTCTGTCCGTGTGCTTCAGGAACCACACCAAGAAGGCCGGGATGTAGTAGCGGAAGCCTTTGGCGTCCAAGAAGTACAGCGCCATGTCGCTCCAGCCGATGTCCTCGTCCGGCACGTCCTGCCAGCGGGCTTCGGTGTCTTGGGCTCTGGCCTGGGCTCGCTCCTCGTCGTCCGCGTAGTCGTCCAGCGCCATCGCCTCGTGCAGCGTGACGCCATCTTCGCGCGACACGCCATCGAAGGCTGAGGTGATTTCCTCGATTAACTCGCGCTTCTTCTGCTCGTAATCGTCCATAGGATTCTCTTCGTCACCTCGCGACAACAGAAGTGGTTGCCACAGGTGCGCCGTTTATGCTGGCGCTCAGGCGCAGCGTGCCGCTCCGCTCGCTCGATTTCAGGATGGCCAGGCAGCGGCCTTGGAAGGCGCGGTGCTCAAGTACTTGCACGCTCTCGACGCTCTGCGGGTTGCCGTTGCCCACGGCTGCGATAGTTCCCGGCCCCGCGAGCGAGAAGCGCACGCTGTCTTGGGCATTGGGGCACAGGTTGCCGCTGCGATCCAGGACTTCGACCGAGACGAAGCTCAAGTCCTGGCCATCGGCGCGGATGAACTTGCGGTCCGGCGTGAGCCTGAGCTGAGCCGGTACGCCCGCGGTCTTGAGCGTCCAGCGCGCGATTTCTTTGCCCTGAGCATCCAAGCCAACAGCCGATAGTTCGCCGGGCTCGAAGGGAACGGTGTAAGTGGCGGTGAAGTGCGTGGCGCGTGTGGTTTCTTTTTCGCCCAGGTCGCGATTGTTGAGCAGCAGCCTGACGCGAGGCGTGCGAGCGTAGACGCGAACCGTGCGCGTTTTGCCCTCGGTTCCGGGCCAGCTCCAGCTCGCGCGCTCGTCGTTCCAGCCCCAGCCACTCACGCTGTAGCCTGTGCCGCCCTCAGGAACCGCGTCCACGAAAGCCGTCACGCTTGGCCCGACGCCCCACAGAATGCCTCGGTAGTAGCTCTGCGGCTTGCGTGTTCCTATCAAATCGAGGTCGCCGCAGCCCGCGACGGTGTAAGGATAATCGCCCACGAAGCCGCCGCTTTCGCCAGGATAAAAGTAGCGCCCAATGCCCGCTTCGCCTAAGTAATCAAGCGCAGTCCACACGAAGTCGCCGATGACGTAAGGATGATCCACGACCGGCATCCAGGCCTCGAAGGCGGCTCTGGGAAACGATTCGGTGCCTTGCATCACGCGCGTGGGGATGCGTTCGTGGTCGCGCGCGTAGTCTCCGGGCTGGTAGTTGTAGCCAGCGACATCAACTGAGGAGAAGTAGGCGTCGCGGTTCGGCGAGCCTCCCACGCTGCAGGCCAGAGTCGTGGCGCGCGTCGGGTCAATCGAGCGCACGAAGTTCGAGATTTCTGTGGCTCGCGCGTTGCCTTCGGGCGAGGCCTGCTCGGGAATTTCGTTGCCAATGCTCCACATCACGACGCTCGGGTGGTTGCGGTCGCGCTCAACCATAGCGCGGATGTCGCTTTGCCAGTTCGCTTGGAAGTACTTGCCGTAGTCGTCCGGGTTCTTGCCGTGCGCCCAGGCATCGAAGGCCTCGTCCATAACCAGCATCCCGAGCGTGTCGCAGGCTTCCAAGAAGGCGGGCGAGGGCGGGTTGTGGCTGGTGCGAATCGCGTTGAACCCAGCCGCCTTGAGCATCTCGATGCGCCTGAACTCAGCCCTGTCATAAGCCGCGCTTCCTAACGGCCCATTGTCGTGGTGCACGCAACCGCCGCGCAGCTTGAGCGGGCTTCCGTTAAGCACAAAGCCACGCGCGGCATCAATCGAGATCGTGCGGATGCCGAAGGGAATACGCACTTCATCCACAACCGCGCCGCCAACAGAAACCGTTGAGACCAGCTGATACAAGCTCGGGCTATCGGGCGACCAGAGCCTTGGGCTCGCAACAACCATCTGCTGGCTCACGGGCGATTGGGCGCCAGCTGCAAGTACTTGCACGGCCTGACTTGAAGCCACGATCTTGCCCGCGCCATCCAGAACCCTGGAGCCAAGGCGCACGTTCTGAGCCGCGCCGCTCTGGTTTTGCAGCGTGATGCCAGCTTGCACCGTGGCCTGAGCTGAGCTGACTTGAGGCGTCGAGACAGCGATGCCTTGCGGCGCGATGTGCAGCGGAGCCGAGGCATCGAGCCAGACGTGGCGATAGATTCCCGAGCCCGAGTACCAGCGAGAAGTCAGGCCCGAAGCATCGACCTTAACCGCCAGCACGTTGCGCGCGCCCAATCGCACCAGATCCGTGATGTCGAAGCCAAAGGGCGTGTAGCCGTAAGCGTGCTCGCCCAGCCTCTGCCCGTTGAGCCAGACCTGCGAGTTCATATACACCCCATCGAAGCTCAAGCGCAGCCGCCTTCCTCGCAGCGAAGCGGGCAGAACGAACGCCTTGCGATACCAGCCGATGCCGCCACTCGTGAAGCCCTGAGCCGCGCCCGCCTGCGACTCGCTGCTGAATGGCCCGCTTTGCAGGCTCGCGCCTCCGCCAGTCTGATACAAGCCTCCGCTACCCTCGCCGTTGTAGGCGCGGATCGCCACCACGTCGCTGCCATCGCCCTTCAGTACTTGAGCGGGCACGATGTAGCGCCGCGTCAGGGGGTAAGCGGTCGCGTAAGCGGGCGGGAAGGCTCCGCTCTGGCCGACCTTGACTCCGTTGACGAAGGTCTCGTCCACGTCGTCCACCTTGCCGATGTTAAGCGCGATGCTCTTGCCTCGCATCGCCGGGGGAACCGAGAAGCGCCTGCGATACCAGCCGAAGCTGTGGGGCGCGAAGCCCTTGAGCTCCTGATAGCTGCCCGGCGGCGTGAACGCGCTCCAGGCGCTGTCATCGAAATTGGGCGCTTTCCACGCGGCATCATCGCCCGCCCGAAAGCGCCAGCCTGAGGCATCCAGCACCAGCTGATCCCTGGCCTGAGCCGAGGGTAAGTCCTCGATGCTCCAATCGTGCGGCAAGCTCACGGCTCGCCAGCCTCCGTCCGCGAAATCGGGCGCTTGAGCTCTCGGATCATCACCGAGCTTGAAGCGCCAGCCGCCATCAAAACGCTCGTGCAAACGCAGCGAGACGGCCTGTGAAGGCAGAGCTGAAGCCATCAAGAGCAGCGCCAGAGACGCGCGGGCCTTGAGCTTGTGAGTGCGTGTCGATGTCATAAGAAAGTCTTCTCGGAAGCGCTGCAAGTACTTGCAGATGAACAACAGCTTCTTTTACTCAGCCACAATCCCGACATCCACGCCTTGCCCGCCTGTTGTCTGGTGGCAGTGAACCGCCATCATCACGCGCGCTGCGGGCTTGAGCTGGGTGCGTGCCTGGGCCGAGATTTCAAGCGGCTCATATCGCGTGGTGAAGCCAGGCGCGTGCGCGGCCAGAGTGCCGTTGAGAAAGATGTCCACGTCTTCATCGTGGAAGGCCCACAGCTTCAGGTTCGGATGCTCGCCCTGCGGCATCACGATCTCGCGGCGCAGCCAGATGTCAGAGGTGTTCCAAGCCGTGCGAGCAGCCAAGCCCGGCTCCGCATCCGTACCGAAGCCTCCAGACCCAACTTGCCAGGCCTTGTCATCGAAGCCAGGCTGAGCCCAGTTCGGCGTGGGCTGAGCAGTTGTGTAGTGCCATGTTTGAGGCACGCGCTGCGAAGTGGGGATGATCTGAAGCGGCTGAGGCGTCAAGAAATTCTGCTGCTTGAGCCAGAACAGCAGGTCGCCAGCCCAGGGCAAGGCGTTGCGAAACGGAGGCGTGTCGTCGTCCAGGCCCAGGCCGTGACCACCGTTTTGATACAGGTGCAGATCGAAGGGCACGCCGTTCTTGCGCAGAGCAGAAGCGAAGTCCAGGCTGTTCTCGACCTTGACCACGGGATCGGCTACGGTGTGCCAGATAAAGCACGGCGGAGTCTGCGGCGTGACCTGTTGCTCGTTCGAGAGCAGCTTCACCAACTCAGGCGGAGGGTTCGGCCCGAGCAGATTGTCGCGGCTGCCCCCGTGCGTGTTCGGCCCCATCGTGATAACCGCGTAGCACAAGACGCCCAGGTCGGGCCGCGAACTTTCCCTCTCGATGGGGTCGGCGGATTTGGCATCGCCCGCATCAAAATGCGTGAGCAGAGTCGAGGCGAGGTGCCCTCCTGCTGAGGAGCCCATGACGCCCACGCGCCCAGCATCGACCTTCCACTCGGCTGCACGCGAGCGCACCAGGCGAATGGCGCGCGTAGCATCTTGAAGCATCGAGGGGTGACGATAGCCGCGCGAGCCCAGCCTGTACTTCAAGACGAAGCCCGCCACACCGTTCTGGTTGAGCCACTGCGCATAGGCTCGCCCCTCGTGATCCATCGACAGCCCGCTGTATCCACCTCCTGGGCAGATGATAAAGGCCGCTCCCGAAGCGTTGGCTGCGGGCAGATAAGGCGTGAGCGTGGGAATGTCATCAGGCATCTGTCCCTTAGCGCCGGGAGCATCGCCAGGCCACAAGCGCAGAGGAGTCTGAGCTTGGGCCAGAATCGGCGTGCTCAAGGCGAGCACAAGGGCGGGAATGAGAAGTTTCATGCGTGTTGAGGATGGCTCAACGACGCGAAAATCAAACGCAAGAGCGGCTGCAAGTACTTGCAGTTGCTCCACCAAGGCCAAAGGACGTGTTGTAATGAGAATCCGATGCTGTACTCGCGAAGATGGAGGTGTATAAAGAGATGAAGAAAGCCTTGAGATGTCTCCGCTCATCAGTACCTTGGCTTGTGCTCGATAGTGGGTCAACTGATACGTAGATAGCCATTGGCTGATTTGCTCTCGTTTCCCGCGGGACGGGCGCAGTGAGCTCAACACGCCTATTCATCCTTCTTCAACCATTGGCTACCCACATGCCAAGTGACCCACTAGTGGAGGGTTTGCAGGAGAGCTGGTTGCTGAATACTTTGCTGGAGGCCGAGGTTGGGTTCACGCGCTCATCTGGCTGTGCGTATATTCCCTCTTCCTTTTCTTGGGTGAAGCGGTCAGGAAAGAGCTTAGCCGCAAAACGAAATGGGCTGCGAAGACAACGCCTGCGACCGAGCATAGCGCCCCATAACTTTCAAGGCCCTGTGGCAGACGCGGTGCGCTTGTCCGGACACAAAGAGAAGCGGCCAGTACT
>JAABUR0100002014.1_pt1 | contig 33175 bp, 32 predicted proteins | sample 5560091 | NCBI WGS metagenome assembly JAABUR01 (sample SAMN10711879, study PRJNA513375) | rock metagenome | isolation source: Antarctica rocks | place: Antarctica: Victoria Land, University Valley sud
GCTGCCTGGCCGACTCTTGGTCTCACAGCGAGACGACGGCCCGGGCGTCCGAGCCTGTGCCGAGTCGATCGGTGTGACCTATGTCGCGCTTCCCGTTGAACCCGAGGGCCAGGCCATCGACGCCCGAGTGCCGTAGTTTGGTCGGGCACAACGAGAAGGAGGAGCCGATGGCTTCCCACGACCTGATCATCCGCGGCGGCCACGTGGTGGACGGGACCGGTGCGCCGGCCCGCACCGCTGACGTCGCCGTGACCAGCGGGATCGTCACCGAGGTGGGGCAGGTGGAAGGCACCGCCGCCCGCACCCTCGACGCCGACGGCCTACTGGTGACCCCCGGCTTCGTCGACATCCACGCCCACTACGACGGCCAAGCCACGTGGGATCAGCGCATGTCGCCGTCGTCGTGGCACGGCGTCACCACCGTGGTGGCCGGCAACTGCGGCGTCGGTTTCGCGCCCGTCGAGCCGGTCGATCACCAGCGCCTCATCGAGCTGATGGAAGGGGTTGAGGACATCCCCGGCGCCGCCTTGCACGAAGGGCTCGAATGGAATTGGCGGTCGTTCCCCGAGTTCCTTGACGCCCTCGACGGCAAGCCGTTCGACATCGACGTCGCCCTGCAGCTCCCACACGGCGCACTGCGCCTCAACGTGATGGGCGAGCGGGGCGCGCAGCGCGAGGCGGCCACGCCTGAGGACATAGAGGCGATGGCCGCCCAGGCCAAGCAGGCGGTGCTGGCGGGAGCGCTGGGGTTCACCACGTCGCGCACGCTCAACCACCGCACCAGCAAGGGTGAGCCGACGCCGACCCTCACCGCCGAGGCCGATGAGCTGGTCGGCATCGCCAAGGCCATCGGTTCCACCGGTCAGGGCGTGTTGCAAGCGGTGTCGGACTTCGTGGACGTGGACGCCGAGTTCGGGCTGTTCCGCCGCATGGCCGAGGAGTCGGGCCGGCCACTGTCGTTCTCGCTGGCCCAGTCGAAGGGCGACGGCTGGCGACGACAACTGGCGCTGCTGGACCAGGCCAATGACGACGGCGTGACCATGGCCGCCCAAGTTGCGCCGCGAGCGGTGGGGCTGCTCCTGGGTTTCCAGTGCACCCTCAACCCGCTGATGACCAACCCCGCGTACCGCGATGTCGCTGATCTGCCGTTGCCTGAACGGGTGGCGATCCTGCGCGATCCGGCGTTCAAGGCGCGCGTGCTGGAGGCGGCGACCGGTGAGCGGGCCGGGCAGCTGGGCGGTCGGCTGATCCTCTCCCTGCACCGCATGTACCCGTTGGGCGACCCGCCCGACTATGAGCCCGACCCCTCGACCAGCGTGGCCGCCCGCGCCGAGCGCCAGGGTCGGGACCCGCTCGACCTGGCCTACGACCTGCTGCTGGCCGACGACGGCAAGGCGTTCCTCTACCTGCCGATGTTGAACTATGGCGACGGCAACCTGGACGCGGCCGGCGAGATGCTGGCTCACCCCCACACCGTGGTCGGCCTGGCCGACGGCGGCGCCCATGTCGGCACCATCTGCGACGCCAGCTTCCCCACCACGCTCCTGACCCACTGGGGCCGGGACCGGTCACACGGCCGCATGGACGTTCCTTTTCTGGTGCACCGCCAGACCCAGGCCACGGCCCGAACGGTTGGCCTGTTCGACCGGGGAGTGCTGGCGCCGGGGCATCGCGCCGACGTCAACCTCATCGACTTCGACAACCTGGAAGCCCGCCGCCCGGAGATGCGCAACGACCTGCCCGCCGGGGGACGCCGTCTGGTGCAGTCCGCCGATGGCTACGTCGCCACGCTGGTGGCCGGCAAGGTCACCTACTCGAACGGCGAAGCAGCCGGGCCGCTGCCGGGCCGCCTGGTCCGAGGTCCCCAGAACCATGGAGGTGCGAGATGAGCACGGTCTCTGCTTCGGTAGCGGAAGGGGCGATCCCCGACCCTTCGACGTTGGTCCCGCTCGAGACCCAGTCCGAATGGACCTGCGCCAGTCTCGGCGACTCGTACGTGGTGGAGCTGACCGCCGAGCATCTGGCCGAAGTGGACGAGGCGCTGGCCCACGCCGAGTCGGTGCGCCACGACGTGCTCGACATCACCCGCGAAGACTTCCCGCTGCCGACCTTGGGACCGGTGCTGGCCGACGTGACTCGCGACCTGATCGACGGGCGCGGCGTCGTCCTGCTGCGGGGCCTACCCGTCTCGACGTACGGCAAGTCCCGCGCCGCCACCGCGTACTGGGGCATCGGCACCCACTTGGGCCGGCCGTGGCCCCAGAACGCCAAGGGTCACCTGCTGGGCGACGTGACCGATCAGAACCGGGGCGTCGACGACCCCACCGCTCGGGGCAACGAGATCGGCGGCGTGCCGTTCCCCTTCCACTCCGACGGCTCGGACCTGGTCGGACTGCTGTGCCTGGACGCCGGCGAATCCGGCGGCGCCAGCTTGGTGGCCAACGCCCTGGCCATCCACAACCAGCTCGTGCGAACCGAACCGGAGCTGGCCGCCGAGCTGTACGGGCCCTTCCCGTACGACCTGCGCGGCGAGCAGGCCCCGGGCTCGCGCGGTTGGTACACGATGCCGATCTTCAACCGGCGCCAGGACCGGTTGTTCGTGCGGTACATCCGTCCGTACATCGCCTCGTCCAAGCGTCACGCCGACGCCCCCCGCCCCTCGGATGCGGCCCGCGCCGCCATGGACAAGCTGGACGAGCTCTGCGCCGACCCCGCCTTCCACGCCTCCATGACCATGCAGCCCGGCGACATGCAGTTCGTGAACAACTACCACGTGCTCCACGCCCGCCGGGGCTACACCGACGACCGCCCGGCCGGGAAGATCCGCCACCTAAAGCGGCTGTGGCTGGAGACCGACTTGCTCACCAACGACCAGAAGCCCGACCGCTTCCGCCTCGGCACCACCGACCAGTACTGGTCCCGCCACGGCAAGACCAAGAGCGAACTGACCGTCTGACGAGGTTGACTGGGGCCATGGCTGCGACGATCACCGACCTGCCCGACATCAACGACCCTGCTTTCTGGCAGCAGTCCCTCGCCGAGCGGATGGCCGCCTTCGCCACCATCCGGCAGGCCACGCCGTTCGCCCGGTACTCGATGACCAACCCCATCACCGACGAGGTGGCCGAGTACCGGGCCGTCACCCGTTACGCCGATGTGGTGGAGATCAGCCGCCACCCGGAGACGTTCTGCTCGGGCCGGGGGTCCACCGCCATCCCGGACATGCCGGCCGAGGCGCTCGAGTTCTTCGGTTCGTTCATCGCCATGGACGACCCCCGTCACGCTCGCCAGCGGGGCATCGTGGCGCGCTCCTTCACGCCTCGCCGCCTGCAGGAGGTCATCGACTCCGTCGAGCGCATCTGCGCGGAGGTGGTTGACGACATGTGCGAGAAGGGCGAGGTCGACCTGGTCGAGGCCATATCGGCTCCATTCCCGCTGCTGGTCATCTGCGACATGATGGGCATCCCCCGCAGCGAGTTCGGCACGGTGCTCGACGCCACCAACGTGATCCTCGGGTCCGGCGACCCAGAGATGACCGGCAGTGACGACGTCTTCAGCGCCTTGCTGGAAGCCGGTTCCACGCTGGTGGCGCTAATGGACGAGCTGGCCCAGGAGCGGCGCAAGAACCCGACCGACGACCTCACCTCGGCGCTGGTCCACGCCGACGTCGGCGAGGACATGCTCAGCCCGGCCGAGCTGGGTCCGTTCTTCATCCTGCTGGCAGTGGCCGGCAACGACACCACCCGCACCGCCACCAGCCTCGGCATGCACCTGCTGGCCGAGAACCCCGACCAGCGCCGCATCTGGCAGGACGACCTCGACGCGATCACCCCGACCGCGGTCGAGGAGATCGTGCGCTGCGCCGCGCCGGTCACCTTCATGCGCCGCACCACCACCAAGCCGGTGACCGTTTCGGGCGAAGAACTGCCGGAGGGTGAACGGCTCATCCTGTTCTACGGCGCCGCCAGCCGCGACCCCGCCATGTTCGACGCTCCGGACACCTTCGACGTACGCCGCGACCCCAACCCGCACCTCGGCTTCGGCGGCCCCGGCCCCCACTTCTGCCTCGGCGCCCACTTGGCCCGCCGGGAACTGGGGCTCATGTTCCGCGAGCTGTTCACCCGCCTGCCCGACATCGAAGCGGTCGGTGACCCGGTGTACATAGACGCCCTCGGCGTCCCCCTGGTCAGCGGCGTGAAGCGCTACCCGGTCCGGTTCACGCCGACCAAGCGCCCGGAGCGCTGAGCACCACCCGCCGCCTGCCCAGAACGAAACGAGAAGGTTGGACACGTCGGCGCAGGATCGGTGCGTTTGTGTGGCTTACCCAGCCGAAGTCCTGGCCCGGGTCAGCCGACACGGGCCGCCTGACCGCCGTCGACGGCCAGAAGTACGCCGGTGATGAACGCCGCTTCGTCGGAGGCCAGGAACAGGGCGGCGTTGGCCACATCCCAGGCGGTGCCTTGGTGGCCCAGAGGGACCGCCGCCGCCCGGGCGTCGGCGACGACGGAGCGTTCGGTGTCGAGGGCCCGAGCGGTGGCGTCCACCGCCATCGGGGTGTCGATGAAGCCGGGCAGGATGGCGTTGGCTCGCACACCGTGTTTGGCGTTGGTCACGGCCAGGTTCTGGGTGAGCGCGTTGACGCCGGCCTTGGACAGCTTGTAGGCGGTGAGGTTGCCGGCGGCGGCGATCGAGGCGAGCGACGACACGTTGACGATGGCGCCGTTGCCCGCTTCGCGCAGGCGCGGCACCGCCGCCCGGCAGGTGCGCCACATGGCCCGCAGGTTCACGTCCATGATGCGGTCGTAAGCGGCGTCCTCCAAGTGATGGGGCGGTCCGTCTCCGGCGCCGATGCCGACGTTGTTGTGCAGGATGTCGACCCGGCCGAACGCCTCCCCGGCGGCGTCGACGATGTGCTGCGGGCCGTCGTCGGCGGCCACGTCAGCGACCACGGTCGAAACCGTCGCCCCTTCGGCCCGAGCCAGGTCGGCGGTCTCCTCCAGGGTGGCGGGTTCACGGTCCGCCAGCACCAAGATCGCTCCCTCCCGAGCGAAGGTGATGGCGGTGGCCCGACCGTTGCCGATCGTCTCGCCCGAGGTTTGGCCGGCGCCCACCACGATGGCCACCCGACCTTCGAGTCGGTTCATGTTCAGCTCCCTTCCTCGTTTCCGGTGGCCAGCATCTCACCGACGTTGTCCCGTCGCCGTCCATCGGCGTTTCGGGCGCGGTGCGATCGGGCAGACGCACCGGGCATTCGAATGGTGCGAAGGCTCGTACCTAGTTGGTGAGCCCCGACTCGACCGCGGCGGTCGCTCGGGCGGCGGCGCCGCGCAGATCACCGTCCTCGTCGAACCACGGGGTGACGGTGTCGAAGCCGGCGGCGGCGAGAGCCGGTTGCAACTCCCGGTCCTGGTCCCCGCCCAACTCGACCAGCAGCCAACCACCCAGCCGCAGCAGGCGGGCGGCGTCAGCGACGACCCGGCGCACCAGTTCGAGGCCGTCGCCGCCGCCGTCCAGAGCCGGGCGGGGTTCATGGCGCTGCACGTCGGTGGGCAAGAGGTGCAGCGCGCCGGTCGGCACATAAGGCGCCACCGCGGTGACGACATCAAAGGCGTCGCTGCGCAACGGCCGGCCCAGATCCCCGAGCATTGCCGGGACGCGGTTGCGTCGGGCGCAGGCGACGGCCCGACGGTCGATGTCGACCCCGATGACGTTGGCGGCGGGACGTTCGGCGGCGAGGTGGGCGGCCACCGCCCCCGAGCCTGTGCAGAGATCGGCGGCTCGGCCGCCCTGGGGGGGAAGGCGGCCGGCGGCGAGACAGGCCAGCTCCTCGCTCTGGACCCTCGGCACGTACACGCCCCGGTCGATGTGGACCGGCCGACCACAGAACGACATGGCCCCGGTGATCCAGGGCAGCGGTTCGCCTTGCTCGCGCCGGTGCACCCAGCGCTCCAATGTCTCGGCGTCGGGGGCGGCGGCAGACAGCTCGCCGGCCTCCTCCTCGGCGGCCAGGCAACCGGCTGCCGCCAGCCGGTCGACCACGTTCGCTCCTATGGCGACAACCTGTCGAGGCGCTGCAACAGATCGTGGGCGGCCAGCTCGACTGCCTTGTGCCGCCACTCCGCGGCCCGGTACCGGCAGGCGATGAGACCGGAGCGGTGGACTCGCCGGAGGTCCCCGTACTCGAACGCGTACCGAGCCTTGGTCCCGTCCTTCGCCCCCTCGGTCAGCCCGAGGTGCCAGTCGCCGTAGTCCTCCCACGAGTGGGACTCCAGGAAGGCGTTCCCCGCCTCGGCGTTCGGCTGGACGTCACCCCAGTCGCTGTCCAGTACGTACTGCCGGGCGTCGATGAGGCCGGCTGCCCGGGCCACGGCCCGCTCGTTGACGGCGTAGGAAGCCATGGCTCCATTGTGACCGGTAGCTGCAGAGCTATCGGCCGGTCGCTGCCGATCCGGCCCCGGGCCGATCAGGAGCCTTTGCCGGCGCCGGTATCGTCACGCCCACGTCACCGACCCCGCCAGCTGAGCCTTCGCCGACCACCGCCCCGACGACCGCCGACCGGGGCGCTGACCCCACCGCCCAAACCGAGCCTCGAACGGGCATACCCGCCGACCCTGGCGACGGGCGGCTCATCACGCCCCTCTTCTCGTTGATCACGGCCGCCGGGTTGGCCTACTTCCTGGCCATCGGTTCGTTGCTGCCGGTCTTGCCCCGCTATGTGGAGGATGCGCTGCACGGCGGCGGGTTCGAGGTTGGGCTGGTGGTCGGTGCCTTTGCCGTCTCCGCCGCTCTGGTCCGGCCCACGGCGGGACGGCTGGGCGACCTGGTCGGCCGGCGCACCATGGCCGTGGCGGGATCGGCGATAGCCGCCGTGTCGATCATCCCCCTCGGCTTGGTGAAGGCGGTGTGGTTCCTGGTGATCATCCGCCTGGTCACCGGCTTGGGTGAAGCGGGGTTCTTCATCGGGGCCGCCACCGCCGCCCAGGACCTGGCGCCGGACCACCGCCGGGGCGAGGCCGCCTCCTTCTTCTCCATAGCGATCTACGGCGGCCTGGCCTTTGGGCCGGCCATCGGCGAGTACCTGTACAAGCACCAGGGTGCCGCCACCTGCTGGGTGTTCGCGGCCGGCAGTTGCGCTCTGGCGACCGTGCTGTCGTCGTTCATCCCGCGTGACCTGGGCCGGGTCGTAGACCCGCCGCCGCGGCGCGGGATCCTGCACCCGGCGGCGGTGCTTCCGGGAACCGTGCTGCTCCTCGGCCTGTTCGGCTTCGCCGCCTTCAGCGCCTTTGTGCCCCTGTACGTGGACCAGATCGGTCTCGACGACGCCGGGCCCTTCTTCATCGCCTACGGGGTGATCGTGTTGGCGGTCCGCATAGTCGGCGCCCGCGTCCCCGACCGGCTGGGCGCCGTCCGCACGTCGAGCATGGCGCTGGTCGCCATAGCCGCCGGCATCGGCACGGTGGCGGCGGTGGCGTCCAGCCTCGGCCTCTGGATCGGGACGGTGTTGCTGGCCATCGGCATGTCGCTGCTGTTCCCGGCGCTGTTCACCTTGACCGTCAACAACGCTCCGAACGACGAGCGCAGCCACGCCGTCGGCACGTTCTCGCTGTTCTTCGACCTTTCCCAAGGGCTGGGCGCGCCGATCCTCGGCGTCATCGTCACCATCTCCGGCGGCGAGCGAGCGGCCTTTGCCGCCGCCGCAGTGGTCGCCCTGATAGGGCTGGTCATGGCCAACACCCGGCTACGCGACGCCATGCCGATCGCTCCCGTCCCGGCCGGTGAACAGGCGCAGCCACCGGCCTGACCCCGCCGACCGGCCGGCGGCGGAGCTCAGGCCGAGGCCGAATACCGCTCGACCAGGCGTGAGCCGATGCGGGCCAGCTCGGCGCGCACCTCCGGGGGGTCGAGCACCTCCAGCACGGCGCTGTAACCGGCCAGCTCCGGGGCAGGTTCGTGGTCGGTGGGGAACTCGATCTCCAGCGGGATGCGCCCGTCGCCGGCCGCCGCCCCAACCGTGAGCCGGGCGGAGCCGAAGTGGCCGCGCAACCACCCCACCGCCTCCGGTGCCACCAGGGCGCGAACCATCTTCGATCCCCGCAGCACCTCCATGCCGGCCACGACCCGTTCCCAGGCGGAGGCCAGATCGAAGTCAGCCGGTACCTCGACCGGCTCGTCCAGCATCTCTACGGACTGGACCCGCCAGACCCGGAACGTGCGCCGGCCGGCGTCGGTGCCGGCCACCAGGTACCAGGTCGACCCCTTCGACACCAGGCCCCAAGGGTGCACTGTGCGCTCGGTCACGGCGCCGCCTCGGTCCTGGTAGCCCAGCCGGACCTGCTGGCCGGACACCACCGCTTGCTGCAGCTGCTCCAAGTGGGGCGGGGTCGCCGGCGCATCACCACCCCAACCAGCCGGGTCGAGGACGACAGCCGCAGCCGCCTTCTCGGCTTCGGCCCGGAACGTCTCGGGCAGCGCCTGGACCAGCTTGCGCAACGCCGCCTTGGCCTGCGGGGTCACCGCCGACGACGGTCCCGCCACCAGGAACAAGGTGCGGGCCTCGGCCGCGGTGAGGCCGCTCAAGTCGGTTCGGGCGCCGCCCACCAGCGACCAGCCGCCGCCGCGGCCGGGCTGGGAGTACACCGGGATGCCGGCCACCGACAGGGCTTCGAGGTCACGCCGGGCGGTTCGGGTGGAGACCTCGAGCTCGTCGGCCACCTCGGCGGCGGTCACCTGGCCACGCGACTGGAGGAACAGCAGGGTCGCCACCAACCGGTCAGCGCGCATGCGAACACTTTCTCACACAAATAGGACAGAGGATGTCCACCTTCGGGGACGAAGATGCCCCTGTCACCAAGTGGCTCTGTCACGAAGTCGCCGGCGTCGGAGTCATCTCATCGCGACCGATGAACCAGATGGCGCCGGTCCGTCCTTGTGCCGGGAACAGCAACCCCCAACCCCTAGGAGCAGCAATGCCACCGATCATCGAGGCCCACGGCCTGACCAAGCACTACGGCGACGTCCACGCCTTGGACGGTCTAGACCTGATCGCCGAGTCGGGTCGGGTCACCGCCCTGTTGGGCCCGAACGGTGCCGGCAAGACCACCTTCATCAACGCCGTGGCCACGCTGCTGCGGCCCACCTCCGGTTCGTTGCACGTCGCCGGGATCGACGCCAAGGCTCATCCCAAGCAGGTGCGGCGGGTGATCGGGCTGGCCGGCCAGTCGGCGTCGGTCGAGGAAGCCATGACCGGACGGGAGAACCTCGAGCTGGTGGCGCGGCTGTTCGGGCTGCCCAAGGCCGAGGTGAAGGCCGCCGCCGCCGGCGTCCTCGATCGGCTGGGTCTGGCTGATGCCGGGAACCGGCTGGTCCGCACCTACTCCGGTGGCATGCGTCGCCGCCTCGACCTTGGCGCCAGCCTGGTCGGCCGGCCCCGCTTGCTGCTGCTGGACGAGCCCACCACCGGGCTCGACCCCGGCAGCCGCATGGATCTCTGGGAGGCCATCCGCTCGCTGGTCGCCGACGGCACCAACGTGCTGCTCACCACCCAGTACCTGGAGGAGGCCGACCAGCTTGCCCGCGACATCGTGATCGTCGACCACGGCAAGGTGATCGCCGCCGGCACCCCGGACCAGCTCAAGGGCCAGGGTGGCAACGACGTCATCGAGGTCCGGCCCCGGTCCGCCGGAGACCTGACCGCGGTGGCCGACGTGCTCGCCACCGTCGCCGCGGAGCCGGCCCGAACCGACCACGACACCCAACGGGTGTCCGCACCGGTCGACGGGGGAGCGGTGGACCTCTCCACCGTCGTCCGGCTGCTCGACGACCGTCACCTCGCCGTCGATGACGTCGGCCTGCGCCGACCCACCCTCGACGAGGTGTTCCTCGCCCTCACCGGCCAGCCCCTCGACACCGCCGAGCCGGACGACCCGAACGACCCCACCCGCGTGGCCGCCCCGGCCGACGCCGCCTGAACGGAGCAGACATGTCCATCACCACCTCACCCGAGCCCACCCCTACCGACATCGCACCCGAGCCGCCCGCCGCCCAACCCGTGCCAGCGGCCGGCGACCCCAACCGCGGCGGTGCCGGCTACGTCACCACCGCGCTGGCCACCGGCAAGCGCACCATCCTGCAGTTCTTCCGCACCCCGCAACTGCTGATGATGGGCACGGTGCAGGGAGCGCTGTTCCTGTTCATGTTCCGCTACGTGTTCGGCGGCGCCATCCGTACCGGTGGCGCCCTCAACTACGTCGACTTCCTGGTCCCCGGCTTCCTGGTCACCGTGATCCTGTGGACGGGGATGGGAGCCGCCGCCGGCGTGGCCGAAGACTCCGCCTCCGGCGTGTACGACCGCCTGCGGTCACTGCCCATACCCAGGGTTGCGGTCATGGTCGGCCGGTCTCTGGCCGACGTCACCCTGGTCGGCTGGGGGATGCTCGTGACCGGCGCGCTGGGGTTCATCATCGGCTTCCGCACCCACTCCAGCATCGCCGCCACCGTCGGCGCCTTCCTGCTGATGCTCGTCGCCGGCTACGCCTTCACCTGGGTGTTCATCACCATCGGGCTGGTGTCCGGCAACGCCCAGGCCGCCCAGGGCATGTCCATGCTGGTGATCCCGTTCTCGTTCATCTCCAGCGCCAACGTCCCCATCCAGAGCATGCCGGGATGGATGCAGCCCTTCGCCGCCAACCAACCGGTGTCGGTGATCATCAACGCCGTCCGCAGTCTGATGCAGGGTGGCACCGACGTCGTCGGGATCGGCCACACCACCACTTACTGGGTCGTGCTCAGCCTCATCTGGTGCGCCGGCATCCTGGTCGCCTTTGGTGCTCTCGCCACCTCCCGGTTCGCCCGCACGCGTTGATGGCAACCACCTGCGGCGGTTGCTTGCGGCTCGTCGCTGGCGCTTCCCTCGCCGCCTGCACCTCGGTCGTCTTCGTCACCTGACGCCGTCCTGCGGCAACCACCTGCGGCGGTTGCTGGCGGCTCGTTGCTGGCGCTTCCCTCGCCGCCTAAGGCCGGGGCGGGTCTTGCTCCAGGGCTGCTCGACGCCGCTGGAGGAAGGCCCGTTCGGCGGTGTTGGTGCTCAGCGCGATGGCCGCGGAGTAGGCGGCCCGAGCCTGGTCACGACGGCCGAGGCGGGAGAGAAGGTCGGCGAGGGTGGCGTGGAAGAGGTGGTAATGGTCCAGCGCCAGCCGGTCGACTTCGTTCAGCGCCACCTCCGCTCCGCTGACCTCGGCCACCGCCACGGCCCGGTTGAGGGCGACGACCGGCGTCGGGTTCATGGCCATCAACTGGTCGTACAGCCGCACGATCTGGGACCAGTCGGTCGCTTCCGAGATGGGCGCGTCGCTGTGCACCGCGTTGATGGCGGCTTGGATCTGGTATGGCCCCGGCAGGTTGCGGCACAGGCAGGCCCGCACCAAGGCCTGCCCCTCGGCGACGAGGCGGGCGTCCCACTGGCGCCGGTCCTGGTCGGCGAGCAGCACCAGTGAACCGTCAGGTGCCGAGCGGGCGACCCGGCGTGACTCGGTCAGCAGCAGCAGGGCGAGCAGACCCTGGGCCTCGGCTTCGTCCGGCATCAGTTCCACCAGCAGCCGGGCCAGCCGGATCGCCTCGGCGCACAGGTCCCGGCGGACCAGAGCGTCGCCCCTGGTCGCCGCATACCCCTCGTTGAAGATCAGGTAGAGAACGGCCAGCACGGCCTGCAGCCGGTCGGGCAACTGGGCGGCGCCGGGGACCCGGAGCGGGATGTTGGCCACCCTTATCTTGCGTTTGGCCCGCACCAGGCGCTGGGCCATGGTGGCTTCCGGCACCAGGAACGCCCGAGCGATCTCGGGGGTTTCCAGGCCGCCGATCAGCCGCAGGGTCAAGGCCACTTGGGCGTGACGATCAAGAGCCGGGTGGCAGCACGTGAAGAGCAACCGCAGCTGGTCGTCCCTCACCGGTCCGGTCTCCTCAATCTCATCGTCCCCACCGCGCAACTGCGCCGCCTGGCTGTGGCGATGGTGGCGCTTGGCCTCCCGTCGCAGCCGGTCGATGGCCCGGTTGCGGGCGGTGGTGGTGATCCATGCGCCCGGGTTGGGCGGAAGCCCCGTGGTGGGCCACCGATCGGTGGCCACCACGAACGCTTCCTGAACGGCATCCTCGGCGATCTCGATGTCACCGAACACCCGCACCAGGGTCGCCACCGCCCGACCGTGCTCGGCCCGGAACACCCGGCCGACCTCCTCGACGTCAGACGACCCCACGACTGACCTACCCGCTGCGACGGTGGCTCAGTCGTCCTGGAAGGGTCGCACCTCGACGGGACCGCCGCAGGCCCGCGAACCATCTTCGGCCCACGCCAAGGCGGCGTCCAGGTCGGGTGCCTCGATGACCCAGAAGCCACCGATGTGCTCCTTGGTCTCGGCGAACGGACCGTCGGTCGTGACCGCCTGGCCGTTCTCGATCCTGACCACGGTGGCGACGTCGGCGGGATGCAGGCCGCCGGCGAACACCCAGGCACCCTCATCCTGGAGCCTGGCGTTGAACTTGTCGACGTCGTCGTAGGCCTGCTGCATCGCCTCCGGGGTGGGAGGCTCCTCGCCTTCGACCATGTGCACGGAAAGCAGGTACTGGGTCATCTGAAGTCTCCTGTCTGGTGGCGGACCGGCCCCGTGCCGATCCCTCACCCCTACTACGAACTCCGCGACCGCGAATCGACAATGTTGTTTTCCCGGGCGGGGCCCCAACCCCGCCCTCCTCCGCTTGGCCGGCGCATGAATTGCGCCGGCCGCAGCTGTGTTGTTTCCCGGGCGGGGCCCAACCCGCCCCCGGTGTTGTGTTCGGTCTTGACATATTGAACGAGTGGTCATTTACTTTGGTGTCATGGGACGCATCGCCGGGGTCACCGCGGCCGAGACTCGGCAACGGTTGCTTGACGCCGGTGCCCAGGTCTTCGCGGCCAAGGGTTACGAGGGCACCCGGGTCGCCGACATCGCCAAGGCGGCCAAGCTCAGCAACGGCGCCCTCTACGCCCACTTCGATTCCAAGGCAGCGCTGCTGGCCGAGGCGGTCCGCGATCAAGGGTCGGCTCACTTGGCCGCGCTCTTCCTTGAGGACCCCGACCGAACCCTGCTCGACCTGCTGGTGGCGCTCGGGTCCTCGCTACCCGATCGCCCCCTCGAGCACGGGGCACTGGTGGTCGAAGCCATCGTCGCCGCCCGCCGCGACCCGGAGGTCGCCGGGCTTATGAGCGCCCAGGTCGGTGACCGCGACGTGTGGCTCACCGACCTCGTGCGCACGGCGCAGGACGACGGCGCCCTCGACCGGTCCTTCTCAGCCGAGGTGATCAGCCGATTCAGCCTGATGCTGCTGTTCGGCTCGCTGTTGGTCTCCTCGCTCGACCTGCCCGCCCTCGACACCGCCGAATGGCGAGGTCTGATCTCCCGCCTCGCCAGCGTCCTGCAACCCGAAGCCCTTCCTTTACCCACCACCGCCACCCCAGGAGCACCATCGTGAGCACCGACTCCTCCAACACCCGCCGCCGCCCCAAGAGCTCGAGGCACCCCGAAGGCCTGTCGGTCAGCGAGTTCTACGGCGCCGAGAGCCCCTTCGGCGAGGGTGTCGAGATCAGCGAGGGAACAGAGAGCGACATCGACGACCGGCCGGTCACCGACTGGGCCACCGATTGGAACCACACCGACCCTGTTTGGGCCGCCGACCCCTTCCCCATTTGGGACGACCTGCGCGAAAAATGTCCGATCGCCCACACGGACCGCTTCGGCGGCGCCTGGTTCCCGACGCGGCACCAAGACGTGGCCGCCATCGCCCACGACACCGAGCACTTCACATCTCGAAGCGTCGTGCTCGGCAACAACCGGCCCCCACCGGAGATCGCCCCCCAAGGCATATCGCCCCCGATCTCGTCGGACCCGCCGTTTCACCAAGACGCCCGCCGCTTGCTGCTACCGGCTTTCGCTCCCAAGGCCATCGACGCCATCGAGCCGGCGACCCGCCAGTACTGCGAGGAACTGCTGGCCGGGTTGGACGGCCGGGACACGGTCGACGCCGCCGTCGATTACGCCCAACACATCCCGGTGCGGGTCATCGCCGACATGCTCGGCTTCCCCCGCGAGGACGCCGACCAGTTCCGCGCCTTTGTCAGCACCGTGCTCGAAGGGATCAACCTGCCCCTGGAGGAGCGCTTCGACGGCATCCAGGCCCTCTTCGGCTACCTCAACGAGCAGATCGAGGACCACGTCGCCAACCCGCGCGACGACCTCACCACCTACCTGCTCAACGCCCAGATGGACGGCGAAGCGCTCAACGTCGCCCACGTGGTCGGGACCATCGGGCTACTGCTGATCGCCGGCATCGACACCACCTGGAGCGCCATCGGCGCCTCCATCTGGCATCTGGCCAAGACCCCCGCCGACCGTCAGCGGCTAGTGGAGGATCCCGATCTGCTCCCCATCGCCATGGAGGAGCTGCTGCGGGCCTATGCCCCGGTGACCATGGCCCGCCTGGTCAAGGACGACATCGACTGGGACGGTTGTCCGATGAGGGTCGACGACTGGATCCTGCTCTCCTTCCCGTCAGCCAACCGAGACCCGGAGTTCGTTGACGACCCCGAACAGGTCATCATCGACCGCGCCGTCAACCGCCACTCGGCCTTTGGTCTCGGCATCCACCGCTGCGCCGGGTCGCACCTGGCCCGCATGGAGGTCAGAGTGGCCCTCGAGGTGTGGCTGTCGAAGTACCCGGAGTTCTCCCTGGCCGACCCCGACGCCGTCACCTGGTCCGGTGGCCAGGTCCGAGGCCCCCGCACCCTGCCCATCGCCATCGGCTGACGCCAAGGTAGGCACCTTTGGCACCGGGCGCTCCGAAAGGATTCTGCGCTCGGACGCCTCGGTGGGTGCCGTTCGGCGAAGCGAAGCCGCCAGTAGGACCACCTAGTAAATGGCCAATCGCCCTAGGTCGAACCTTCACAGTGAGGCTAGGGCGATGCCGGCTCCGGCGGCGGCTAGCCCGCAGGCGAGGCTGAAGCCGATGTTCCTCACGGCTTGGTCTAGGGCGCCTTCTTCGGTGAGTCGGACAGTTTCGAACGTGAAGGTCGAGAAGGTCGTGAAGGCGCCGCATAAGCCGGGGCCGAGGGCGGCGCGTGGCAGGTCGCCCAGGCCGTGGTAAAGGGTCAGGCCGGTGATGAAACCGAGCAGGAACGAGCCGCTGATGTTGACGGCGAAGGTGCCCCATGGGAAGGCGCCGCCGGTTAGATCTTGCACGTACCCGTCGATCAGGTATCGAGCCGGTGCTCCCAGCGCGCCGGCTGCCACGACCGCCACCCACGTGGTGAGGGTCATGTCCGATGATGGACGGGGTGCCGGACCAGACGGCCGGTGACCATGCCGCCCCACACGGCGACGAGTCCCCCCGCGACGGTCGCCAGCAGGTAGGCAGCAGCGGTGAGGTGGTGGCCGTCTTTGATGAGCACCGTGGTGTCGACGGACATGGTTGAAAATGTGGTGAATGCCCCGATGAACCCGGTGGCGAGGAAAGGCCTGGGCAACCGGCTGGGACCGAATCGTTCGAGCAGCAAGATGAACACTGCGCCCAACAGGAAGCTGCCTGACACGTTGATGGCGAGAGTGGTCCACGGGAAACGACCGGCCGGTTCGGGGAACAGCAAGCCGAGCCCGACCCGGGCGGACCCGCCGAGCGCACCGCCGAGGGAGATGGCAGCGAGCACATCGGCTCGGCGCCGCCCACGATGACGCCCTGCACGGCGAGGCCGAGCCGAGTCCTTTGGTTGAGCAGGATCGTCGGGGGCCAGGTCCGAGTCGATCGGAATCTCTTGGGCGCGAGCCGCGTGGTATCCGGTGTCGCTGGCTGATGGGTATCGGGCACGCTCGTCCATCGGGTGAGCTGTGGACCGTCGTCGGCGGGAAGAACGTGGCGCGGCCCCGGCCGCTCTGCTCGGCGAATCGTCGGGCACAACTCTCCCTTCGGGAAACTTGTGTCTCGCCGGAGCCCCGAATGGTGAGGATCTACCGACGCGACACTCGATCAAACGTCTAGTAGGAGCCATCAGCCAAGAGGCAATTGGGCGAGCTCCATCGCCGGGCGGGGACTTTACCGGCGACCGTTGCTTGACAACAAGCCTCGGATCGGGGGCCCGCTCTCCTGCTCCGGCTGTGTCCCATCCTTGGCGATGGGGCTCGCCTTGAACCGCCGAACAACCGGCCGACGGTCCCAGATCAACGTTGTGCAGACCAGACGAAGTTCCGCCTTGCCGTATGCGGGGAGTTCAACCGTTCCCGCCCCATTCCTGGAACGGGGGCCTGGTCTTGGTCGACCCACCCGGGCACTCCGAAGGGAGCTTGGGGCGGTCCCTAGGCGGCGGCGACGGCCGGTTCGAGCTTGCGCTTGATGCGCTGAAGGGCGTTGTCGATCGCCTTGGTGTGGCGAGCCAGCAGCTCGGCGATCTCCCGGTAGGAGTGGCCGGCGGCGAAGAGGTCCAGCACCTCGATCTCCAGCGGCGAGAGCCGGCTCTCGACCAGGTGGCGTAGACCGGCAAGGGACTCGGCGTCGATCACCGCACCGGCCGGGTCCAGTTCCCGCTGGTCCGGCAGCACCGCTTCCAGGCCCCGTTCCTCGGTGCCTTCACCGGCGGCGCCGGTCAGCGGGACCGCCAGGTTGAGGGCATGGTGCTTGTGCCTGGTGGCGGCCTTGATGGCGCTGATGATCTGGCGGGTGATGCACAGTTCGGCAAAGGCGCGGAACGGGGTGTCCTGCCGGCAGTCGAAGTCCCTGACGGCCTTGAACAAACCGATGAGCGCTTCCTGCTCGACATCGGCGGCGTCACCACCCATCAAGAAGTAACCGCGGCTCTTGGAGCGGGCGAAGCGCCGGTACCGGTCGATCAACACCTCCAGCGAGGCACGATCACCATGCTGGAAACGAGCGGTGAGCTCCCGATCTGAGAGAGAAACGAGCGATGTGCGGCGAGACATGGGTGCGACTGCTCCTGGTATGAGCTGGCCCGTACGGACTAGTTAGTTACTCAGAGTACCCACGGGTCCGCCAGGTTGGAAAGGGCCTGTTCACCAATTCAACCGAGGCTTCGCCGCCGCACGATCTCGTAACAGGCCAACGCTCCCGCTGTGGCCACGTTCAAAGACTCGAGCCGGCCCGCCATGGGGATAGATGCCAGTTGGTCGCAGCGCTCCCGGGCCAGGCGGCTCAGCCCCTTGCCTTCGGCTCCGAGCACGAGCACCACCGGCTCGGCGCCTAGCTCCAGTCCCCACAGGTCCCGATCGGCGGCGGCGTCGAGGCCGATCGACCAGACACCGAGCCCTCGCAACTGCGTCAAGGCAGACGGTATGCCGCTCACCAGCGCCACCGGCAGGTGCTCGACGGCCCCCGCCGCCGCCTTGGCGACACTGGCAGTGACGTGGGCGGCCCGGTGGCGGGGCAGGACCACCCCTGTCACCCCGGCGCACTCCGCCGACCGGAGCAGCGCACCTAGGTTGCCAGGGTCGGTCAGGCCGTCGAGGGCCAGCAGCAAGGGGGCGGGACGTCCGGCGACGGCACGGGCCAGCCCTTCGAGCTCAACCGGCTGCAGCTCTGCGGCGTGGGCCAGCACCCCTTGGGGAGCGTCGGTGCGGGCCTCGGCTTCCAGCTTGCCGCGGCTCACTTCGCGGATCGGGACCCGGTCCTCGGTGGCCAGTTCCACGATCTCGTCGATGATGGGCGCCGGGTCGAGATCGTTGGCCAGCCAGACCTCCTTGACCTTGCGCCGGCCGGCCAGCAGCAGTTCGCGGACCGCCTGACGACCTTCGACCTGGTCGCCACCCAAGGCCCGGCCCGAGGGCCGGCTGGGTCGGGGCGTCGAGGGGCGCCCACTCCGGCCGGTCGCCGATCGGGCGCCGCCCCCGCTGGGCCGCTCCGCCGACCGGCTTCCGGTGCCGGCGGCAGAGGCCGAACGACCGCGACCGGTTGAACGTCGCGCGCCGCCCTTCGGCGCGCCGCTTCTTCCGCTCCGACCCGATCCGCCCCCGCCACCCTTGGGACCACCCCGGCTCGAGCCGCGGTCCTCGGCGCCCGGACCACCCCGACGGTTCCCGGTCCCGGGCCGGCCGCCGCCGCGGCGGCCGGCGCCGCCACCACCTGAGCCGCCACGGCGGCCGCCACCCGGAGCCGGGCTCACAAGGGGCCCGCCGCGCCGACCGTCCTCACGGCATCGACTGGCCGGTGGGGACCGGAAAATGGTCCCAGCCCGCCACACGATTCCCGCGCGCCCTTCGACCCCGCCCCGGGCTGGTGGCCGGACCCATTCGGCCGGCTTCGGCGCCGGTCGCCGTAGTGAGCGTCAGCGAACCGGTGTCGAGCGAGGACCGCAGGTGCTCGCCGTTCACACCTCACCGCGCCGTCACCACGGCAACGGCCCAGCAGGCCACGCCTTCGCCCCGGCCGATGGCGCCCAGGCCCTCAGAGCGGCGACCCTTCACCGACACCGGGGCGCCGACCGCTTCGGAGAGGCGCTTCACCATCTCGGCGCGGCGGGGGGCCAGCTTCGGCTGGTCGAGCACGACCGAGCAATCGACGTTGCCTGGCTCCCAACCGGCGGCGCGCACCCGCCGCGTCGTCTCGTTCAACAGCTCCACGCTGTCGGCACCAGCCCAAGCGGGGTCGCTGTCGGCGAAGTGCTCGCCGATGTCACCCAGGCCGGCGGCGCCGAGCAGTGCCTCGATGCAAGCATGAGCAACGGGGTCAGCGTCGCTGTGCCCGGCCAGGCCCACTCCCTCGAAGGTCACCCCGCCTATGACCAGGGCTCGGCCGGCATCGTCAGCGAAGCGGTGAACGTCGAAACCCATCCCGACCCGCACCTTCATGCCTCCTCCAGCAGTGCTTCGGCTACGGCCAGGTCCGAGGGCCGGGTGATCTTGAGGTTGCGGGGGTTGCCGGGCACGATTACCACCCTGCCACCTGCCGCCTCCACCAACGAAGCGTCGTCAGTGCCCTCAGGGTCACCCTGATGAGCGCGGCGGAGTGCGCCGGCCCGGAAGCCCTGCGGGGTCTGAACTGCGACGACGCCCTCGCGGTCGACGGTGCCACCGGTCCGCCGGCGCATGGTGTCGACCACGGCCACGCCCGGCACCACCGCGTCGGGCGGGTCGGCGGAGTCCGCCAGCGCGGCCAGCACCGAGATGAAGAGGTCGTCGCCGGCCAGCGGTCGGGCGGCGTCGTGCACCAGCACCACGGTGGCGTCGGCGGGGACCGCGGCCAGGCCCCGACGGACCGAGTCGGACCGGGTGGGTCCGCCCGCTACGACCACTTGGGTACCCGGCTCCGGGTCGGCTTTACGGTCGTCGGTGACGACCAACACCACGCCGCCCGCCGCCCGGCCGGCGGCGTCCAACGACCAGTCCAGGATGCGTCGTCCGCCCAACTCGGCGTAGGGCTTGGCGTCACCAAAGCGGGTGCCGGCGCCGGCCGCCACCACGATCGCCCAGACTCTCGGATCGGGATGCCTGGTGTAGCTCACGGCTCGGATGGTAAGGCCGAGGCTGGGGCACCGAAGACCGCAGATGGCCTCCGGAGTGACATCGGCCACGTCGTCTAGGTTGAGCTGGCCATGGCCGAGCCCACCGACCTCCGCAGCGTCGAGCTCTTCGCCGGCTTCACCGCCGACGAGGCCGCCCGCTTGGCCGCCTCGGCGGCGCGCCGGCAGTTGCAGCGCCGCGACGTGTTGTTCGCCGAGGGATCGGAACCGGCCGAGCTGTTCGTGGTCATCTCGGGGCGCATCGCCATCGCCAACAAGTCGGTCGACGGGCGCGAGTCGGTGTTAGCCCTCATGGAGCGCGGCGACCTGTTCGGTGAGATGTCGCTGTTCGATGGTCTGGGCCGCTCGGCCGAAGCCCGGGCCCTGGAGCGGTCCGAGGTCCTGGCCCTCCCCTTTGAGCCGCTACGCCAGATCTACAGCGGTCGGCCGGCGCTGCTGTGGGACGTGGTCAAGCTCTTGGCCGGGCGCATCCGCAACACCGACACCGCGCTGGCCGATTCGGTGTTCCTGGATGTGACCGGTCGCACCGCCAAGCGTCTGCTGGAGCTGGCCGGCGACGCCGAGTCGTTCGCCCTGCCCATCACCCAGGAGGAGCTGGCCGGCATGGTGGGCGCCTCTCGCGAACGGGTCAACAAGGCCATCGCCAGCTTCATACGGCTCGGCTGGGTCGAACAGACCGACCGCCGCTACGCCATCACCAACCGCGAAGAACTCGAAAGACGCGCCAGGTAAGAGGGTTTCGCTCGCCGGCCGGCCGGCCGGGAGGGGGAACGCTCCGCGTGCACCCTCGCCCTGTCTTGATCCGACTTGTTCGGTCGAGACAGAACAAGCTGAGCGTCGCCGAAGGCGACTCATTCAAAAATCGTCTCGGAAGGTTCCCTTCCGAGACGAAACCCTTAGAGATAGCGGTCTAACAACGAGGTTTCGGCTAGGCGGGCGAGGCCTTCCTTCACGGCTCTGGCTCGGGCTTCGCCGACGGTCTCCACGTCGTCCAGGTCGTCGATGGTGGCCCGCATGATGCGGGGCAGGCTCAAGAACTGGTTGACGATTCGTTCGATCACCGCATCGGGGAGGCGGGGGATCATGGCCAGCATCCGGTAGCCGCGCGGGGTGACGCCGGTTTCGAGCTCCTGGACGTTGCCGGAGTCGAGGACGCCTACCACCCGCTTCAGGTCGAGCAGGTCGTCGGTAGAGAGGTTGGCCAGCGCCGCCACCGCCTCGTCGAGGCCCCACGCCGAGCCCTCCCGCTGGTAGTCGCGGATGACCAGGCGCCGGTCGTCGGCTACGCCGGCCATGAGCTCCTCGAGATGAAGGCGGAACAACCGGCCGTCGACGCCGAGCTCGAGGATGTAGCCGCCGATCTCCTCGGCGATCCGGCTCACCATCTCGGTCCGCTGAAGCACGGTGGCCACGTCTCGGAGCGTCACCAGGTCCTCGATCTCGAGGCCGAGCAACGATCCCGCCTCGGTGTCGAGCCGCGCCTTGTACCGCTCGAGGGTCTGCAGCGCCTGGTTGGCGCGGTTGACGACCCGGGGAGTCGGTTCCAGCTCGGTCTTGCTGTCGGAGGCGTAAACCGAGATCACCGACATGCGCTGGGAGACCGAGATGACCGGGACCGAGATCGAGCGGGCCACCCGCTCGGCGGTGCGGTGCCTGGTGCCGGTCTCGGTGGTCGGCACGTTGGGGTTGGGCACCAGATGGACGTTGGCCCGGGCGATGCGGCTGGCGTCGGCCGCCAGGATGATGGCCCCGTCCATCTTGGCCAACTCCGACAGTCGCTGCGGGCTGTAGGCGGCGTCGAGCAGGAACCCTCCCGAGCAGATGTTCAACACGTCGGGACCGTCGCCGACCACGATCAGCGCTCCCATGCCGGCCTGCAGCACCCTGTCGAGGCCGTCTCGCAAGGGCCGGCCGGGCGCCACTTGAGCCAACGCGTCGTGCAGCTCTGGGCTACGGCGGTTGACGGCCATCGGCCCGGAGCTTACGAGGCTGCCGACCCACGTCGTATCTGAACTGTCTCTGGCGGGAGGGGGCGGCGTTTAGCCGAACAAGTAGTTGATGGCCTGCGGCAGATCACGCACCCGGACCAGCTCGATGCCGGGGGGCCCGTCCGGGGCGGAGGCGGGGACGATCGCCTGGCGGAAGCCGAGGCGGGCAGCTTCGGCCAGGCGCCGGCCGGTCTGGGCGACCTGCCGCAGTTCGCCTCCCAACCCGATCTCCCCGCAGGCCACGAGGTCGGCGGGAACGGCCACGTTGCTGCGGGCCGACACCACCGCCAGGGCGATGGCCAGGTCGGCCCCCGGTTCGGTCACCCGCACCCCGCCGACGGCCAAGGCGTACACATCGAAATCGGCCAGCTTCAGGCCCACCCGCTCGGCCAGCACCGCCACCAACAGGGCGAGACGCCCGGAATCGAGACCTTGGCCGGAACGGCGGGGCGCCGGCAGCTTGGTGGCGGTCACCAGCGACTGCAGCTCGACCAGCAGCGGCCGGTGGCCCTCCATGGTCGGCACGATGACCGACCCCGGCACCCCCTCACGCCGGTCAGCCAGGAACAGGCCGCTCGGATCGGGGACGCCCACCAGGCCGGCCTCGCCCATCTCGAACAAGCCGAGCTCGTTGGTGGAACCGAACCGGTGCTTGGCCGCCCGCAGCAGTCGCAGGGCGTGATGGCGGTCGCCTTCAAAGGCCAGGACGGTGTCGACCACATGTTCGAGCACCCGAGGACCGGCCAGGCCGCCGTCCTTGGTGACGTGCCCGACCAGCACCGTGGCGATGGAACGCTGCTTGCTCTCCTGCACCAGCCGGTGGGCGCAGTCGCGGACCTGCGTCATGCTGCCCGCCGCCGAGGACACCTCGGGATCGAAGACCGCTTGGATCGAGTCGATGACCACGACGTCGGGGCGGACCTGGTCGATGTGGGCCACCACGTTGGGCAGCGCCACCTCGGACACCAGCCACACCGACGGCGACAGCAGGCCCAGCCGTTCGGCCCGGAGGCGGACCTGCTGCTTGGACTCCTCGGCCGACACGTAGAGCACGCAGGCCCCAGCCGCCGCTTGCGATGCCGCCGCTTGCAACAGCAAGGTGGACTTGCCTATCCCCGGTTCGCCGCCGAGCAGGGTCACCGATCCGGGTACCAGCCCGCCGCTGAGCACCCGGTCCAGCTCGCCGATGCCGGTGGGCCGGGCGGCGCCGTCGGTGGCGTCGACCTCCGACAAGGGCTGGGGCTGGTCGGACGCGGTCACCGGGACCGCCCGCCGCGGTCGGGTGCTGGCCTCGGTCAGCGAGTTCCATTCCCCGCACGCCGGGCAGCGCCCGGCCCATTGCGGCGCCTCCGCCTCACACGCCTCGCATCGATAGATCGCCTTCACCCGAGCCATGGGCCGGAACCTACCCACCCCCCTACGACAGGTCGGCGAAACTTCTCAGCGTCGGCGGCTGCGGACCCGAGTGAGCACCACCAGAGCGCCGGTCAGCACCAGGCCGGCCAGGGCGGCAACGGCCACGCCGGCCAGCAGGAACGCGGAGCCAGAGCGGCGCTGGCTGCTCACGTGCACGGCGATCGGTGCCTGACCGAGAGCGGCCCACTTGGTCGTCACCTGACCGGATCCGGGCAGGTGGACCGACAGGGCGATGGTCGGCGGGTTGGCGCCCACATCACCGCCCAGCACCTGGTCGGCCCGCGACGCGCCCAAGGTCTGGAGGAAGGCGGAGTCGGCGAAGGTGTCGAGGCCCTTGGACACGTCAAGGGTGCCGTCGAGCCGGTAGCTGTCCTTGCCGAAGGAGTGCGATCGAGCCAGCTTCAGGTCCCGGAAGGGACCGTTGTCGCCGCTCAACTCGGCCAGGATCAAGTTGCCCTGAGCGGGGCCGGCAAAGGAACGGGTGGCGGTGAGTCGCACGCCTCCTCCAGTCACCGGCGTCGGGCCGACGACCTGCCAGCCGGCCGCGGTCAGGTCTTCGATCCGCAGGCTGGCCTTGAGGTCGGGGACCTTGGCGGCTGCCTCGCGGTCAAGCACCACCGCCACCTGCACCCGCCCGCTCCCGTCGGACGCCATGGACACATCGACGGTCGAGCGCACCTGGCAACCGGCCGCCAGGACGACGACCAAAGCGGCCGCCGCGAGCCGCGCCCCGCTTGACGAGACGTGGATGCGGCCTGAGCCAGCCCCGAGGGAGATGGACCGGCTACAGGTCGGGCGGGGGACCGGCCTCGGCCAGCTCCACCGGCGGCGGCTCGAAACCCTCGACGGCGTTGAAGACCATGACCTTTTCATTGCCAGGCGTCTCCGGATCTTCCTCGACGTCGACGATGACGATCTCCCCGGCCCTGAACTTCTTGTACAGGAGCTGCTCGGATAGGGGATCCTCGACCAGGCGCTGGATGGCCCGGCGCAACGGACGGGCGCCCAGGGTGGGGTCGTAGCCTCGGTCGACCAGAAGCTTCTTGGCGGCGTCGGTCAGTTCGATGCCGATGCCCTGGGACTCGAGCTGCAGACTGGTGCGCTTGAGCATCAGGTCGACGATCTGGGTGACCTCGGGCTTGGACAGCTCGTGGAACACGATGGTCTCGTCGATGCGGTTCAGGAACTCCGGGCGGAAGTGTTGCTTGAGGGCGTCGTTGACCTTCTCCTTCATCCGCTCGTAGGAGACGGCCTCGTCGGCCTTGCCGAAGCCGACATTGGCCTTGCGCAGGTCGGCAGTGCCCAGGTTGGAGGTCATGATCAAAATCGTGTTGCGGAAGTCGACCGAGCGGCCCTGGCTGTCGGTGAGGCGACCCTCCTCCAGGATCTGCAGCAGCGTGTTGAACACGTCGGGGTGGGCCTTCTCGATCTCGTCGAACAGCACCACGCTGAACGGCTTGCGCCGCACTGCTTCGGTGAGCTGGCCGCCCTCCTCGTAGCCCACATAGCCGGGGGGCGAGCCCACCAGGCGGCTGACGGTGTGCTTCTCCATGTACTCGGACATGTCAAGGGCGATCAGCGACTGCTCGTCGCCGAACAGGAACTCGGTCAGGGTCTTGGCCAGCTCGGTCTTGCCGACGCCGGATGGTCCCAGGAAGATGAACGAGCCACTGGGGCGCTTGGGGTCCTTGAGACCGGCACGGGTGCGGCGGATGGCCTGGCTGACCGACTTGATGGCCTGCTCCTGGCCTATGACCCGCTTGTGGAGCTCGTCCTCCATGCGGAGCAGCTTCTGGGTCTCTTCCTCGGTGAGCTTGTAGACGGGGATACCGGTCCAGATGGAGAGGACTTCGGCGATGGACTCCTCGTCGACCTCGTCGAACAGGTCGACTCCGGAGGCCTTGATCTCGGCCTCCTTGGACTCCTTCTCGCCGAGCAGCTCCTTCTCCTTGTCGCGCAGCGATCCGGCCTCTTCGAAGCGTTGGGCCTCGACCGCCTCCTTCTTCTGGCGGACGACCTCGGCGATCTGGTTCTCGATCTCCTTGTAGTCCGGCGGCGTCTCCATGCGCTTGATGCGCAGGCGAGAGCCGGCCTCGTCGATCAGGTCGATGGCCTTGTCGGGCAGGTGGCGGTCGGAGATGTAGCGGTCGGCCAGGTTGGCGGCCGCGACCAGGGCTTGGTCGGTGATGGTGACCCGGTGGTGCTCCTCGTAGCGGTCGCGCAGGCCCTTGAGGATCTCGATGGTGTGGGCCACCGTGGGCTCTTCGACTTTGATGGGCTGGAAGCGACGCTCTAAGGCGGCGTCCTTCTCGAGGTGCTTGCGGTACTCGTCGAGCGTGGTGGCGCCGATGGTCTGCAGCTCGCCCCGAGCCAGCATGGGCTTGAGGATGGAAGCGGCGTCGATGGCGCCTTCGGCGGCGCCGGCACCGACGAGGGTGTGCAGCTCGTCGATGAACAGGATGATGTCGCCGCGGGTGCGGATCTCCTTGAGGACCTTCTTGAGCCGCTCCTCGAAGTCGCCGCGGTACCGCGACCCGGCGACCAGGGCCCCGAGGTCGAGGGTGTACAGCTGCTTGCCGGTGAGGGTCTCGGGCACGGTGTCGGCGGCGATGGACTGAGCCAGGCCTTCGACGATGGCGGTCTTGCCCACGCCGGGTTCGCCGATCAGCACCGGGTTGTTCTTGGTGCGGCGGCTGAGGACCTGCATGACCCGTTCGGTCTCACGCGCCCTGCCGATGACCGGGTCGAGCTGCTTGTCGCGGGCCAGTTGGGTGAGGTTGCGGCCGAACTGGTCGAGCACCAGCGAGCCGCTCTGGCCGCCCTCGCCACTGGCGCCGGGGCCGGTGGTGGCGCCGGCCTTCTCGCCGGACTGGCCGGGACCGCTGTAGCCGGAGAGCAGTTGGATGACCTGCTGGCGGACCCGAGAGAGATCGGCGCCGAGCTTGACCAGCACCTGGGCGGCCACGCCCTCGCCCTCGCGGATGAGGCCGAGCAGGATGTGCTCGGTGCCGATGTAGTTGTGGCCGAGCTGAAGCGCTTCGCGCAGCGACAGCTCGAGCACCTTCTTGGCGCGGGGCGTGAAGGGGATGTGACCGCTGGGCGACGAACCGCCCTGGCCGATGATCTCCTCGACCTGACTGCGCACGGCCTCTAGGGAGATGCCGAGGGACTCGAGGGCCTTGGCCGCCACGCCTTCGCCCTCGTGGATCAGCCCGAGCAGTATGTGCTCGGTGCCGATGTAGTTGTGGTTGAGCAGTCGAGCTTCCTCTTGGGCCAGCACGACAACTCGACGGGCTCGGTCTGTGAACCGTTCGAACAAGGAGAGCTCCTCCCACCGCTGGGATCGTGGATCGAGTGTAACCGGACCCTTAGGAGACCTGGCTCTCCCCCATCGGACGATTTTCCGCCCCGATGACCACGCCGACCGATTCGGGGAGGGGGCATCCCGGTTTGCCAGCCGTCCAGAGCGCTGCCCTAGGGTCGAGCAGCACCCCTGGGATGAGGTAGTCCGTGGCCCCCAACCCCCTTCTCGAGCTCCCCCACTTCGCCGAAGACCTGCAAAGGGTCGAACGTGAGCTCCGGGCCGCGGTCACCACCGACGAGCCGGCGCTGACCGAGATGGCCGGCCACCTGATAGTGGCGGGGGGCAAGCGCGTCAGGCCCCTGCTGGCGTTGGCGGCGGCGGCGACCCGTGGAGCCGGGGAGCCGGCGACCGACGAGGCCGTGCTGGGCGGGGTGTCGGTCGAACTGGTGCACCTCGGATCGCTCTACCACGACGACGTCATCGACGAAGCTGAGACCAGGCGGACCGTGCCGAGCGTGAACGCCAAGTGGGGGAACCTGCGAGCCATCCTTTCCGGCGACTTCCTGCTGGCCAAGGCGTCGGAGATCGCCGCCGGGCTCGGCACCGAGGTGGCGGCGCTGCTAGCCGCCACCATCGGTCGGCTCTGCGAGGGCGAGGTGCGCGAGCTGCAACACGCCTTTGATGTGGACCGCTCTGAAGACGACTACCTGGCCAGCATCCACGGTAAGACCGCTTCTCTCTTCGCCGCCGCGGCCCGGATCGGAGGACTGGTCGCCGAGCTGCCGGCTGCCGACGTCGATCGCCTGGACCGGTTCGGTTTCCTGTACGGCATGGCCTTCCAGATCGTCGACGACATCCTGGACGTGATCGCCACCGACGAGCAGCTCGGCAAGCCCGCCGGCCACGACCTGGTCGAAGGCGTCTACACCCTTCCCGTGCTGAGGGCCGTTCGAGCCGGCGACGGGGCCGAGTTGCGAAGGCTGCTGGGGCAGCCGGTGCACGGCGAGGCTTGGGAACGGGCGCGATCCATCGTCGCGACCAGCGGCGTGTTGCCGGCCATCGTTGTGGCCCAGGACTACGCCAAGGAGGCGGTCGAGCTAGCCGGGGGCTTCGAGCCGAGGTCGGTGGGGGCGGCGTTGGGCGCCGCCGCCGCCGGGCTGGTCGACGGGTTGCAGCACCACCGGTAGCTGGCGGGCCGTCCTCAGCCGCCACATGTTTCGCCGCCGGAATCGTGGATGGCGTGTTGGAAAGGCGGCGGGCCGTCCATACGGTCCTGGCCTGTGCGAAATGGAACTAGTTCGATCCGACGGGTCGTGGTGACCTCGGCCCTCATGCTCGGGCTACTGGCGGGCTGCAGTAGCAGCGGCAGCAGCGGCAAGGCCTCGAGCACTTCGGGCGGAAGTACGGGCGCATCGTCCAGCGGCAACGCCATGATGATCAAGGACTTCAAGTTCGCTCCCACGGAGCTGAAGGTGAAGTCCGGGACCAAGGTCACCTGGACCAACGCGGATTCGACCGACCACACGGTCACATCCGATGATGGTGCCCCCGCCAAGTTCGACTCGAAGCACCTGCAAAAGGGCAAGACCTTCTCGTTCACCTTTGCCAAGGCCGGCACATACAAGTACCACTGCGACATCCATACGTATATGACCGGCACGGTCACGGTCTCGTAGCAGTGAACGAACAGAAAGCACCAGCTGATCTACCCACCCACCAAGCGAGGACAAGCAATGAGTCACGATGACCAGCAGCTCGAAGAGCTGATCGAGGAGTCGCAGGATCTCCAATCCGACGCCCTGCGCGACGCTCGGGCCGCGCTTCCCGACATCCGAGAAATTGGCCACGAACGGTCGAGCAGCCCCGTCGATCGCGACGAGATAGCTCACGTCTCGGCCCAACGCCAAGAACTCAACACTCAGGCTGTCGGCGGCTCGCTGGCCGCCAAGGGCTTGCTCGCCACCGGCTTCGGCGCCGCCATCATGGCCGCCATCGCCACCCCCGCCGCCGCCCAGGCGGCGCCGGTCGATGTGCAGGCGCTGCAGACGGCATCCTCGCTCGAGGTCCTCGCGGTGGCTACTTACAAGGCTGCGCTCGGACTTGACTTCATCGCCAACGGCAATCCCGTCGTCAAGAAGTTCGCCGAGACCACGATGATGCAACACGACGAGCACGGCAAGGCCTTCATGGCCCAAACCACTGCTCTCAAGGGCAAGGCGCAGGACCAACCGGACCCCAAGTACCTCCAGGTGGTGACCGACGCCAAGCCGACGCTGACCGATCCCGCCAAGGTCGTTGATCTGGCCATGTCGTTGGAAACGGTGGCCACGATCACCTACCTGAACGACCTCACCCTGATCAGCGATACCAAGTCGAAAGAGGTCTTCGTCAGCATCATGGGCGTCGAGTCTCAGCACCTCGCGACCCTCCGAGCCGTCGGAGCGCTATTGGCCGGCGGTGGCGCCAACTTGATCAAGATCCCGATCGGTGCCGACGTGGCCATGTTGCCCGCCGCCGCCGGCAGTGTCGCCTTTACGCCGCTCCCGACGGACCTACTTGCGAAAGCCAGCCCACCAGAAGAAGGAGCCGTCAAGTGAGCGAGCCCACCCAGGACCAACTCGATGCCGAAGCAACAACGCTCTTCCAGGCCCTTCGCAACAGCTCTCCGTCCCGTCGAGGCTTCCTCTTCGGTGCCGGCGGTCTGGCCGTGGCCGGAGTGGCCGCCGCTTGTAGCAGCAGCAGCAAGTCCGGAACCTCGTCCGACACCGGCAGTAGCAGCAGCGCCGCCTCCAGTTCCGGATCTTCGTCCGGGGCGTCCAGCGACACCTCGGGCTCGAGCAGCACCACCGCTGCTCCCACCAGCCCCCAGGATCAGGTGAAGATCGCCACCTTCGCCGCCAGCCTGGAGCTACTGGCGGCCAAGACCTACGGAACGGCTCTCGACGCCGCCAACGCCGGCAAGTTGGGCACGGTCCCTCCTGCAGTTGCCACCTTTGTGCAGACCGCACAGGCACAGCACCAGGCCGCAGCTGACGCCCTCAACATGCTGGTCACCAGCAACGGGGGAACGGCTGCCACCGCCGGTCCCGCTGACGTCACCAAGTCGGTGAACGACGCCTTCGCCAAGGTGACCGACGTGACCGGTGCCGCCAAGCTGGCCCTGATGCTCGAAGGGGTGGCTTCGGCGACCTACCAGAAGTACATCCCCATGTTGAACATCAAGGAAGCCGTCCTCGGTGCGGGTCAGAACCAGATCCTGGCCATGCAGCACCAGGCGATCCTGAACTTCGTGCTCGGCAACTACCCGGTCCCCGACACCTTCGGCAAGACCGACAACGCCGCCAAGCCCGCCTGACCGACCAACGGCACACTGAGGAGCCGAGCCGATAGAGGCGAGGCGACCAAACAAGCACGAGCCCGTTCGTCAGGCGCAGTCTGGCGAAAGTAGGTGTGACGCATGGGGCCAACCCATACGCAGATCTCTGGCGAGGAGCCGTCCCTTCGGGGGCGGCTTCTTCGCGCCATGCTTGGCGGCGGCGTCAGACGGCCAGGAGGAAGCGTGAAGCACGACCGAGACTTGGCCGGGGAGCGCCGGCGCAGCCGGCGTGACCTGTTCGTCAAGGCTGCGGCCGGCGCCGGCCTTTTGACCGCCGCCGCCGTGGGACCCATCGACGGTCTCATGTCCACGACATGGGCACAGGCACCCCGGCAGAGCGATGTCGAGGTGGTGAAGCTCGCCCAGAGCATCGAGTTGGCGGCGGTGGCGGCGTACGGGGCGGCGCGGCAGACCGGCCTGCTCGACAGCCCGGGCACCGCCGCCCTCACATTGTTCGCCGGCCACCACCAGGAGCACGCCGACTCCTTCGACCAGATGCTCGGAGAGCAGATGGTGACCGACCCGAACCGGCAGATCCTGTCCGTCTACCTGGCCCCCATCCAGGGCGCCACCGACCAGACCGGCATCCTGGAGGTGGCCTTGAAGATCGAGGAGGCGATGGCATCCACCTACCTCTTCGACCTCGGCCAGATCGGCACTGATGGCGCCAAGCTGCTGGCTTCCATCCTGCCGGTCGAGTCGCAACACGCCACCGCTCTCGGGACCCTGCTCCGCAAGCCGGCAGCCGACTACTTGCCCTCCGTGCTCGAGACCGACGCCGCTCTGCATCCGGCCGGCTGACCGCGTTGATCAGCCAAGAAGCGATTCCATGAACGAACCGGAGATCCGGCGCCAACTGCGCGACGCCGAAGCTGAGCAGCGGTCTGCCCTACCCCGCTGGGGAGCGGCCCTGCACCAGATCGTCGAGGACCGGACGCTCTCCACCGATGCCAAGGCGGTCTTGCTGGGTGCGCCCGACCGTCGCCGGCTCCTCAAGATCGGCGGGATGTCCGTCGCGGGCGCGGCGGTCATCGCGGCCTGCAGCAGCGACAAGGATGGTGCTCCCCGAGCCCGCCCTTCCACCACCGCGCCCGGCGGTGGGCGCAAGGTCACGGCCCTGGACTCGACCCTGGCCCGGACCGCGGTTTCGCTGGAGAACCTGGTGGTGGAGGTGTACGCCAAGGTGCTCGGCCTGGACGTCGAATACGACGTGGTCGTGGCTGACATCGCCAAGCTGTTCAAGCTGCACCACGAGGATCACGTCGAGCAGCTCAACGCCGTCCTGGCTGCGGCCGGCGAGAAGCCCTACACGAGGCCGAACAGGTACTTGCTCGACAAGGTGGTCAGCCCCATGTGGCCAACCCTCACGGACCAGCGGGCGGTGGCCAACTTTGTCCGAGCGCTTGAGGGAAACGCCGCCAGCACCTACGTGTTTGCCGCTGGCCAGCTGTCCACCCCTGAACTGCGGGCCGACCTCATGTCGATCGGCGGCGTCGAGTCCCGGCACTTCACCGCTTGGTCGCTGGTGCTCGACCCCACCGACGTGAACGGGGCCATGCCCCAGGCCTTCACCAGCACCGAGGCCGCCAACGGAGACCCGGCCAAACCGGGTCGCATCCCTGACCAGGCCATCGTCAATTAGGAGCCGAGCCGAAGGCGAGGTTCCCTAGCGGCCAGGGCTGTTCCCGGAGCACACGTACGCTGCGCCGGTGGCGTGGGGACTGCCGATCGACGAACCCGGCGGGGCGCGGCTCGAGCGGGGTCTGCTGGCCGGCGTGGCCGGGTTCCGGTGGGCGGCCTGGGCTTGGCTGGTCACCGTGGTGGTGGTGACCCGCAATGACCTCGGCCGTCCGGTCGTGGCGTGGGTGCTGGTGGCGGTGGCCTTCGGCTTCAGCGTGGCCATGACGTTGCTGGTGCGCCGCGGCTCGCCGTGGCTGCTGCGGGCGCCGACGGCGGTGCTAGAGCTGTTGATCGGCTTCACGCTGCTGGCCGCCGACGGCTGGGTGTACCAGCGGGCTCACGCCCAGACGTTCGGGTCGGCCTGGCCGCTGGCCGGGGCCATGTCGCTGGGCATAGTCATCGGTCCGGTTGGGGGGGTCGCCGCGGGCGTGGTCTTGGGCCTCGGTCGGTTGATCGGCGTGCGCACCGACGATCTCGTTGACCCCTCCGCCTTCTCGTTGCTCTCGACCGGGGTGCTCTACGCCCTGGCCGGCGGGGTCGCCGGTTTCGTCATGCGCCGCTTGCGCGAAGCCGAGCTCCAGATCTCGGCCGCCCGGGCGCGCGAGGAGGTGGCCCGAACGCTGCACGACGGCGTGCTCCAGACCTTGGCGGTGGTGCAGCGGCGCAGCCGCGACGCCGACCTGGCCAACCTGGCCAGGGAACAGGAATTGGATCTCCGTAAGTACCTGTTCGGCCCGATCACGTCTTCGGGCGATCTGGTGGCCATGCTGCGGGAGACCGCGGCCCGGTTTGAGCGGCACCACGGGGTGCGGGCCGAGGTGGTGGTCGGGGACCAGGTGCCGAAGCTGGCGGGGCGAACGGTGGAGGGCGTGGCCAAGGCGGTGGGCGAGGCGTTCACTAACGCCGCCAAGCACGGTCGCGCCGGCCGGGCGACGGTGTACGTGGAGGTGCAGGACCATGAGGTGTTCTGCTCGGTCAAGGACGACGGCCGGGGCTTCGATGCGGCGGCGGTCGGCGAGGGAGTCGGCATCGGCCGGTCGATCCGGGGTCGCATCGAAGAACTCGGCGGCCGTGTCGAAGTCGACGGCCGCCCGGGCCGCGGCACCGAGGTCCGCCTATGGGTCCCCATATAGTTGGTCCAGTTCGGGCGGCTTTGAGGCACTGTCAACGGTGAGCCAGGCGGCGTGCAGACGTGTCAGGGGGAGCGCCTGCCGGTTCAGGGGGAGCGGCTGCCGGTGCCGGCGTGTACGAGTTGGTCTTCCGGCCGGTTGGGGGTGAAGTCGATCCATTTGGGTTGGAGGCGTTCGCCGGGTGGGTGCTGGTAGTCGGCCGGGTCGAGACCGAGGTCGGTGGCGGCGTCGGCCGGTTCGGTTGCGGCGGGGATGGTCCGTGGCTGGCCGGCGGGTTGGAGCTCTCGGCCGTGACGGTCGCAGACCTTGAGGTCGCCGGCGGTGCCGGTAATGGGTAGGAGCCCGAGGTGGTGGAGGCGGTGGTGGCGGTGGCAGAGGCAGATCAGGTTGTCGGGGTCGGTGAGTCCGAGGTCTTCCCAGTGCACGATGTGGTGGATGTGCAGCCACCGTTTCTGCCCACAACCCGGTACCCGGCAGCCCTTGTCGCGGTGTTCGATGAGGCGCCGGACCCGGCGGGGCACGATCCGCTGTGCCCGCCCGACCGCCACCGGGTTGCCGAGCGTCTCCCACACCGGCACCACCTCACAGTCGCACAACAACATCTGACGGAGTGCGGCGGGTAGCGGCGCCCCCAGGTGCAGGCCGGCGACACCGGGACCGGTGAGGTTGGTGGGGTCGGCTTCGAGGTGGACCAGCACCCGGAACAGATCCGAGCCGCCCACCTGGCCGCCGTCGCCG
>JAABUR0100002015.1_pt1 | contig 33172 bp, 40 predicted proteins | sample 5560091 | NCBI WGS metagenome assembly JAABUR01 (sample SAMN10711879, study PRJNA513375) | rock metagenome | isolation source: Antarctica rocks | place: Antarctica: Victoria Land, University Valley sud
AGCCCTATTCAGTGTCTCAAGACACGTATGATGAGTCGGTCAGGTCCCGCCGTCGGGAGCGAACACGGATCTGGGTCTGGTTCCAGGTAGTGTGAAGCGTCCGGGTTCCCATTTCCTCAGAGTCATAAGGGCCTCCTTTTCTAAATAATCCTTCGCCTCCTGCAGTGCTACTTACTATTGTTACAAAATCGTAAATCTGCGTCAATGGCAGCCGCTACGCTCTGGCGCAAGGGAGTTTCGGACATCAAGCGGACAAAAAGGGAACATGCATCACACTACTAGTCCACCTGGGGTATTGGTCTGCTCCTCGATGCTTACCTGCTGAGAAGCAACGACGCAGGCCAGTTCGGAGAGCACCATCACGGACACAAAGCTCGGATCCCGACTCCCCACAACTTCGTGCCGGGCACTATGGAGTCGGGCGCTCTCCTCACGAGCAATCTCTGCGGATTCGGAGGTAGCGTGGGATCTGGCGGACGCCCCTACTATACTTGACCCATGCACCCACCAACGCCGCCAACAGAGCGCCCGCACCGCAACCACGGCCTGTTCTCCGACCATTACCTGAACGCGACGCTGCCTGAACGCCCGGACTGGCTGGCGCTCGCGGACGAGGCCCGCCCCGTGATGGAGAAGGTTTCACGTCTACTCGACGCGTACACGCCGAGCACGAACGAGGCGCAGGTCGAGGAAGAGTTGGTCCGGCCGGTGCTGCGGCTCCTGGGGCATGACTTCGAGGTGCAGCCGGCGCTTACTACCCCGGACGGCACGAAGCGCCCGGACTACGTCTTGTACAAAGACGCGGCCTCGGTCGCGGCGAACAAGAACCGGACGCTCACCGACGAAATTCTGCGCGGGAGCGCTTTCGCGGTCGGGGACGCGAAGTTCTGGGAGAGACCGCTGGACGTGTCGCTGAAGGGCAAGAGCCGGGACGCCTTCTCGAACAAGAACCCCTCTTATCAGATCTCTTTCTACATGCAGCACGCGGGGACGGAGTGGGGCATCCTGACGAACGGCCGGCTCTGGCGGCTCTACCATCGCGAGACCGCCCACAAGCTCGACCGCTTCTACGAGGTGGACCTGCCCGCCCTCGTGGAGTCCGGCGACGTGGAGGACTTCCTGTATTTCTTCGCCTTCTTCCGGCGGGCGGCGTTCGAGGAGGGACCTCTGGGTGTGGGGGCGCTGTTGAAGGAGAGCGTAGACTATGCCCGGAGCGTCGGGGACTCGTTGAAGGGGCAGGTCTACGAGGCTTTGCGGCACCTGGCGCAGGGGTTTCTGGACTATCCGAGGAACGAGCTCGGGGCAGATGAGGCTACGCTGCGAGAGATCTACGACAGCTCCCTGATCCTGCTCTACAGGATGCTCTTTGTCCTCTACGCGGAGTCCCGCGAAATCCTGCCCGTGCGCGACTCACAGGACTACCGCGAGTCCTACAGCCTCCACGCCATAAAGCACGACGTCGCGGGCGGGCGCGTCCTCCTCCCCACAAGCGCAACTTTATGGCCGCGCCTCACGGAGCTCTTCGGCATCATCGCGAACGGCAGCCCGCCCCTGAAGGTCGCCACCTTCGACGGCGGCCTCTTCGACGCGGAGCGCCATCCGTTCCTCGAAAGCCACACCGTCGGCGACGGGCATCTCCAGCAGGCGATAGACCGGCTCGCCCGCGTGGACGGGCAGTTCGTGGACTACCGCGACCTGGCCGAACGGCACCTCGGTACGATCTACGAGGGCCTACTTGAGTACCACCTGGAGGCGCTGGAGGAACCGGAGGACAGGTGGACGGTCGCGCTGCTGAACGACCGGGGAGAGCGGAGGGCGACGGGCAGCTACTACACGCCGGACTTCGTCGTGAAGTACATCGTGGAGGCTACGGTGGACCCGGTGCTGCGAGAGGCGGTCGAGGGCGCGGCCTCGGACGAGGAGAGGATCGCCGCCGTGCTCGCCCTGGACGTGCTGGACCCTTCGATGGGCAGCGGTCACTTCCTGGTCGAGGTGACGGAGCACATCGCCCGCTTCCTCGTGGAGCTTGGCGTGAGCCCCGAGGACACGGAGGCTGACCGGGAGACGGAGAGCTTGCGTACTGGAAGCGCCGCGTCGCCCAGAGCTGCGTCTACGGCGTGGACATGAACCCACTCGCCGTGGACCTCGCCAAGCTCTCGCTCTGGCTCGCCACCGTTGCGAAGGACCGCCCGCTCTCGTTCCTCGATCATCACCTGCGCTGCGGCAACTCGCTCGCCGGGGCGCGCATCTCGGAGCTTCAGCCCGCTGCTACGAAGAGAAAGAAGAAGGCGAAGAGTGACGGTGAGGGACAGCTCTCGATGCTGGAGGATGACGCTTTCCGGCGTAGCGTTAGCACGGCGGTCGGGAGCATGTGGGTCATCGAGGAGAGCGCCGCCGACACGGTTGAAGAGGTGCGGGAGCAGGAGAGGATCTACACTCGCCTCCGCGAGGACCTGACCCGCCGCTACGCCCGGCTCGCCGACCTCGCAACCGCAACCGGCTTCGGCGTCGAGGTTGACCGCTCCATCTGGCGTCCGCTCGCCGACTACGCCACGGGCCGCGTCGCCTACGCCCCGCCCACCTTCGACGAGTGGCTGTAGGAGGCCGACCGGATCTCCCGCGAGCGCCGCTTCTTCCACTGGGAGCTCGAGTTCCCGGAGGTCTTCTTCGACCGGCAGGGCAGCCCGCTCGGGGAGGACGCGGGCTTCGACGCCGTCGTCGGCAACCCGCCCTACGTCCGGCAGGAGGCGCTGGGAGACTTCAAGCCTTACCTGGCCGCCGCCTACCCTGAGACCTACCACGGCGTCGCGGACCTGTACGTGTACTTCTACCAGCAGGGCCTGCGGCTGCTCAGGCGCGGCGGGCGGATGAGCTACATCGTCACCAACAAGTGGCTGCGGGCCGGCTACGGCGAGCCGCTGCGCGCCTACTTCGCCGGAGAGGACGCGCTGGAGGAGATCATAGACTTCGGGCACGCCCCGATCTTCCCGGACGCCGACGTGTTCCCGTGCATCGTCGTCCTCCGCAAACCGAAGCCCGGCGAGAACGGCGCCGAGAGTCAGGTGCGCGTCGCCGAGTTCCCCCGCGAAGCCCTGGGCAGCATCGGGATCGAGGACTACGCCGTACGGCACGGCCACACCGTCCCCCGAAAACGCTTCGGCAAGTCCGCCTGGAGCTTAGAGTCGGCTGCGGTGGACGACCTGATGGCGAAGATCCGGGATCGCGGCGTCCCGCTTGCCGAGTTCGCGGGCGTCAAGCCGCTCTACGGTATCAAGACCGGCCTGAACGAGGCGTTCCTGATCGACACCCCGGCGAAAGAACGGCTCGTGCGCGAGGACCCGCGCTCGGCGGAGGTCATCAAGCCCTACCTGCGCGGCCAGGACATCAAACGCTGGTCGCCGGAGTGGGACGGGCTCTGGATGATCTTCGCCCGCCGCGGCATTGACATAGACGCCTACCCCGCCGTCAAGCGCCACCTCGAACAGTTCCGCGAACGCCTCGAACCGAAGCCCAGAGGCTGGAGCGGCGGCAGGTGGCCCGGCAGAAAATCAGGATCGTACAAATGGTACGAAATCCAGGATTCAGTCGATTACTGGCAGATGTTCGAGCAGCCGAAGATTACGTATCAGGAAATCCAGACCTACTCAGCTTTTGGCTATGACAATGTTTCCTACTATGGCAACAACAAGGTCTTCATTCTGCCGACGGATTCAAAGTATCTGCTCGCCGTACTCAACTCCTCGCTCATGTGGTGGCACAACTGACGATACCTGCCACGTATGATCGGGGACACTTTGACCCCGCTTGGCGTGCTAATGGAGAAGCTACCCATCGCCCCACCCACCGACGAGGTCCGGGCGGAGGCGGAGGGAGCGGTGGAGCGATTGATCTCCCTGTCCAGGTCCGGCCAGGAGTCGCGGCGGGACATGCTCGACTGGCTCAAGACCGAGTTCGGCATCCAGAAGCCGGGCCAGAAGCTCCAGGACTTCGCCGCCCTCGACGCCGATGCCTTCGTGGAGGAAGTCCGCAAGCGCCGCCCGAGGAGCGAGGGCCGCCTCACCCCCGCCGCGCTCAAGGACCTGCGCTCCGGCTACACAGAGACCGCCACCCCGGTGCGCGAGCAGCACGCCGAAGCCGCCGTTTTGGAGCGCCGCCTCTCGGACCTCGTCAACCAGGCATACGGCCTCACCCCCGAGGAGATAGACCTGCTCTGGTCAACCGCCCCGCCCCGGATGCCGGAGTTCTGAGGATGGCCGATGAAAAACCCATACCAATCTATCATTTCACCCACGCACAAAACCTGTCCGAAATCCTGAGCGCGGGCTGTCTCCATTGCAAGGCTCGGCTTCCGACCGGCAGCCAACTGGTAAACGTATCCCACGATAGCTTGCAAGAGAGGCGACGAAACAAACATGTAAAGTGCGATCCCGGCGGCATACTGCATGACTATGTGCCATTCTATTTCGCGCCCCGGTCACCGATGCTGTATGTGATCTCAAGGGGTGGCGTAGAAGGATACAACAGCAATACGACACCCTTGATCTACCTCGTCTCCAGCGTCCAGCGCGTCCAGAAGCTGGGCCTGAATTTCGCTTTCTCCGACGGGCACCCAATAATGGTCCTCTCGCGGTTCTACAACGACGTGGCCGCTCTGGACAAGGTGGATTGGAGAGTGATGGAAGCTCGCATGTGGAAAGAGACCGAGGAGGATCCAGACACCGACAAGAGCCGTCAGCGACAGGCCGCGTTCCTGGTTCATGGTGCATTCCCGTGAGATGCCGTGGAATTCCTGGCGGTCAAGAACCGGAACGTAAAGGATAGGTTGGACAGACATCTTTCCGAGAAGTGGCCCGAGCGAGTAAAGCCGGTCAGGGTAGAACCGGGCTGGTACTTCCCGTAAACTGCGGCGAAGCGCAACATAATGTTGCATCCCGCAACGGAATGTAGTGTTTTGCGCCAGAGAGTTGCGGTGTATAACCAGAGTAGGTTCCTACCGGAGGAGAACGGGAACGATTACGCCATGATCGAATTTCACCGCGACAACCTTTTGGGGGCCGATGTCGAAGCTCTGGTCAACACGGTAAATACCGTGGGGGTCATGGGCAAGGGCATAGCCCTGCAATTCAAGAAGAAGTTTCCGGGTAACTTCAAAGCCTACGAGCGCGCCTGCAAGAACGAAGAAGTCCGGATTGGCAAAATGTTCACGGTCTCTCTGGACAGTCTCACCAATCCTCGGTACATCATCAACTTCCCAACCAAGAAGCATTGGAGAGGGAAGTCACGTATCGAGTACGTGCGCGAGGGGCTGGAGGATCTGCTACGTGAGATAGAGCGTCTGGATATCCACTCTATCGCCGTGCCACCCCTGGGCTGTGGCAATGGAGGCCTGGACTGGGAAGGCGAGGTGCGCCCGCTGATTGAGGCAACCTTCGACCGCGTACCGCAGGTCCGAGTCTACGCCTTTGTACCGTACTCAGCCAAAGAGTCCGTTCAGCTAGACTCAGGTGAAGAACGGCCGCCCCTTACTCCGGCACGCGCCGCGATGATTTACATGCTCGCAGCCTACAAAGCCTCACATTACATCGCGGGCCGCATCGTGGCATGGAAGTTGGCCTACTTCGCGCAAGTCGCCGGTGAAACTTCATTAGACCTGGAGTTCCAGGAAGGCCAGTACGGTCCCTATGCGAACGACTTAAAGTTCCTGCTGCAGAAACTCGAAGGTCATTACATCAGTGGGCTCGGCGATTTCAGTGGCAAATCCGACATCGAGCTGCTCCCCGGCGCGGCAGACGAAGCCAGGAGTTATCTGCAGGCGCACCCGGAGACGGAAGAACGTCTCCTGAGAGCGGCCCGGCTCATAGAAGGTTTCGAGACCCCTTACGGGATGGAGCTTTTGGCGACAGTTCACTGGACCGTAGAACGTAAGGGGGCAACGTCTCTGGCGGAAGCCGTGCGAATCGTTCAGGACTGGACCCCTCGAAAGGGAGACCTCTTCGACGAGCAGCACGTCGAAGTTGCTTGGAAACACCTAGCAGACGAAGGCTGGCTTCCGACAAAACTCGTGGTTCATAGCTAGTCTACAACTCATAAAATCGCTATTTCACCCACAAGATGAAGTGGGAAAAGGATAAAACGGTGAGAATCTACTACCATCCCGACACCGACAGTGTGGTAATTCATCTAAGAAGCGGCGCCGAGAGCGTAGTCGGTGAGATCATGGGCGAAGACCTCAACGAGAACGTGGTGCTCCACCGCGACGACGCCGGAACGCTCTACGAGATCGAAGTGGTCGGAAGCGCGAGCACGGTGTTCGACCTCTCCCGCCTGGAGGTGGAAGGTCTCCCGGTCGGCGTCTCCCCCGCCTCCCGATACGAGAGCAAAGCTATCTGAACGCCTGGCGCCTCATCTGCTTCACCTGGGAAGATAGCGACGCTTACGACGTGGAGATTGTGGACTATCACTAGGAGGCACGTTTATGGCCGCAAAGGTGTCCGACGAGGTTTTGCGAGAGGAAAGGGTCAGACCGCCGATGCATCCTGGGCATGTTCTTGAATTGGAGTTCCTGGCACGTCTGCGTTTAGGGAGATATGGGAAAGCGGAGGAGTGGTCGCGGCGTATGCGCGACAGTTTGGCGGCAGATCGGTCTGGGCATCCTTGCATTGTTCCAGTTCTGCGAGACGATACGACGGACGAAGGAGTTAGACGACCATGAGCGCAATTCCTGGCATCACCCTCAACGATGGCAACACTATCCCTCAGCTCGGTTTCGGGACCTACCAGATCGATCCCGAGGACACCGCACAGGCGGTGAGCGAGGCCCTCGATATCGGCTACCGGCACATCGACACCGCCGAGATGTATGGCAATGAGAAGGAGGTCGGCCAGGCCGTCCGCGACTCCGGGCTCGACCGGGGCGACATTTTTGTTACCAGCAAGCTCAACAACGGGTTCCACGAGCCCGATGACGCCCGCGAGGCGTTCGACACTACGCTCTCCGATCTCGGCTTGGACTACGTGGACCTGTTTCTCATCCATTGGCCGCTACCCACGCTCTACGATGGCGACTTCGTCTCCACCTGGAAGACGCTAGAGGAGTTCCAGAGCGACGGCCGCGCCCGCTCAGTCGGCGTGTCAAACTTCCAGATAGAGCACCTGGAGCGACTCGCCGCAGAGACAGATACTGTGCCAGCGGTCAATCAAATCGAGGTACACCCCTACCTCACCAACGACGCAGTGCGAGGCTACGGTCAAGAGCATGGGATTGCAACCGAGGCGTGGTCGCCGATCGCGCGGGGCGGGGTGCTCGACGATCCCACCATCGCTCGGATCGCCGAGAAGGTATCCAAGGCGCCGGCGCAGGTCGTCTTGCGTTGGCACGTCCAGCGCGGCGACATCGTGTTCCCGAAATCGGTGACACCATCGCGCATGAAGGAGAACTTCGAGTTGTTCGACTTCGAACTCAATCCCGAAGACATAGACGAGATCACCGCGCTCGACCAGGGTGAGGACGGCCGCACCGGGCCGAACCCTGACACGTTCGCGCGCGTCCCAAGCTGACTCGTCTCCGAACGCGTCAGGGACACACAAGACTAGATAACCCCTCGGGACTAGAGCATTCCTCTGCTTCTGCCAGGCTCCACCGCAGCCCGGCGTTGCGCTACTGCACGCGCACCACAGTGAAAGGGGACAAGAATGCCGCGATGGCCGAAGCGCAAGCCGCGTCCCGGCATGGACGAATACGGCCGGACGCCGCTCTGGTACCACGCCCTGAACGGCGACCTGGCAGCCGTGCGGGCGGAGATCTCCAACGAGGCTGACCCAAGCTCCGGCGATGACGTTGGTTATTCGCCGCTGCACGCCGCTGTACAAGAGGGCCGGGTGGCGGTCATCCGCTTCCTGCTTGAGTCGGGCGCGGACCCGAACAAGGTCGACGACCACGGCAACGGCCCGCTGTGGACGGCGGTCCTTGGCGGCGCAAAGGACGAGCAGGTCGAGATCATCACCCTGCTGCTGAATGCTGGAGCCGACCCGGACCACGAGAACCGCTACGGGCGTACTCCTCGCGAAGTCGCCACGGAGATCGCCCACGGGCTGGAGGTGCCATTCGTCGGGGCGGCCGGGCGGTAGAATTGGTGAGAGCGTACAGGAAGGAGCGGGATGAGCAGCGGTTATATACCAGATAAAGACGAGCCCGGTTTCGACGGGATCCTGCGGGCACTCCGGGAGGCTCTCGACGAGAACTCCCGGTTGAGGGAAATGCCAGCCGAGGAGGTGGCGCAGCACCTGGTCGAGTACGGCCATCTCGACAGAGAGCCCGCGCCGCCGCTGGTGGCCGAGGCTCTGGGCGCCCTTGAGGCCGAGGAGCGGAGCTTCGAGCCTGATGATCTCCTGTCTGAGGAGGGCAACCCCACATGAGCGAGCAGGAACTCGAACGGTTGCGGAGAGCGATAGCCCGCCTCACGGACGCCCAACAGGAGGCTCTGGAGGTCACCCGAAGCGCAATGGGCATCGCGGTGAGGAGTGGGAAGACGACGTCCAGCCGGAGGATGTCGAAAGCCTGGAGGCGGCCCTGGTGGACGTGCGAGACATCCTGGAAGGCGCATCCGACGATGCACGAGACATCATGAAAGACGCCGATGCGGATGAACGCGGAAGCGGCGAAAACTCTACTGAACAGATGCTCGAAGCTGCCGGATGGAAGTTGACCGAGAGTACCGTCGAGAAGAAGATCTGGCGGAACCCGCAAAGCGGCTACCTTTATCCGCAGGGTGTGGCGGCGGCGATGGTCAGGGAACAAACAAACACCGATGGGCCGCGCGAGCAGGAGGGTGACGCGTAGGGTCAGCGAGAGTCCAGGGAGCGCACTCGGATTGCGACGGTTTCAAGCCTTGTGTGTGTTTCGTAGCTATTGGGTAGAGAACCCAAAGACGCGAAAGCAACGGAAGGAGTACCGACGTGTCCGACAAGAGCAGCAGACAGGACAAGACCGAGGGGGCCATGGATAAGGCCAAGGGCCGTATGAAAGAGTCCGGTGGCGCGCTGACCGGCGACAAGGACAAAAAGGCCGAGGGCAAATCCGACCAGAGCAAGGGTACGCTCAAGGAGAAAAAAGGCGCCGCGAAAGACCTTCTAAAGTAACCACCCGCCAATAGATCACTCCGGGCCGGAGTCCTTCGGGGCTTCGGCCCTTTCGTCTGCCTGAAGACACGAGACCGCGTAAGGCGCTTTAGAGCGTGAAGTAGAAGGTAGCGCCTTTCCCCATCTCGCTCTCGGCCCACACGCGGCCTCCGTGGCGCTCGATAATGCGGCTCACGGCGGCGAGGCCGATACCGACGCCTTCGAACTCGTCATTCGAGTGCAGACGCTGGAAGGCTTCGAAGAGCTTGTCGGCATAGGCCATGTCGAACCCGGCGCCGTTGTCGCGCACGAAATACACCGGCTCGGCTCCGGTTGCGTCCACTCCGAACTCTATCTTCGACTCGGGGTTCTTGCTGGTGAACTTCCATGCGTTCTCCAGGAGGTTCGCCAGCGCCACTTTCAGGAGCCGGCGGTCGCCCTCGGCCTCAAGGTCGCCGGAGATTATGAATTCGACCTGGCGGCCAGGTTGGCTTTGCTTTAGCTCCGACACGACATTATCGGCCAGGGCGCTCAGGTCGACTGGTTCGCGCCGAAGCTCCATGCGTGTGATCCGCGAGAAGTCCAGCAGCTCGTCTATCATTCGCCCCATGTGGCGGGCGGCGGTCCCTATGCGATCTAGATAGTCTTTGCCTTCTTCGTCGAAGGCGTCGGCGTAGTCTTCCAGCAAGATGTGAGAGAAGCCGTTTATACCTCTCAGGGGCGCGCGAAGGTCGTGCGCTATGAGGTAGGCGAAGTGTTCGACCTCGGCGTTGGCGCGTTCGAGTTCGGCTTGCTGATGGATCAAAGCACGCTCCGTCTTCTTGCGCTCGGTTACGTCGCGCAAGACCATCAGTCGTCCGGTGAGATCTCCCCTCCTGTTTCGGAGCGTCGAGATCGCCACCTCATAGTCGCGCCGCTGCTGCTCAACGGCTAACGTGATCTCTTTCTGCGTCTCTTCCGCGTCGAGACCTTCGAGCAGGGCGCCGATGCCGGGCTCCACCTCCGACAGAGGCTTTCCAACGGCTTCGGCCGCGGAGAGGCGCGGGACACGCCGGGCGGCGGGGTTCAAGTCCACGATGCGGCCCCGTGAGTCCACCACGATCACGCCGTCGTTCATTCCCTCGATCACGGCGTCGCGGGCCACCGGAATGATGTCCAGCAATTTCAGACGGAAGAGTCCCAGAGACAGCGCCGCGCCGGTGAACAGGAAGGCGAAGGGCGTCAGGTCTACCCCCGGAAGCGGATTGATGCCCATTACGTACATGCCGTTACCGACCCATGGCGCACAGGCGCCGAGCAGCAAGGCCCACGTCTGCCGTCGATAAAGTCCTGGAGCGCGGAGGAGAAAGGAGATGAGGAAATACGTACCCAGGATCAGCAGCACGTAGGAATATATCCAGTACACCCAGAAAAACGGCCCGTGATCCAGAATCAGGAATACCCCGGAGCCATCCACCGCCGTGCGGCTCCAGATCAAACCATGCGCCTCGTTGGTGAAGACCAGGACGAGCGTGACGAGCGGAAGCACGGCGAGCAACATCAGGTTCCGGCGCGTGACCCACTTCTCTCGTCCGGCGTACTGAAGCGCGAAGACGAGCCATGCCGCCGGGATCGTGGCGATGCCCAGGTACTCGAACTTCGCCCACAAGACCTTGACCCCGAGTCCGCTCTCGCCGAGCTCGAAGGCGTAGCCCAGGCTCCAAGCGAAGACCGCCAGCATCAGCGCCGCCACCGCGAGCAGTAGCAGCGTGTAAGGTGTGTAGTGCCAGTTCATCCTAGCCGCCCGTCCTACGGAAGATACGCCATCCACCGGAGCACATATTAAAGTACCTCGGGACAAAAGGCGCGCCCGGACAACGAATCGCACCTCCCGCGACGAATATGCTAGAGTCGGTAGCCAATTACTCGACGGCTAGTCAAGGAGTGAAAGTGTCTAACCTGGAAGTCGGACGGAATGCGCCGGTCTTCGAGTTGCCGGACCAGGAAGGTCATCCCTGGAACCTCTCCGGGCAGTTGGAGATAGCGCCGGTAATGCTGGTCTTCTACCGGGGCGACTGGTGACCGTACTGCAATGGGCAGCTGGTCAGCTTTGCCAGGAAGTTCGAAGAGTTCGAGAAACGCGGGACGCAGGTCGCGGGCATCAGCGTGGACCCGCCGGACCACAACATGGAGATGAAGAACAAGCTACTGATCCCCTTCCCGCTCCTGAGCGACGCTAGAGGAGAGCTCGCCAAGAAGTACGGATTGTGGAACGAAGAAGGCGTCGCGAGCCCGTCCATCGTGGTCATCGACCAGTCCGGTGAGATTCAATACCTCTACGCCGGCAGCGACTTCGCCGACCGTCCCGGAGACGAGGAGATCTACGCCGCCCTCGACGGCCTGAAGAAGAAGGACAAGCCGGGCCTGGAGGGGCCGGAGATACGGCTCTCCGGCATCGAAGCCCAAAACGGAAGCGTCCGCCCGGACCGTCCGCCCATAACCCTGGAGCAACTCATCCCATACTACCGGGGAGTCTATTTCACTACCCTCGCGTTCAAGAAACGTTTCGGCGAATGGGGCCGCGCAGGTAAAAACGCTTTCAGGGAGGTAGGCAAGTACCAGACTCTCACCAGCGGATACAGCAAGGCCTTGCAGGCGACCAAGAAGCTAAAAAGCTCCTAGAGACCCGATGGCAGGTCAGCTCAGGAAGTTCTTTACTTCGTCCCGGAGTGATGGGTGTTCTTGCGTAAAGCCCTTGAAGCTGACCACCCTCACGCCGTCTTCTTCGGTCATGATCCGCTCGGCCTCCGCCTTGCCGTAGACTTCTCCGTAGCGGTCGCTCTGTCCAGCGTCCAGGATCGCCTGCTTGCTGTCGAACGCGAGCGCGAAGCCGGTGTTCACCGACGTATCCCGCGCCTTCGCATACTCTATAAGTAGCGTGCCGTCCTTGAGGGTATCGCACTTCTGGCGAAGCTCCTGGGCGATGAGACGCATCCCGGCCTCGTCAGTCGTGGCGGCGGCCACGTCGATCTCCCGGACTCCCGCGGCGTCGTGGACGCCGAGCACCTCGTACTTGGGCGTCGAAGTCTGCCCAGAACCGGCCTGCGCCTCCGCCTGCTTCCCTCCCATAAGGGATAGAACGGCGCTCAAAAGTATAAGCAGTGTGAGTATTGCTAAGGCGAAAAAGAACGTGGCTGGTCTTGTACTTTGCAAAGGGTCCCCTCCATGCGGTCCGTTTGGCTTTTCCAGACCGCAAGGTAGCACAATGCTCTCCGCTTTGCGAACCCTGGCAGCGAAGGTTGACGCTTGTTCCAACGACGTTGCCGGACTTTCGACCGGCGGTCGGCTTCTAGCTGGCCTCTAGCCCGCGTCAGTCGTACAGCCGGTCCTCCAGAACCTCCGTCGAGACGCCCAAACGGGCCAGCATCCTGACGGCCATCCCGTCCTCGTTGCCCAATATACCCAAAAGGACGTGCTCGGTGCCGAGGTAATTGTCTCCTAGCCTTCGCATCTCTTTACGCGCCCCAACCAGCACATTCTTGGCGCGGGGAGAGTACGGGATCTTGCGGTCGTCCGGGATGCTCATGTCGAAGGCGTCCCCAGCCTCCCGACGAATCTCTTCGAGGGAGATCCCAACCGATGAGAGCGCGTCGGAGAGCATACCTTCGGACTCCTCTCGCGCCCCTTCGAGCGTCACGCCCAGCGAAGAGAGCGCCTCGGCGGCTATTCCCTCGTCAACACGCAATATCCCCAACAGGAGGTCCTCATCGCCTAGCAAGTCTTGACCCAGCATCCTGGTTTCTTCGAAGGCGACTTCCACACATCCACGGGATTCGTTGGTTAGCCGGTTGAACATCACGCCCCCTTACCCTTTCTCCTCGGCGGTTCTCCGGGGTATCTGTCCCTGATCCGCTTAGCGTGCTTCTTATGCACGGCCTGCTTGCTCACCCCCAACACCTCGGCGATCCTCGCCCACGACCATCCCGCAATAAAAGCGTTCTCGACCTGCGCCGCCTCCAAAGCCTCCAGCGTCCGCCTCAAGGCGACCACCGCCTCCAGCCCCTCCCGTGGGTCCTCCGGTCCACCAACACGTGTCCTCACGTTCTTGTTCATATGTCAATTTTAGTTGACAAAGATAATTTCGTCAACTCTTATTGACGAGTTTTTGCGGTTTTTATTCTGTGGCTCGGGAGCGGCCTGGGCCGGCGCTATTGCCTAGGGCTGCTCTGTGCGGGACCGGAAGCGCTCTCAGTTAAACTGGCAATATAGAGTCTCGCGGCGTTGCGTCTCAGCGCTCTCTCAGCTCCAGGCGCTCCTTTATCACCTGCCGATACACGTCCGTGCTGACCGCGCCAGGGATGAGTAGCGCGTCGTCCACGACTACTGCAGGTATGCCGTTTATGCCGAGGTTTACGGCCTCCGTGTGCTCGGCGAAGACTTGATCTTCGAGGCCCTGCCAGCCTTCTTCGAGTCGCTCGCGGAACTCATTGGCCGGTATCCCGGCCCGTCCGGCCACGTCGATGAGGACTTCGAGATTGGAGATTGTGCGATTCTCGTGGAAGTACGCCTCCATGACCTCCAGATGAAATCCGTGGAAAGCCTCATCGCTGAAGGTCGCGGCGGCCTTCCCGGCCACCAGCGCCGGGACGCTGTGAGACGGCGGCGCGTTCTCCGTGGACCAGATGGTAAACCGGCCGGACTCCGGCTGCGAGGCTGGTTGCATCCAATTTCGGGTGTACTCGCGGTGCTCCTCCAGGCTCCGGGGATGCGGCGAGGGACGCAACATGAAGCTCTTCCACACAACATCCACAGCATCTCCATACTCGGCCTCTATCTTTTCGAGGCGCACGGCCCCGTTAAAGCACCAGGGTCATAGGTAGTCGGAGTAGGCGGTGAAACGAACAGGGTTTTCCATAGTTCTTACCTCTCGTTTGCCAGTCGGGCTTCTCCGCGTAAGGGTACTAGACAGACTGCCTCGTGTGTCCCGCGCGGTTCGGCCAGGGGATCCCACCGCTGCTCGGAGGGGTAGAATATGCCGGTTGCCGGGATGAGCCAGTACGGAGGTTCGCTTGAGACTGTTTCTCGAAGAAAGTGAACGGCGGCCTCGGGCTCTCTGGCGTCTGCTCGCCCAGTACGTCTTCTTCGCGGTGGCGGCCACGCTCTTCCTGTACTTATTGAAGTTCGCGTGGGCGCTCGTCCGGCCTTCCGGGACGGGGCTGGGAGGGACGGCGCAGACAGCGGTGGGGTCTTCGGATCTCCTCCTTACAGGAAGCCTCGCGTCCCTGGCGGCGATCTTCCTCAGTCTGTGGCTGGCGGGCCGTTTCCTCGACCGTCGTCCGTTTGCGGATTTCGGGTTTCACCTGAGCAAGGGATGGCTGCTGGACCTGTTTTTCGGGATGCTACTCGGAGCTTTGCTCATGACGTTCATCTTCCTGACGCAGCTTGCCTTCGGCTGGGTCTCCGTCACCGGTTCGTTCGAGGCTGTCACACCCGGAGCGTCTTTCGTACCCGAGATCCTGCTACCCATAGGGATCTTCGTCTGCGTCGGCTTCTACGAGGAAATGCTCTACCGCAGCTACCTGCTACGTAATCTCGCAGAGGGCCTCAACTTCCCCGGCCTCGGACCTCGTGGCGCTATCCTCGCGGCCTGGCTCCTGTCGTCGAGCGCCTTCGGGATCCTGCACGCCTTCAACCCGAACGCCACCCTTGCCAGCACCATCAATATAGCTCTCGCCGGACTTCTTCTGGGTCTCGGCTACGTTCTCACCGGCGAGCTCGCCATCCCGATCGGACTGCACATCGCCTGGAACTTCTTTCAGGGCAACGTCTACGGCTTCCCGGTCAGCGGCCTCAACCCGATCGGAGCCACGTTCCTCACCATAAAACAGGGTGGCCCGGACCTCTTTACCGGCGGCGTCTTCGGTCCCGAAGGAGGTCTACTGGAACCCGCGGCCGTGTTGTTGGGCTGCCTCCTAATAGCGCTATGGGTGAGGCTCCGGCACCGCAGAGCCGCCATACAGACCCATCTCGCTGAACGGCCCAAACAGGTCCTGTTAAAGGGTGAACGGTCACATCAAATGCGGCTATAGAGCGAATATACTGAATACCTATGAGTAACGCTTACGACGCGATAGTGGTAGGCGTGGGACCGAACGGTCTCTCCGCCGCCATAAAGTTGGCCGAGTCAGGCCGCTCCGTGCTGGTCCTCGAAGCGGAGGGCCGTCCAGGCGGAGCGGTGAAGACGGACGAACTCACCCTCCCCGGCTTCCTGCACGATACTTTCTCCGGCGTCTATCCGGCGACGGCAGCCTCTCCAGTCTTCGCCCGGATGCCGCTCGACAAGCACGGCCTCCGGCTCGTCCATCCTGTGGCGGCGATGGCCCACGTCCTGGACGAGGGCCAAGGGGCAGCGCTCTACAGCAACCTCGACCGTACAGCAGATTCTCTCAGCGCCCTGAACCGGGGCGACGGTGAGCGGTGGCGGGAATTCATCTCACCGTACCTGAAGAACTGGAGTTCGCTCAGGAAAGCTATGCTTGGCGGGTTTCCTCCGATTGGCGGGTCATTGCAAGCTGCGGTGGGGTTAGGGCTCACGGGTTCGTTGGAGGCGGCGCGAATGATCCTTCAGCCCGTCTCGGCGCTGGCGGACGATCTGTTCGAGGGTGACGGGTCGAAGGCCTGGCTCTACGGATCGGCGCTGCACGGAGACGTGCCACCCGGAGCCGCCGGAAGCGCCGTCTTCGGCTTCTACCTCAATCTCCTAGGCCACGCCGTTGGGTGGCCGGTCGCGGAAGGCGGGTCGGAGAGGATCACCGATGCCCTAGTGGGCTACCTGAAGTCCCTCGGCGGCGAGGTCCGAACGAGCGCCCCGGTGGAGCGCATCCTGGCGCGAGGCGACCGGGTTCGTGGTGTCGAGATGGGAGATGAAGAGATCCAGGCCAGCATCGTTATCTGCGATGTGACGCCACAGGGTCTCCTCGGACTCGCGGGTGGATCCCTCCCGGATTCCTACAAAAAGAAGATGGCTCGCTACCGCTACGGTCCCGGCTCCCTGAAGGTGGACTGGGCTCTCTCGGGACCGGTGCCATGGTCTTACCAGGAGGCGCGGGGCGCGGGAACGCTCCACGTCGGAGGCGGCACAAGGGAGTTAACGGAAGGCATAGCTCGGGAGAACCTCGGCGAACTGCCGGAGAAGCCGTTCATGCTCGCCGCCCAGCCGACCGTCGCCGACCCATCTCGCGCTCCTGAAGGCCATCACACTCTATGGGCCTACACGCACGTACCTCATGGCGTGGACTGGAAGCATCATACGGAGGCGCACGTCGAGCGCATGGAGGCTCAGGTAGAGCGTTTCGCGCCCGGTTTCCGGCAGCTTATTCTAGGCAAACACGTCTTGACGCCAGCGGATTTGGAGAACCGGAACCGCAACCTCGTTGGCGGAGACGTGAACGCCGGGAGCCAGGCGCCGGATCAACTGTTCTTCCGGCCTCTCCCCTCGCTTTCGCCCTACCGGACTCCCTTACGCGGACTGTACATCGGGAGCGCTTCGACGTTTCCGGGGGGAGCGGTGCATGGCGTCCCCGGCGATGCCGCCGCGCGCGCGGCGCTTACGGACCTGCGGCTGTGGCGGGTCCGGGCTACGTCCGGTCCATGAGGGCTTTGTAGGTCTGATGGATATGGTCGGAGACGGTTAGCATCGTGAAGATTGCCCCGACCAGCCGGGTCACTGCCGGGAAGAGCGCGAACCCGTAGGTAAAGAAGGCCGCCACCCACATGCCGAGGCAGAAGTGGCAGGTAACAAGCTCGCCGATAGTGCGCTGAAGTCCGGTGCCACGAGGTTTCTCGTCCGCCTTCGTCGGGCTCTTGACCTCTTCGAGCTCGGTGAACGGGGCACGGATGGGGCTCGTGATCGGCTCCCTCGCCAGCAGCCAGCTCAACTTGTGGGTCGCAGCCCCGAAGATCAGGATGTCCCGCGTCTCTATCCGCTCGGGGAGGGATCGTCCGGTGGCGCGCGTGATGAGCAGGAAGATAGCAAAGATCAGGTTAAACGCGCCCGCGAGAGTCGCATACGAGGCAAGCGGCGCGTCCTCACCTTTCTTGTAGCCCTCGAAGACGCCCTCTGGTTGCTTGTCGTCGCTCATGCATGTCCTCTCGCGGATTTTCTATAGACTTCCCAGAGTATCCCCCGCGCCCCACCGAGTAAACCTGGGAGTCCTCTCCAAAACCGCTACGGTCGGACGCTCATGCTCCACTCCACCCTGCCGTTCAGAGGGTCCTGCTCCAGCGTGAAGCCAGCGTCCTGTCGTGTGAGGCGCAGTTCGTGGAGATCATCGTCTTCGGGGAGACAGAAGAGTCCCCCGGCCGTGGAAGTCTCCGCGCCGAAGATCACGAGGTCCATCTTCCCCCAGTCGATCCAATCCGTGGACTGCGCGAGCTTCGCGTGCGGGATCGCCGCGCCATCCCTGACGAGCAGCACGATGGAATATCTCCGGCGTGAATGTGACGCCACCTCGCGCCCTCGTAGACCTCGCCGTCCTGATAATCGATCCAGAGTCCAGGCGGCAGGTACACGTCCCGGCCCGGCGTATCCTCCAGCAGCGCGGGCGACCAGGATGTCCGTACCGTACAGGTACCCTGGCGCCGGGCCTCACCGACACACCGGGCATGCGGGCCTCCGTGGACGACGCGCATATTGCCCGCGTCGCCGCTGCCTATCCGGGTGGACGGCTCGGTCAACCCGAAGATGTGGTTTCGTTCGCCGCGTTCCTGTGCAGTGACGCCGCCACCCACCTGTCCGGCACACTCTTACCCATCCGCCCCACCACCGGTTGATCTAGATTCCCCGGTTCTCGGGTTCCGGTAAGTCTTGCAGGCCAGGCCTCGTAGATCTTGAGTTGCGTGCCGGTGCCAGGGGGCGTACCGCTCCATCGCCCGCCTCTGCCACCTGATCTGCAAACGCAACCGGAATAGCTCTTAAGCAGCCCCTCTCGTCCTTCAGTTTCCGACAGCACTGGTCAGCCTATGGGTTGCGGCTCAACGCTCGGGCGGAGTACGACTTGGCACAAGGCAGGTTGCGTACCCGGAGGTCGAGCGGTGCCGTAGAATACCGACGTGGCACGCGATCTACTAAAAGGGGAGGGCGGGCGCTTCTTTCGCGGCAACCTCCACTGCCAGGACCTTGCTGGACGGTAGCCGGGTGACGGAGGGAGTGCTGTGGGGTTTCTGATCGTGGTCGTTCTCGCGCTGCTGGTGATCACAGCCGCGACGACGCTTGAGCGCCGCTTGGGGGTCGCGGCGCCGCTGCTGCTGGTCGTGACGGGCATCGGGGCGAGCTTGCTGCCGTTCGTCCCCGCCGTCCACGTCGAGCCGGATTGGATCCTCACCGGCGTGCTGCCGCCGCTCTTGTATTCCGCGTCGGTGTCTATGCCGGCGATGGACTTCCGCCGCGAGTTCACGGCTATCAGCGGCCTGTCGGTGGCGCTCGTGGTGGCAAGCGCCCTGATCCTCGGGACGTTCTTCGCCTGGCTAATCCCCGGCCTCGGGCTCGGGTGGGGGATCGCCTTGGGCGCGATCGTCAGCCCGACCGACGCGGTCGCAGCTTCGATCGTGAAAAGGGTCGGGGTGTCCACCCGGGTAGCAGCGGTCCTTGAGGGAGAGCCTGCTCAACGACGCCACCGCCCTGGTCGTCCTCCGCGCCGCGGTCGCCGGAACCGCAGCCTCGGTATCGCTGTGGGGCGTGCTGGGGAACTTCTTCTTCTCGGTCGCCGTCGCCGCGGTCATCGGCCTCGTGGTAGGGCGGCTGAACCTCGCGGCGCGGGCGTGGGTGGAGGACGCGACCGTTAACACCGTCATCTCCTTCACGGTCCCGTTCCTCGCTGCGATCCCCGCCGAGGAGATCGGCGCGTCTGGTCTGGTCGCGGCCGCCGTCGCGGGTCTAGTAACCGGTCACGGCGCAGCCCGGGTCCTGTCCCCGCGGCACCGGTTGTCGGATGCGCAGAACTGGCGCACGGTCGAGCTCATCCTCGAAGGCGCCGTGTTCCTGGTGATGGGCCTGCAACTGTCCGCCATCGTCGGCGACGTCCGGGCCGACCACGCGGGCGTCGGCATCGCAGTAGGAATCGCGGCCGGGGCCCTGGTGCTGACGATCCTCGTCCGCGCGGTGTGCGTCGCCCCGCTGCTGGCCCTGTTGAAGGTGCAGGCCGGCCGCGGCGCGCGGATAAAACGACAGATCACCACCATCCGGGATCGGCTCGGCGATCCCGACGCCGCCGAGGCCGTGCTCGATGAGATCCGCGGCGGAGGCCGGCCGCGTTCGGCGGACGCGGTCGACCGGTTTCGTACCAGTCTGCGGCGGTTTGTCGCGGACATCGACCACTTCCTCGCGGAACCCCTGGGCTGGCGGGAGGGCGCCGTCGTCGTGTGGGCCGGGATGCGCGGCGCCGTCACCCTCGCCGCCGCCCAGACCCTCCCGGGGGACGCCCCGAGCCGGTCCCTGCTGGTCCTCATCGCGTTCCTCGTCGCCACCGGCTCCTTGCTGCTGCAAGGCAGCACCCTCCCGCGCCTGGTCGCGCTAGTCAAACCGGACGGCATCGACCCGTCCGCCGCCTACGACGAACGAGTGCGGCTCATGGCCTTGCTCGAGCAGACCGCCGCCGCAGCGACCGCCGAATACGGCGACCACCCGCATGCCGACTACTACGCCGAACCGGGTGGGCAGCAGCGTCCGGCAGACGATGCGAAACGTCTCACCCTCGCTGTGATCGCTGCGCAGCGGCAGGTGCTGCTGGATGCCAGAGATGATGGAACTTTCACCGCGGGCGCACTGAACGCCGCCCTGGCAGTCCTCGACGCCGACCAGATCAGCCTCGAGCTGAAAGGCGCGCCACCGGACTACACGTAAGCGAGGTCGCTCCGTCGAGCCCCGATTCTCGCGGATCACCAAAAGGCCGCCAGAACCCGGACATTGTGGCGAGGTTTCATGACGTAAACGGGAAAATGAGCCGGAATGTGCATGGGTACTGGATAGGGGACCCGCCTCTCCGGGTATAAGCGTGACCACGACTAAAGAAAGGATTGCGAAGATGACCGAGGGCCAGCATCGTCAGCAAGACCCGACTACACAGTATCCGCAGCCGGAGTATCCGGAGCAGACTCAGATGGATCAGCACCCCGGCATAGAGTCCGAGATGCAACCGAAACCGGACTACGGCTACGACACTTACAAGGGCTCCGGCAAGCTCGAAGGCAAGAAAGCCGTCATAACCGGCGGAGACTCCGGCATCGGCCGGGCCGTGGCCCTCGCCTTTGCCCGCGAGGGCGCGGACGTACTGATCTCCTACCTTCCGGAGGAAGAGTCCGACGCCGAGGAGACTGCCGGGGTGGTCGAGGAAGCTGGCAAGAGGTGCGTGAAGGTACCCGGCGACATAAGCGAAGAGGCCCAGTGCCAGACGGTCATCCAGACGGCCGCCGACGAGTTCGGGCAGATAGACGTTCTCGTCAACAACGCCGCGCACCAGAGGACGGTCAACGGCATAGCCGACGTCTCAACCGAGCTTCTGGACCGCACGTTCAAGACCAACATCTACGCCATGTTCTGGCTGGTCAAGGCGGCCCTGCCTCACATGCCGAAGGGCGGTTCGATCATTAACGTCGGTTCCGCGCAGGCGTACAAGCCATCGCCGACCCTACTCCCCTACTCCTCCACCAAAGGCGCGATAGTCACGTTCACCGAGGGACTCGCCCAGGACGTCGTGCAGTACGGTCTGCGGGCCAACGTCGTCGCGCCGGGGCCGGTGTGGACCCCGATCATCCCGGCCTCGATGGAGGCCGAGACCGTCTCCCAGTTCGGCCTGCAATCCCCGATGGGCCGCCCGGCCCAGCCCGCCGAACTCGCTCCCGTCTTCGTCCTTCTTGCCTCGCAAGAGGCGAGTTTCCTCAACGGCTCGTCCATCGACGTCACCGGCGGCCAACCGGTAGGGTAATAGCGGCCAACACTTCAGGTCTGTCGCAGAAGCGCCCCCGCTTCTCGATAGCGGAGGCGCTTCGCGTGTGGCGGGTTCTATCTAGTCGGTTCTAAAGACCGCCATCCGCGCCGTATGCCCAACCGACGTGGATGTGGTTCTGGTGCAGAGCGTCGGAGAATGAGCCCGTGCCGAAGACCCAGGGGCTCCCAAGCTCTTCCGGGGCGAAGTTGTCTTCGATGGATTGGGCCAGATCGTGGGCCGCCTGGTTTCCACTCGAAACGGGTACTCCGTCCACTTCGTAGATGTCCACTGCCCGGCCGTAGTAATGGGAGTTCGGGTAGCCCGCCAGACCTATAGCGTCGAGGGTCGGGCCTTAGGGATGGCAAGCCAGATATTTTCTGCAAGTAGCAAAAGTTCTTTACATAGAATAGGCCGGAAATACCCGCACAACATCCTGCGGTCGCTCCGATCTCTCACCCGGTGCGAAATCGCGGCGGATACGCTAGGCTACGAGGTTCGGCAACACCAGGAGGAAGTCGTTTTTGGGCATCATGGTACAGAAATACGGCGGGAGTTCGGTGGCTACGGCGGAGCACATAAAAGCCGTCGCCAAGAGGGTAGGACGGGCGCGCGAGTCGGGCCTGGACCTCGTCGTGGTCGTCTCCGCGATGGGCAAGACGACGGATAGACTCTTGAGGCTCGCGGCTGAGGTAAGCCGCGACCCGGCTCCGCGAGAGATAGATCAACTCCTGGCGACCGGTGAGGAGCAGTCCGTCGCGCTGCTCGCCATGGCCCTCCACGACCGGGGGATACCAGCGGTCTCCCTGACGGGACCACAGGCGGGGTTCAGGATCACCGGCCGCTACGGCTCCGGCGTCATCTCAGAGATTCACCCCGAACGAATCCACAACTACCTCGACCAGCAACACATCGTCATCGTCGCCGGATTTCAGGGAATGAACGCTCTCGGAGACGTGATGACCCTGGGACGCGGCGGCTCCGACACGACCGCCGTTGCTCTCGCCGCCGCCCTGAAGGCGGAGCGGTGCGAAATTTATACGGACGTGGACGGCATCTACACCGCTGACCCGAGGATAGTGCCGGAAGCGCGGCGCATCCCCCTCATCTCATCCGAGGAGATGGCCGAGATGTCCTGGCGCGGCGCGAAGGTCATGCACCCGCGGGCGGTCGAGCTTGGCGCGTTGTACGGAGTCGAGATACACGTCCGCTCGTCCTTCGACGAGGAGCCGGGCACGGTAATAACGGGAGGTAAGAGCTTGGAGCACCTGGAGACCAGGGAGACCCTAGCCGGGATCGTCCACGACCTGGATGTCTCGCGCATAACCCTGAACGGCATAAAGACCGGCCCCGGCACCATGAGCCGGGTGTTCACGCCTCTGGCGGAGCGTGGAATCTCCGTCGACGTTATCGTCGAGAGCGGCCTGGAGGGAGGCGTCTCCGACGTGGCCTTCACCGTAACCCGTGGGAACTTCGCCGAGGCGAAGAAGCTCGCGAGCGAAGTAGCCGCGTCTCTTGGCGGCAGTGTGGAAGGCGAGGAGGACCTGGGCAAAGTCTCGGTCGTGGGGACCGGGATGCTCAACCGCCCCGGCTACGCGGCCCGGATGTTCGCTTCGCTCGGGGAGGCTCGCATCCCCATAAGAATGGTCTCGACCTCGGAGATACAGGTAACGTGTGTTATACCAGCGGACAGGGTGGAGGAGGCGGTAAGGCGTCTCCATAAAGATTTCGAACTGGAGGAGAGAGATGTTTAGCGGCGCGTTCACGGCCCTCATTACACCGTTCAGGAACGGCGAGGTGGATGTCGAGGCCCTTGAGAACCTGGTCGAGTTTCAGATACAACACGGAATCCACGGCCTGGTCCCCTGCGGCACCACCGGCGAATCCCCCACTTTAAGCGAGGACGAAGACCGGCTGGTCATAGAAACCGTGGTCCGGGTGTCGAACGGCCGCGTCCCGGTAATAGCGGGTACCGGCTCCAACAACACCGAGAGCGCCATCAAATACACAAAGATGGCCGAGGAGGCCGGGGCCGACGGCTCCCTGCAGGTGACTCCCTACTACAACAAGCCGACCCAAGAGGGGCTCTACCGCCACTTCGTCACCATCGCGGAGAATACGAGCCTGCCGCTCATCCTCTACAACATTCCGGGGCGCACCAGCGTCGCCATAGAACCCGCCACGATAGCGCGGCTGGCCGAGGATATTCCCAACATCGTCGGGGTCAAGGAGGCGACCCTCTCGACGGGCATCGCCGCCGACATAAAGTATCTGTGCGGTGAAGAGTTCTGTGTGCTCTCCGGCGACGACCCGATGACGCTCCCGATCATGGCGCTCGGCGGCTCCGGTGTGATCGCCGTTACCTCCAACATAGCTCCCGGCATCTACGCCGACATGGTAAACGCTCTGATGGAAGGCGACTTCGACCGTGGACGCGAGATCCACTACCAACTCCTTCCCCTCTTCAAGGCCCTCTTCGTCGAAACCAACCCCATCCCGGTAAAGACAGCAGCCTCCCTGCTCGGTCTCTGCTCCGACGAGATGCGTCTCCCCCTAATCCCCATGTCCGGCGAGAACCTGCGCGGCCTCGAAGAAGCCCTGGAGCGCAACGGTCACCTCCTCCCGACCCCAGAGGAAGTGTGACCCGCGTAGCCATAATAGGCGCCGCCGGGAGGATGGGCCGCGAGCTATGCCGTGCCGCCCTCGAAACCGAAGCTATCGAACTGGCTGGCGGTACCGTCGAGCCGGGAACGAAAGAGATAGGCGCCGACCTCGGCGAGCTGTGCGGCGCGGGCAAAACAGGCGTGAGCGCGACCGAAGACCCGCCAGAAGACGCCGAAGTCCTCATCGAGTTCACAACCCCTGAGGCGACCGTCGATCACCTCTCCTACGGCAAGCCGCACGTTATCGGGACTACTGGTCTCTCCGACGAGCAGTTGGCGAAAGTCGAGGAAGCGGCGAAGACCGTAGCCATCGTCCTCGCCCCAAACATGAGCGTCGGGGTGAACCTGCTGCGCGAGTTGGTGCGCGAGCTATCCGCGAAGCTCGGAGGTAGCTACGACATCGAGATAGTCGAGACGCATCACCGGAACAAGAAGGATGCACCTTCCGGTACGGCGCTCTTCCTGGCGTGGGCCGCCGCCGGGGGACGGGATAAAGACCTGGACGAGGTCGCCGTGTATGGGCGGGAAGGAGTTTCGCCTCGCCAGGAAGGTGAGATCGGGGTTCACGCCCTGCGCGGCGGGGCGGTCGTCGGGGAGCATCGCGTCATCTTCTACTCCGAGGGCGAGGAGGTCGAGGTGATCCACCGCGCTCTCAGCAGACGCACCTTCGCCGACGGTGCTCTCCGGGCGGCCGCTTTCGCCGCCACGGCGGAGCCGGGTCTGTACTCGATGAAGGACGTCCTCGACGGCGGCCCCTGCTAGACCAAGGGTTCTCCCAGAACAACCCAACGCTGCCCGTTAGTCGCAAGGTGGGCTCTCATCTTCGGGGTGTTGATCCTCATGTGGAAACATCGAGATCAAACCTTCCACCCAGGCCGGGTCCACGCCCATTTCGGCCGAAATCTCCTCCGCCGACATCCCCGCCCTCCGCCGCCGATCGACTTCTTCTTCGAGGCAGACTTCTCTGTGGTCTTCCATCACGGTCTCCTTCCGCGTCTACCATCCCAAGACTGGTCTTTCTCTAGCACGGGGACTAGAATCTACCCATCATGCACTTTACCAAGATGCACGGCGCGGGCAACGACTTCATCATCTTAGATCCCGGCGAGGTCGAAGGTCTGGACCTGCCTACCCTGACCCGCCGCGTTTGCGACCGGTACTTCGGCGTCGGGGCGGATGGAATACTCGTACCAGCCGCCTCCGAGGTAGCGGACCTGAATATGATCTACCTCAACTCCGACGGCTCTCCATCGGAGATGTGCGGTAATGGTATCCGATGCCTCGCCCGTTACGCGCGCGACTACGAGATCGTCGAGGGCGGCGCTCTGACCATAGAGACCGGCGCCGGGACAAAGAAAGTTTTGATCTACGATGACGGCTCCTCGCGAGTGAATATGGGTCCGCCGTCCTTCGATTCGGAGGTGGAACTTCACGGCTTCCGCTTCCTGCGGGTTTCGATGGGCAACCCGCACACCGTAGCGTTCCTCGAAGAGGAGAGTGCGGTGGATGGCCTGGAGTTGAGAGACGTCGGGCCACTGGTAGAGAACGACCCGCTCTTTCCCGACAAGACGAACGTGGAGTTCGCCTACGCGCGGGGACCACATGACGTCCGTATGAGGATCTGGGAGCGCGGCGCGGGCGAAACTCTGGCTTCGGGCTCGGGTTCCTGCGCGGCGGCGGTCGCGGCGGTGCAGCTCGGACTGGCCGAGAGTCCGGTGCGCGTTCATCTCGATGGCGGCACGGTCGAGATCGAGTGGTCCAGGAACGGCCCCGTCTACATGACCGGTCCCGCCGAGTACGTCTGCGAAGGGGATCTACTACTCTAGCCGTTGGGTTCCGGGGTGAGACGCCTTCACCCAATTGCCTGCCAGGCAACGTTTGCCGGAACGGACCTACGAAGGTCCTTGAACTGCTTTGGCGGCTCGATGAAGAAGCGAACTTCGTTTAGCTGACATGCTGCATGGCGGCTTGGATGTGTCCGGATGTTATGGCAGTTCGACGACTTTGTACCGAGCGGCGAAGAGCAGCGCCTGTAGCCGGGAGTGAACGCCGAGCTTTCCGAGGACGTTCATCATGTGGGTGCGTTCGGTGTCGACGCTCATGTGCAGGCGTTCGGCGATCTCCTTGTTGCTCCAGCCTTCTGCCAGCGCCTGGAGAACCTCCATCTCGCGGGGTGTCAGGCGTTCGATACCCGAGCGGGCCTCGCGCTCTTGCCCCCGATCGTGACTCGCCAGGCGCAGAAGCTCGACTATCTCTTCCGGCGCGAGCAAGGTCCTACCCTCGGACAACCGCCGCGCCGCGTCGACGATCTCGTCCACGTCGGCGGACTTGTGCAGGACGCCGGCCGCGCCCGCCTCCACTGCCCGGGCGTAATCCGCCCGGTCGAGGCTCGCCGTGAGGACCAGCGCCGAGAAGTCCGGGTTGGCCTCGCGCAGGTCTTTTATGATCTCCATTCCTTCTCCATCTGGTAGAGAGAGGTCTATGATGCCGAGGTCGAGTTGAAGGCCATTCGCTACCTGTCGCGCATCGGCGAGCGTGCCGGCCTGCGCGACGACCTCGAAGTCTGTCTCCCGGTCGAATATCAACGCCAGAGTCTGGCGGAAGGAGGCGTGATCTTCTACGAGTAAAACGCGTTGCATCTGTCCCCTTTATAGTTCTCTCATCATACTCGTGGCGATTAGAGACGAATACTACAATGCCATGCTGTTGTCTACCAGTTAGAAGCGTCAGCTACTAAAGGTTTCGAGACTCTCACTCGCAAGGACCGGAAGCCCAACCCGCAACAGCACCCGCGTCCCGACACCGGGTTCGCTATCCACTTCCAGCTCGCCGCCGAGCGCGAGAGCCCGCTCCCGCATACTGGAGAGTCCTACGCCGGGGCCGGCTCCCGCCTCGAAGCCTTGCCCATCGTCCTCGACCTCTATCCGCAACTCACCTTCAGAGACTTCCAGAGAGATCACGGCCCGCCCCGCCATCGAATGGCGGCGGACGTTGACCAGAGCCTCCTGGACGATGCGCGTCACCTCGACTCCGGCCAGCCCGGAGATCGAGTCTGGAAACTCCTCGTCCACGAGAAGCTCTATCTCGCGCTCGGGCGCCATCTGGCGGTTTAGCTCCACCAGAGACTCTAATGAGCGGATGAACGGCTGTTCCCGGACGCCTTCGAGGCGCAGATCGTAGATGGCGTCGCGCAGACCCCCGACCGCCCGGCGAAGCGCTTCTATCTGCCGGTCCCGGTCCTCGTCGCGCCCGCTGTCCTGTTCCACGCTGTTCGAGACCGCGCGGGCGGCGGCCCTGGCAAACTGCATGGATTGAAGAGCATAGGTGAGGTCCTGGAGCACTACGTCGTGCAGTTCGCGCGAGATCCTGCGCCGCTCGACCTCCCGGATCTCACGCAGGGCCTGCTCGGCGTTTTTGCGGGCCGTGATGTCTTCCAGAGTGCCTTCGTAACCCGTGAATTCTCCTCCGCCACTCCACAGAGCGCGGGCGCTGACCGAAGCCCAAACCACGCCGCCATCCTTGCGGCGCATCTGGCTCTCGAAGCCTCTTACCAGCCCTTCCCCCTGGACCAGCCGGTCGAACTCCGCCCGGCGCTCCGGGTCCACGTAGAGTTGCTCTCCGATACTCGTTATGCTCTCCATGAGCTCTTCGGAAGTTTCGTATCCGAACATGCGGGCGAGCGCCGGGTTCGCAGTCACGAACCGGCCGTCGACGGTGCTCTGAAAGATCCCCTCGACGGCGTTCTCGAAGATCCCACGGTACTTCTCCTCCGCCAACCGCTGCGCCTCCTCGGCGCTCCGGCGTTCCCGGCGCACCTCCGCGTCGCGCAACTCCCGCTCTATTGCGGTGTTGAGACGCCTGAGGTTGTTTTTCATGATGTAGTCCTGAGCGCCCGCCTTCATCGCCGCGACCGCCGCGTCCTCACCGATCTGCCCGGACACGATGATAAACGGTAGGTCAGCGTAGCCTTTTCCTCGCAGGAGCTTCAGAGCCGCCGAGGAGTTGAAGCTGGGCATGGAGTGGTCGGAGACGACGAGGTCCCATACTCCACCATCGAGAGCGAACTCCATCTCCGCCGCAGTGTCCACCCGCTCGTGGATAGTCTCGTAGCCCCCGCGCTTCAACTCGCGCAAGAGCAGCAAGGCGTCATTTTCGGAGTCCTCCACGATCAAGACCCGAAGCGACTCACCCACGCGAAGCCTTCTCTCCCATCAACCGCGCGGCGCGGCCGCTCGCAATGGGGCTACGAGCAACATAGAGATCAACGTACATCAGCGCCTTTCGGAGTGGCAAGGACATCTCCCTCAAAGAATCGAACCCTCATGCTATTTTATTCTTATGCGACTCCCGTGGCAAACCGCGTATCGTTTTATCTCCGCGAAGTTTTTCATGATTTTCGAAAAATCACTCATTTGAGTGATGTGGAAAGGTTCACGTCGGGTATATAGTCTAGGTTATCAAGTGGGTCGGCGTCCATTTCCCCCTCCTAAGCGCCGGCCCATTCTCTTGTCCGGGTAGATCCTATCCAGGCACGGCAAAAATATAGATTATCTGGAAAAATCACTCATTTGAGTGATGCGCGGACAGTTTCTTTATAGATACGATGAGTGCTCTGGAGTAATCAGGCAATCACTAGAGGGAAGAGAGGCAGCGATGCAGGAAAAAGATTCCGCCAGAGAACCAGGATCATACTCCGAAGGACCTACCGAGGCCCTGAGCGCCCAGGACGAGAGGCTTTGGTCCATCCTGTCCCATGTGAGCGTGATAGTCGCCCCCATTGGAGCCCTCATCATCTGGCTGGTCTTCAAGGACAGGTCAGAGCGGGTGCGCTTCCACGCGTTGCAGGCGCTATGGTACCAGGTCGCATGGCTCGTATTGATCGTCGCCTACAGTATCCTCAGCTCGATACTGACGATAGTCGTAATCGGCATCTTCATGTTCTTCTTGCTGCCCCTGATCGCACTCGTGCCCCTGATCCACGGTTGCTACGCAGCCTATAAGGTCAGCCAGAGCGAGGATTACCGCTATCCGTTCGTGGCGGACAAGATAGACGAAAGCGCCCACCGGGCGGTCTAGAAGAAGCGTAAGATTCCAGAAGGCTTTTCGGGATATGCCGGTCAGCGCGTAGCATGGCGAGTCAGCGTCCGGCATACCCTCTTGCGCGTGATCCTCTGCGAGAGTACCATCCCGCGTATTCTGGGGGTTTCAGTGTGACAGACAGCGTGATCCTGCTCGTGGAAGACAACCCCGACGACGAGCTCCTGACGCTACGCGCGCTCAAAAAGAAACACGTCCCAAGCAAGATAGTGGTAGCGCATGACGGCGTGGAAGCTCTAGATTACCTCTTCGCCACCGGCGTCCACGCCAACCGGGACCAGGACGCCATGCCGCGACTGGTCCTTCTGGACCTCAAACTGCCCAGGATAGATGGGCTTGAAGTGCTCCGGAGAATGCGTTCGGAGGAGAAGACGCGACTCGTGCCCGTCGTCGTCCTGACCTCCTCCAGAGAGCAGCAAGACCTTCTCGACAGCTACGGTCTGGGCGCCAACAGCTACATACGAAAGCCAGTCAACTTTGTTCAGTTCACCGAGACCGTCGAGCAACTCAACACGTACTGGCTGTCCCTCAACGAATCTCCGCTGGGCAGGACATAAAGAGCTAGACCCCCCCCCGGCGTAATCTCGGACCCGATTCTCAAGGACCTTGCCTTTTCGTTCCGGTGTCTTATCTGGTTTGAGCGTTGATAGATAAGGAGAAGCCACGCCTCTAGCAATCGAGATCCAAGTGACTTTCTGGAACATGCGGCGTCCTGTAAAAGTAATCGAGGTTTGGCTGGATCTAAGGTAATTCTAGAGGTTTTTGGAGAGATCCGCTTCCAGCTCGTCCACGAACTGGCGGGCAGTGCGTCCGCTGCGTCCCGCATGCCAGCGGTCCCACAGCAGCGCCCGTTCGTTTAACTCTTCCCCGGAGACTTCGATACCGCGCTCACGGGCGAGTCCGGCGACTATTTCGAGGTAGCGGCCCTGATTCGGGACCGGGAAAGTGAGCCGCAGCCCGAAGCGGGCGGAGAGCGAGAGCTTCTCCTGCATCGTGTCGCGGGCGTGTACGTCGTCGCCGGGCTCTCCCCTGTCCGAAAAGCTCTCGCGTATGATGTTCCTGCGGTTGGATGTCGCGTAGAGCCGCACGTTCTCCGGCGGCTCCTCGACGCTGCCTTCCAGAAGCGCTTTTAGCGCCTTATATTCCACCTCGTGCTCCTCGAAAGAGAGGTCGTCCACAAAGAGGATGAAGCGAGGTCCCCGCCCGCGCAGCATCTCCAACACGCCCGGCAACGCCTTGAGGTCTTCCTTAGCCACCTCGACGATTCTCAACCCATCGTCCGCGTACTCGTTCAGGAGAGCCTTGACGGTGGAGGATTTACCCGTGCCGGGAAGTCCGTAAAGTAGCGCGTGATGCGCGGGCAGCCCCGCGAGAAAGCGCTCGGTGTTCTTCAGTAGCGGTTCCCGCTCGCGCTCGTATGCGACGAGGCCCGAGAGGCGCACCGGGTCCGGGTTCGGTACCGCGTGGAGAGATCCATCCCTCCAGCGGAAGGCCCGGTTGCCACCGAACATCCCGGCGCCGTGTCGGGCGTAGTGACCAGCCAGAAGCTCCGCGCAGTTCGACCAGTCCTCGGCTGCCGCTAGCTTCCGGGCAATGGTGCGCCGGGACGAGTCCCCGGCGGCCTCCGGGCTCGTCCAGGGAACCCAGATACCGGCAAGGCCGGGGACGGCGTCTTCGATCATGCCGAGCAAGACTTCGGCGTTCATGGCGAAGAGCATACGAAGCGTGCGGAGGTCCAGCCGTGTCTGTTCCATGACCGCTGGATTCAAAACTCCTCTCTCGGCTCCCAGGCTAAAAGCATTCTCATCGTCCAGCATTCGCCCCACGAGATGCGACTGCCAGGCATCGGGGAGCAAATGTTCCGGCTCGAGCGCCAGTCCTTCCCACAGCCGTCCAAACACCCCGGCCACGGAAACAGCTTCCGGCCGCTCTACCGCCAGCAGATCCAGCAGCGCCAGGAAGTCCCGTCCCAGATCCGAGTCGAGGGTCCCGCGCATCACCGCGAGCCCCCGCGCCCGCACCAGCAGCGTCGTTATCTCTTTGCGCTCCATACCGTCCGGCACTTTAGCACTAATGGCCGGACGGCGGACCGGCTACGTGTAAACATCCCGGCGCCGGAAGACGAGCATTGCCAGGAGCGCGAGCAGGACGGCGCAGCCGAAGATGCCTGCGAAATTCGTCCAGTCGATGCCGTCCTCAATGGCGGAGCCGTAGTAGTAGAAGACAGAGACAGGCCGCAGGTCTTCGAGGTCTTTCGAGGCCCGCCCTATAGTATCCACCAGGTACATGCCGAAGAGCAGGAAAGCCGGGATGGCGATGGCAAGCGCGCGGCGGTGGAAGAGGGCCGAGCACAGCAGCGCAAGCCCACCGAACAGCAGGCACACCGGCCACAGGTTGAGCACGGCATCCGCGACCTGCCTCGCGGAGAGATCCACGCCCACGAGCACGGCTGTACCCCAGGTAAGCAGGCCAGCGATGGCGCAGATCGTGAGAAGCGAGAGAGCGGTAGCGACGAAGTTGCCTGCGACGAGTTGCCAACGCGGAAGAGGGTTGCCGAGCAGGATGTCTATGGTGCCGCGTTCCTCGGCGCCTGCTATGGCGTTCGCGAGCGCCATTATGGGAAAGAACGCCAGCGCCAGCGGCGCGAACGCGAAGACCTGCGAGTGAACGTAGTTGGCCGGGTCGCCGAGGTTGGTTATGCCGAAGGCGTCGAGCATCCCCTTCGGGTAGGCCTCAATCAGTTGGTTCAGTTGATCCGCGCTCCCCTCGATGGCCGTGAACGAGGCGACCAGCGCGGCGCTGTAGAGCCCAAGCGCGGCTCCCCAGATGATCACACCCCTCGATTGCATCCTGACCGTGTGCGAGATAAGCGCGAAGAGCGTCCCCCGAGACGCCTTCCCGGTCGCGTGCTGACCCCTATCGCCCTGCTTCATAACCGCGCTCATCGCTCTCCTCAATTCTCCCGCTCGTAGTAGGTGAGGAAGACTTCTTCGAGGCTTGGCCGCTCGTACTCCATGTTTACGAGCCGGTGCTTCGCCGCCAGCTTGACCATCTTGTCCAGGTCGTCGTAGAGGGTGAAGGACACCTTCGCGCCATCGAACTTCATGTTCTTCACACCCGGCAACGCCTCGAAGGGCTTTGGGTCCACGCTTTCGGCGAAGGTCAGAACGACGTGACGGAAGGACTTGTCCACGAGCGTCTCCGTCGTCTCCACCGCCGCGAGCCTGCCGCCACGGATGATCCCGATGCGGTCGCACACCCGCTCGACTTCGGCCAGGTTATGAGAGGAGAAGAAGACCGTCCGTCCCTCGGCCCTGACCTCCTCGATGATATCCAGGAACTCTTCTTGGACCAGAGGATCTAGCCCGCCGGTCGGCTCGTCCAGGATCAGTAACGGCGGACGGTGGAACATGGCCTGCACGAGACCAATCTTCTGCTTGTTCCCCCGCGAGAGCCTCCTCATCGGACGGTGCAGTTCCGCCCCGAGCCTCTCAGAGAGTTCGTGGGCGTAACCGAGGTCCTTCACGCCGCGCAGCCGGGCGAAGAACCGCAGCAATCCCTCGCCGGTCATCTTGTCCTCCAGCGTGAACTCTCCCGGCAGGTTGCCGACCCGCGCCCGGATCTCCACACTCTCCTTGCGGATGTCGAGGCCGAAGATGCTGGCCTCTCCGCCTGTTGGACGCAGAAACCCGAGCAGCGTCCTTATGGTCGTCGTCTTGCCCGCCCCGTTCGGCCCGAGGAAGCCGAACACCTCACCCGGCGCGACACGTAGGTCCACGTCCTCTATGCCCCGCGCCTTGCGGCCATAGGTCTTGGTCAGCTTTTCAGTCTCTATTGCCAGACTCATTGCTTTTCCTCTGTCTCTTTCTCCCACCGCTCCAGCACGGCGGGCATCTCCCTTTCCCAGTAGGTGTAGAAATCGCGCATCTCCTCCAGGCTGCGGCGGGCGCCGGGGTCTTTGGAGTCAAGCAGGTGCAGGCCCCGCTCCGCCATCTCGCGGAATCCATGTAACGCCTCCATCTCCCGGCGCATGATCTCGCCCCAAGCTCCGGGCTTTATGCGAAAGTAGTCTCGCCTCTCCCCCGGCCGGGACCATCGCTGAACGAGACCCATCTGGATCAGCGACCGCGTCGTCTGGCTTATGGAGCCCCGGCTTGCCTCCAAACCCTCCGCTAACTCCTCCGCCGAACGCTCCGGCGGATCGGAGATCATGAGCGCCCCCAATACCCGTCCCAACATCCGTGGGAGCCCGAACTGCCCGAACATAAGCCCGAACTCCTCGACATACCTCTTCTGCTCCTCGTCCAATACACCCCTAAAAACCTCGCCGCTGAC